>TBL_comb47_HYPODRAFT_10003010_pt1 | contig 20355 bp, 21 predicted proteins | sample TroBogypolimnion_40_FD_10682 | JGI IMG/M metagenome (IMG submission 10682) | reverse complement strand
CAGACGACTCCCAGCAGTGCATATCTGACCAGCAGCAGAGAAAATTGCATTCTCTGCTCCGTCCAATGCCTTTTCTAAATTCGCATCTGCAAAAACAATATTTGGTGATTTTCCGCCAAGCTCTAGCGAAACCTTTTTTAGTCCATCAGCAGCTTTTTTCATAACATTTATTCCGGTAGTGGAATCTCCCGTAAAAGCAATCATGTCCACACCCTCATGAACTACCAAATGTTCACCCACCGTAGCACCAGAACCAATGACAACCGAAAGGATCCCAGGTGGAAATTCAGCGTCAAGAGCAAGAAGTTCCAATGCATGGACGACGATGGCGGGGGTTGCGCTGGCAGGTTTCACAATCACAGCATTACCAGTAGCAAGAGCCGGCGCAACAGCCCTGATAGTCAAATTCAATGGGTAATTCCATGGGGTAATTGCAGCGACAACACCGACTGGTTCCCGGAGCACAACTCCATGTACACCTTCCTTGAGTGCAATAGCTCGACCAAAAATAGCGCGCGCTTGTCCAGAATTGAATTCAATCATGCTAATACTGCTTAGAACTTCACCTCGGGCTTGAGCTAGGGTTTTACCTTGTTCCCGAGTGAGCAACTCGGCAAGAGTGTCCATGTTGGTGCGCATCCGTTCAGCCCAACGAAATAGAACTCTTGCTCTCAAGGCTCCATCATTACGCCACCCAGAACGATTTAAACCTTCTATTGCGCGACTAATGGCGATATTTACATCCTCCAGCGTGGATGTTTCAACCAAAGCAACCAATTCTCCGGTGGCTGGATCAAAAGAGGATAATGCATCCGTTGAGACTCGCAAGAATTCGCGGTTGTCGTGAGTAATGCGGAGCGGGTTCCATTCTTTTCGAGATGCGAAAGTTGCTTGTCTAACCATGATTTAGTACTCCGTTACTTATATGGTGCAGTTAACCTTCGGAGGAATCTCTTGTAAACATTCTTCCGAAGATCAACTACAACGTCGTCTAGTAGATTACTGCAGTTATCCGTTGAAGCGGTTCGTAAAGGCCTTTGTGTAATCCAGACCAGCTGGAATAGCCTTGATTGAAACTAACTGATCACGAAGAACTTTCCAACGATGCAGTGTCATTGCACCAGGTTTGCTACCGAGGAAACCACCATCGCTGATGGCCTTGACCGCATAATCAAACGCAGCTGGATCGACATCTTTGTTAGCGGCTATTGCGGCAGCTTTAGCCACAGAGTCGTTTACAATAAGATTTGACCATCCGTTCACCACTGCAGAAGCAACAGCACGAACAAGTATTGGATTCTTCTTAATCATAGCCTCTGTTGTGAACAGCAGATTTCCGTAAGGATTGTAGCCGCCGTCTTTGGCGACAGACAAGTATCCGATATCAACACCGGCTAGCTTGGCAACATACGGTTCAGATGTAACGAAGCATTGTTGTACAAGGTTGTCATTTAATTTGAAATCAGCCATTGAACCAGTGAAGTTAACATCCTTAATACCGGTCAGTTTAAAGTGAGCCTTAATGTAGTCAAAGTAAGGACTGGGTACCCGAGCAACTTGGTGTCCACTCACATCTGAAAAAGACTTGATCTTCTGGTCTGAGTGATACATCATGCATTGCAGGTTGGTATCAAATCCAGCAGCAATTGCGACAATTGGTAATCCATTTGCACGAGCCTGAAGTACCTCGTCAGCGTTTCCTACTCCAAATTGAAATGCTCCAGCAGCTACCTGTGGCAATGTTTGAATTCCGGGTCCACCTTGCTTAACAACAATTGTGATACCGCTGGATTTAGCAGGCTGCCTACCCATGGCATCCCAGTATCCACCTTGCTCTGCTTGTGCGAACCAGTTCAGGATGATGGTGGCAGTCTGTGGCTTGGCCGCAGCTGCACCAGCACTTTGTGTTCCAGTGACAATTCCGAGAGATACTATGACTAATGAAGTAACCATCCAAGATAGTCTTTTCATTTTTTTCCTTTCGATTGATGGACGATGGTGTAAGTATTTTGGAGTTGAACTGATTGTCACTCCCCCTGGTCTCAGTTCTCCTTTCTAAGAGCAGACTCATGCCAGTTCCTAATGAGTCGATTGCCAGTGACAGTTACTAACATGAAAAATGCGAAGCCGAGTAGTGTGGCAACAAGTACTTCGGCAAAGAGCAATCCTGTCGCCATTCTTGCTTGGGCATACAAAACTTTCACTCCAAGGCCTCCGTCAGCACCCCCAGAGCCAATAATGAATTCTCCTACGATCGCTCCCACTACAGACAGACCTGCAGAAATGCGTAACCCTGCGAAAATACTTGGAAGCGCGGCAGGAAGACGCAACTTTACAAATTCCGTCAATTTCGAAGCTCTATGCATGCGGAATAGATCAACTTGGTTTCGCTCTGTTGAAAGAAGACCAAGCAATGAATTATTTAGAATTGGAAAGATTGCAATCATAAAGGCAATTATCACTACCGCACGCTGATTATATCCAAACCAAAGAACTATAATCGGTGCGATTGCAATTACAGGAACAGTCTGTAAGAGCACGGCATAGGGGTAGAAGCTGCGCTCCAGCGGTTTTGATAAACTCATTATGATGGCGCTTAATAGCCCTACTATGATTGCCAAACCAAAACCCATGGTCGCTTCAATTAGCGTAATTCGAAAACCTTGCCAAAGTAAACCAGGATTACTCAATGCTGCATGCAATACCTGCATTGGTCTTGGCAGAAGATAATTCTTATCAGCGTAGATTGTGACGGAGATTAACCACCAAGCGAAGATAATAAGTATGAGGACGACGACCGGTGGCAAGATCTCTCGCACTCTTTCACGAGTTGTAATTTTAGTTCCAGCACTTTGAACATTTCCTTGTGCTCCAGCCAGAGATTTTGTTATACTCATGAAATCGCTCCTTCTCGAAGAAAAGTGCCTATTTCTTTAGCTAGATTCATAAACTCAGGGGTGGATCGCAGATCGGGGCTGCGGGGATATTCAAAAGGAATATCAAATATTTTCTCTACGCGTCCTGGTCGCGCCGACATAACAACAACGCGGTGTGAAAGATAAATAGCTTCATAAAGATTATGAGTCACAAAGACGGAGGTGAAGCCTTCGATTCCCCAGATTCGGAGCAACTCATCTTGAAGGGTTTCGCGTGTAATCTCATCAACAGCAGAGAATGGTTCATCCATGAGAAACATAATGGGGCGAATCGCAAGAGCTCGTGCCAACGAGAGCCGCATCTTCATGCCACCAGAAAGGTTTCGGGGATAGGCTTTTTCAAAGCCAGTCAGCCCTACCATCTGTAGCGCTTCAGTTACACGTATCTTGCTCTCTGCCTTATCTAGACCTTCGAGTTCGCAAACTAAAAGAGCGTTGGATTCCACTGTTCGCCACGGCAATAGCGTTGGATCTTGAAATACAAAGGCTCGTCGGTCGGTAGTAGGAATTTGTACAGAACCTTCAGTGGCACTTGAAAGACCAGCGATGATGCGCAATAAGGTGGATTTGCCACATCCAGATGGCCCGAGCAATGAAACAAATTCACCTTTTTGAATCTGCAAATCAACCGGGAGCAGTGCCACCGTCCCATTGGGGTAAATCTTGGAAGCTCCCAGGACATTGATGTGGGTTAGGGATTTAATCTGATTCTCCTTCTCTTTTGCTACAAACTTGGATTGCGAATCCAGTGGGGCCCTCACCCCAACTACAGAATCAGCAGATCTGAGGGGATCCGCTGGGTTTGTACTGGTCTGACATGTGATATGTTTAACTTGTTAACAGTTCAATGTCAAGGACTTCGAAATTATTCGGCCAGGCGCAGGGAGACTCTGAGAACCTCCACTCAAATTCCACGCCTGCTTGGTTGCAAGGAGCGGAGTCTCGGTCTAAGTCAAAGGGAAGACAGCCTCCCCTTTGAATAGCGCAGAAGAGGAAAAGTATGCCTTTTGTCGAAATTCACATGTGGCAAGGCCGATCCATCGAACAGAAACGAAACCTTGTTGCAGCCATCAACGCTGCGATGGTCGAACACGCCGGAGCTAATGCCGAGAACCTACAGATAGCCATTCAAGAGTACCCACTTGAGAATTGGGCCAGGGCAGGCATTCTTGGAATAGATAGGACGGAGAAATGATTCTTAATGCGATCAAGGCGGAATCTGCAGCTTTACTCATTATCGATCCGCAAAATGCTTTCTGCCATCCGGAAGGTACGTTGGGTTTATCGGGTGTCAATATCGCCCCAGCTCAAGCCGCACTTGCTCCAATTCGCACCTTAGCTCAATCTTTTAAGGAGGCGGGACTTCCTGTTATTTGGACCCAGCAGATCCATTTAGTGGAAGACGCAGCTCGAGCTCAAAAGTCACTTCCTTCTCATACTGATAAGCGTGCTCGAATCTCTGCTATCTCTGGCTCTTGGGATGCAGCCTTCGCTGATGAGATTGCTGATCTTGTAGTCGATCAGACCTTTGTGGTTACTAAGCACAGATTTGGAGCGTTTTACCAAACTCGGTTAGAGGCTCTGCTAGATATGCTCGGCGTGAAATCACTCTTCATAGTCGGACTTACCGCTAACGCATGCGTTGAAACCACCGTGCGCGAAGCATATTTACGCGACTACGACGTTGTGGCGGTAACGGACGCCATCGCTGCAGTTCGCCCAGAATGGATAGATACAGCGCAGGCTGTTTGGAGTCAATATTTTGGCGTGCTAGCAAACTCAACCGAGGTTCTGAGTTGGCTCGATCACGCCTTACGTCCCCAAGCGCAGCGGGTGCATCATCTGCTTTTGGAAACATCCAACCTGAATCGTGCTGAAAGATTCTATGTTGACATTCTGGGTTTTGATATTTCCAAACGGGACCTCTTCAGAGATGGCAGGGATTTCATCGTGACTGAACAAGGGCTTGGATTAGTTGAGGGTGGGGAGGGTTTTGATAGCAAGGGTGGCACGTTGCAACACCTCTGTTTCTCTGCACGCAATATCAATGCAATAGCCAAAGCTGCTCAGGAATCCGGGCATCGCATCGTCCGGGGACCTGAAGATGGAGCATATGGATACACGGTTTACATCGAAGATCCAGATGGAAATGAAATTGAGCTCTTTGAAAATAAACTCCTAAAACACTAACAAAACCCCATCCCATCCGGCTAGAACTAATCAGAAGGCATAAAGTGAAGATTACCGATATCAAGGTCCATCAAGTGCAACTTCCTGCTCGGCGTCAACACAATTGGGCTACAAAAATGAGTACGCCGATTGGTCACCATGCAATTATCGAAGTTCTTACAGATGAAGGTCTCATTGGGTGGGGTGAATCTCCTGCGGGTGCTACATGGGGCGGATCACATATGCGCTACTACGGAGAATCGCCTGAAACAGTTGCTGTTGTCATTCGAGACTACCTATTACCTGCCGTCCTCGGTCTCAATCCTGTAGACATCTCGGTGATCCACGCTCGTATGGATTTGGCCATTAAGGGCCATCCATATGCAAAGGCTGCGGTAGATATTGCCGTCTATGACCTTGCTGGCAAAGCATTTGGAGTACCAATTTCTACTCTTCTCGGAGGAAGCCATCGCGACTCAATCGAGGTAGCGCACTCGCTAGGAATTATGGATCTTGATCGATGCTATGCGGAAGCCGAGGAAGCGGTGGCTGAAGGTGCACTCACTATTAAATGTAAGACTGGCCTAGACCCTGAGCGAGATGTAACGCTTGTCCGTGAACTTCGCCGAAGGTTGGGTAACACGATTAAGATTCGTGTAGATGGAAACGAAAGTTACAGTAGCGTTGGAGAAGCGGTATCTGTTACAAAACGCCAAGAAGAGTTTGACATTCTCTTATGTGAGCAACCAGTAGTAGGAGCGTTAGGTCTCGCTCGGGTAGCAGAGCGAATCGAAAGCCCGGTCATGGCCGATGAATCGGCTTGGACCGTCCAAGATATTTTGGAGTTGGATAAGCTCAACGCAGCGCAATGCATATCGCTATATGTAACTAAGCCAGGCGGCCTTTATCGCGCTCGTCAAGTAGCCGATATTGCAGAGCAAGTTGGGATGTATTGCGATATAGGTGGTTCAATCGAGACTGGAATTGGGAATGCAGCAAACCTCCATCTAGGAAGTGCTACGAAGATTGCACGGCTTCCGAGCGTCTGTCCCGTCTCGCAACCTGAAGGTTCAAATGGACCTAAGATCGCCGGTGTGTACTACTTAGATGATTTGATATCCGAACCATTTCGTTTTGAAAGTGGGCGCGTCTTCACGCCGACTGGGGCTGGCCTAGGTATTGAGGTTGATAGACAGAAGTTGAAGCGTTACGCAGTATGACTATCGCGGTGCTCGGAGCTGGTGCTGGCGGGCTTTCCGCTGTTGTTGAACTCAGCCTCGCGCATCAAGATTTTATTCTTTGGAATCGCAGATCCGAAACCTTTGCCCAAAATACTCCCAATTCAGAGATCCAGTACAGAGGAGTACTGGGAGAGGGTTCGATATCACTGGATAAGCAAATAACCACCAATCTCAAATTGGTTTTGAGTCAAGCAGATGTCCTTGTAATCTGCTTGCCCAGCGTGGTTCACGCACAGCTATTTCAGGAGCTTGCTGAACTTGATTGTGAAATTCCCATCGTGCTCAACCCTGGTCACACGGGCGGTGCGCTCCACTTGCGCGAGGTGTTTAAGAAGGCAAGGAAAACTCTTCCCCCGGTCGCCGAATTTTCGACTCTCACCTATGTTGCCAGAATAGACGCAGAGGCACGAGTTAATATAACTGGCCGCGCTAAATCTGTTCGAGTCGCCTCATTGCCAGGTGGAAGGTCAGCCTTAAATTGGGCGAAGAAACTCTTCCCGGGAGCAGACGAAGTCGCTGATGTAATTGTTTCGAGTCTATCTAATGTCAATCTTGTTCTGCATGCCCCGGGAGCAATTTTAGGTGCTGCCTGGGTCGAAGCGACTTCTGGAAATTTTACTTTTTATGTGGATGCGATGACTCCGGGAGTAAGTCGAGTTATGCAAGCGTTAGATGATGAACGTCTCGCAGTTGCAAAGCAATTTGGACACGTACTCCCCTCTCTCATTGATGAAATGGCTGCGATCGGAACTGTCGATCAGAATGCCGCACTCCGCGGCGATCTCGCAGCTGCGATCCGAGGTGGCGTGGCAAATGCCAAAATTTCCGCACCAGATTCATTTAGGCACCGTTATTACCAAGAGGATCTTGCATTTGGCCTCCTCCCCTTCGTCGAGTTGGCTAAGTTGGCAAATGTGCCAGTACCTGTTGCCAACGCATTACTTCTGCTAGGAAGCACGGCTGTTGGTGGGGAAATTTTAAGAGAAGGATTAACTAGCAAACTTCTAGGTCTGACTAATCTGTCTTTGGAAACATTTATCGCGTCTGTAAGCAATTGATGGCGAAGGGGGAGTGAAGGTTATGGGAGAACAATTACACGGGCGTAACATTGCAATAGTTGGTGGTGATGAACGCGAACAGGAAATTGCGCGATTAGCTGCCCAATCGGGTGCGAGAGTCAAAGCATACGGATTCCCGTGGCCAGATGACGGAATCAAGGGTGTTGAGCACACTGCATCGGCAGCGCAAGCTCTCAATGGTGCGAACTTTGCACTTTTCCCAATTCCCGGGATAGCAAAAGATGGAACCCTTTTCGCGCCTGCATCGCCGCAGGTAATTCTGCCAAATATTGAATTGCTATCGGTCATGGCGCCGGGTGGCACCATAATTCTTGGTCTGGCCGATGAAAATCTGAAGAAAGCAGCCGGGACGCTCGGAATAGAGCTAAGTGAGTACGAACTCGATACTGAGTTAATGTTACGAAGGGCACCTGCGATTATCGAAGGGGCTCTCTCGCAAATCATCAGTTCTACCAGAATCACAATTCATAATTCTGACGTTCTTATCGTGGGCTATGGAAATATTGGTCGACTCCTGGCTAAAACCCTGGTTCTACTGGGAGCCCGAGTCCATGTGGCAGCGCGAAATCCGGTGCAACGGGCGGATGCATTTAGCGCCGGCTGTACACCGCACGAACTCGACGAAATTATTGTGGTAGCTCCCTCAGTTTCCATTCTCATCTCAACAGTGCCAGCGGAAATAATTAGCGAGGGAGTTCTAAAGGCATTGCCTCCCAACTCTCTGGTGATGGATTTATCGGCTCCTCCGGGAGGAATTGATCTAGCAAAGGCCAAAGAGTTGGGGCATACAGCGGTTTGGGCTCGGGGTCTTGGCAGAAGCGCACCAATAACTGTAGGGGCAAGTCAATGGTCGGGTATCGAAAAGCGTCTCATCAGCATCGAGCAGCGGAGGAAAAATGAAGGTTGATCTGGTCTTAAAAAATGCACGAATTGTCGACCATGCCGGTGAGTTCTATGGTGGCATAGCTATCGCTCAAGGGCGAATTGTTGCAATCGGGAATGACTCGATATTGCCGCCCGCGACTCGAACGATTGACCTTGCGGGCAAGGTACTCATGCCCGGTCTCATTGATCCGCATTGCCACCTCGGTGTCAATTATGACTTTGACGACGATATGCGCACCGAAACAGCCGCGGCGGCTAGCGGTGGAGTCACAACAATCTTGCTGTATATCCGTAACATGGAAGGCTCTTACATTCCATTTTACGGCGACCGGCGAAAGCGCGGTGAGGAAAATGCAGTTGTTGATTTTGGATTCCACTTTGGTATCCAGCGAGAAGAGCATGTTGCAGAAATTGCAGAAATTGCGCGAACTACCGGAGTTCAATCATTTAAGTGTCATATGGGGTACGAGCCAGGAAATTCAATAGGCATAATCTCCTCCACTGACGCCTGGGTATATGGAGCAATGAGAGAAGCAGCAAAGTTGCCACATGGTGTCGTTAGCGTGCACTGTGAAAATACCGAATTGGTGCAACTCCTAAAGGGCGAGATGATGGCCACGGGACGCCAAGACTTAGCTGCATACACTGAATCACGTCCAGTTTTCGTCGAGGAAGAGGCGATTGCGCGCATGATCGGTTTAGCCGAACTCACCGGTTGTCCGCTCTATATCGTTCATACAACCGCTGCAAAAGGACCACTGATGGCCGCTGCTGCTCGAGCTCGCGGAGTAGATGTCACGATCGAAACTTGCCCTCATTACCTAACTCGCACTGCATACGACCCGGATTTGGATTCGCGCGCAAAGATTTCGCCACCGCTGCGCGACACCGAACAATTAGAAGGGCTATGGCGTGGCGTAATGAATGGCACTGTCGGCACGATTGGAACTGACCATGTCCCCTTCAAAAAGAATGGTGGAGACTTATGGAAAGAGAAGCCTGGAGTCGTCACATTCCCGTGGGAACTGGCACTGATGCTCCACTTCGGAGTACACCAGCGAGGAATGTCTCTTTCTAGACTTGTTGAATTGAATTCCTACAACGCGGCCCGTCAGTTCGGACTTTATCCCCGCAAGGGAGCGATCGCCGTGGGATCCGACGCAGATTTTGTTGTTGTTGATCTCGATGAAGAACGTGTAGTTACCCATGAAGGAAAGGGGACTTGCCTCTACGAGGGTTGGAATCTACGCGGCTGGCCGGTGATGACAATCTCTAGAGGTCGTATTGTTTACGAAGAGGGTGGCGTCGTTGAGAAGGAAACTGGACATGGACTTTGCGTGACTGTTCCGGCACATGAACTCCTGGGGAGATAGTTATGACACCCCTACATCTAAGTGGAGGAGTCCAGCGCTCCCGTATGCTGCGTTCGATCTCGATTCATTTTATGTGGAACGACCGACCTATGTCGGAGCGAGTCGAAGCAGCGGCATTATCAGGATTCGACTTAGTAGACCTATGGGATTGGCGTGCGGTTGATATTGAAACCATCGGAGCGGTCGCCGCGAGTAATGGCATTGGGATTAATGGTTTCTTCGGAAACCGACAGCATTCTGCTTGTGACCCTAACGACAAAGAAGCATTTCTCACTGAAATTAAAGAGTCCATTGACTGCGCGGTGAGAGTGGGCGCCCGCCAATTAGCTATATTTTCCAATGCTATTCGGCCCGGAGGGCTCGTACTTCCCTCGCCAGCATTACCACATCAAACTTTGCATGAAGCACTAGTCGATTCAGTAGGAGAAGCAGCAGAGCTAGCATCAGATGCCGGCGTGACCTTAATGCTCGAACCTTTGAACGACGTATTCTTACCAGGCTATTTCTGGACTGGAATGTCATCGGCTATTGCAGTCGCAAAGGAAGTAAATACCCCACAAGTTCGCGTAGCATTTGATACTTTTCACCAACAACTCAGCGAGGGTAGATTGTCGGACAACCTCATTGCCTCTCTGCCATATCTTGGTAGATTTGATGTCGGTGGCGTTCCGGGTCGCTTCGAACCTGGAGCTGGAGAGATTGATTTTCTCTACCTCCGATCCATCTTGGACGAGCATCAGTGGGATGGAACCATCACGTTTGAAACAATTCCCAGCGATGGGGAGTTTGCAACAGCCGTCAATGCAATTGATCGCATATTTCCATCCTCTTGGTGTGGTGAGCGCATGAGAGCTAAAGGTTAACTCCGATGGATTCATCTTCGAGAGATGTGCAAACACTCTTTGTCGCAATGTGTTTTGACGGAACGGAGTCGGCTAGGATCCGCCTTGAGTCATTGGAAGAGCATCGTAAATATGTTAATCAGCAGGCCGAGATCATCCTGAGTTCAGGGCCATTACTTGAAGAAGACGGCGAAACCCGATGCGGTCAATTGTTCATATTGGCATTGGGTAGTCTCAAAGAAGCGTCCGCATTTATCGATGCGGATCCATTTACCAGACTAGGTCTCTTCGATAATATAATAATTCGTGAGTTTGCCCCAATATTCAGTAATGGCATCCGCAAAAACACCCTCTAACCACTAAGCCGTTATAGCACCATCAATCACAAACTCGGCGCCAGTGACATAACCATTTGCATCCGAGGCTAGAAACAGTGCCAGCCGAGCGACTTCCTCGGATGTTCCAACCCTGCCCAAAGGAATCAACTTAGCAAGCATGTCCAATACCTCTGGCCCACCGTGAATCATCGGAGTGTCAATCACGCCCGGACAAATTGCGTTTACTCGGACACCGAAAGGAGCTAGTTCCCATGCCGCAGCCCTGGTCATTCCACGAACGGCCCACTTGCTTGCCGCATACGCCAAAGGCATCCCACCTCCCTTAAGGCCCGCATTTGAGCAAGTATTGATGATAGAACCGGAGCCAGACTCCTTCATTATCGGAGCAAAAGCTGCCATACCAAGAAAGACGCCGGTCTGATTTATTTCCACAACTTTGCGATATTCCTCCGGACTAGTGTCCAATATCCCTTTAGCAAGCCAAATTCCAGCGTTATTTACCAGAATATCCAACCGACCATGCTTCGCAACAACGTGTGCGACAACTCCCGCCCAAGCAACAGCGCTAGTCACGTCTAAAGGTACGAACTCTGCTTGTTCACCTATATCGGCTGCCACCTTTGCGCCCTCTGAATTTTCAAGATCGGTGACGATCACTCTTGCTCCTTCGAGCGCAAATAAACGCGCTTCAGCGGCACCTTGTCCACCAATTGAGCCAGCACCAGTGATAAGTGCAACTTTTCCCTTGAGAGAATTGTTATTCATGTACGCCTCCGATATTGATAGCCTCTGCTTTTCAGGTGAAAGTTCATTTACCCTCAATTAGCCGTAAAGAGAATGGTGCTGGATACAGTCGTTATCCAATCGACAATTCCTTGAACATGTTTTACGGCAGCACGATTTGCCTTTTCGGGATCGCGTTCAACAATTGCATCAACAATTGTTTGATGCTGCTTCACTGAAACTTCAGCCCTACCTTCCCTTTTAAAGAAGATCAAGCGAGACTCTTCGAGAATTTGGTTGAGGTCCTTTAAGATTCCTGGTAAAAATGTACTTCCTGCAGCATTAGCAATGGAGCGGTGAAAACTAATATCTAGCTCCACTAACTTTTCGGGACTTTCTCCTCGGCTAGCGGCATCAATAAATTTCTTGTGGGAACGAATAATGTCAGTCAGGTCAGCCTTCCCCAGAGGGGATGAGGCTCCTTCGGCCGCTAAACCATCCAATACTCCTCGAATCTTTAAAAGGTCAATTAATTCTTCGCGATGCAGATCAACGTAGACGCCAAATGGTGCGAACTGATCACCTATACTGGTGCGGACGAAGGCTCCACGGCCATGCTGAATTGAGATCATTCCCATCGCTTCTAAACTGGCTAAAGCTTCCCTGACGCAGACGCGGCTTACACCAAAGGCCTCGCAGAGTTTTCGTTCAGATGGGAGCATTTCACCAGGCTTATATTTTTGGCTTAGAATCGCCGCGGTAAGTTGCTCGCGCACCTGTTGCGTTGGGCTTATACGTTTGACCGTAGAAAAATCGGATTCGACTGATTTAGACTTTGGGTTCACAATTAAATTGCTCCTCTCTCTTTGGGCACTGACAGTAAATTAACTTAAAGCAGACGTTTATCCTCTTGTGCCATCTCCATAAGTGCTTTGGCAATAGTTAGAGTCATATTAACTTTCAGATTGCCCCAAATATGCTGCAAGATCTGCCGCGTCGGTAGCCATCACGAATAGGGGGGTTCCCACTGCAACATCGGCCCCAACCTTGAAGAATAAGGCGGCGATGAGGCCCGTGGAGGGTGACTCAAGATCAATCGTAATTTTATCGGTGGCCACAGTAGCCAGAACTTGACCTTCTATAACGGAATCACCAACGTTAACGAGCCATTCCTCGATGGTTCCCTCTTCCATGGTCACGCCCCACTTCGGAAGCGGATATTCCTTTGTCATAATCTTCCTTTCTTCAAGCTATGTATATGAAACTATTTGACTAGTTTGCGGACTTCTTCTGCAATTCTGGCAACCCCGGGCAAGGTGTACTTCTCCATAATCGGCGCGTATGGGATCGGTGTATTTCGGGCACCAACTCTCACGATCGGTGCTCGCAGAAGCTCGAAGCAATCCTCCGCAGCAAAAGCAGCTATCTCTGCGCCAAACCCACCACGAGTTGGCGCTTCGTGGGCAATTAATAGGCGACCAGTCTTCTCCAAGGAGGCGCGCAAGCCCGCGCGGTCAAACGGTACTAGCGTCCTAGGGTCAAAAATTTCGCATGAAATTCCCTCCACAGCGAGTTCGTCAGCCGCTTTCTGAGCATATTCCAGAGTCTTGAGGTATGAAACGATTGTGACGTCGCTACCTTCTCTTACAATTTTGCCAACACCCATGGGGATTGGGTCAACCTTGACCACATCTCCGGCTGGCCCACCTCGTCCGACATACAATCCTTTATGTTCAAAAAAGATGACTGGGTCAGGATCCCGAATTGCAGAAATCAAAAGTCCTTTTGCATCTTCAGCCGTTGAGGGAGCGACTACTTTCAACCCCGGCACTTGCGTGAAGAATGCTTCTAAACTCTGGGAGTGTTGTGCACCAGTTGATCCCGCGGTGCCGGTAACCATGCGCACAACCATTGGAACACTTAAATTTCCACCGGTCATGTAATGTGTTTTGGCAGCTTGGTTAACGATCATGTCCATGGCGAGAAATGAAAAATCTCCAAACATAATTTCTACAATAGGCTTACCGCCCACAAGTGCTGCACCTACTGCGGCGCCCACAATCCCCTCTTCGGAAATTGGAGTATCCCAGAGATGATTAGATCCAAAACGATCCCAGAGGCCTTTAGTGACACCAAAGACGCCTCCTGATTCTCCGACATCTTCCCCGATTACAAACACTGAAGGATCTCGTTCGATCTCTTCAGCAATTGCCTGGCGAATTCCGTCAGCATAAGTGAAATTTGTCACCGCAACGCCTCTCCATTAAAACTCTCAACGTAGACATGATTTAATGCATCTTCTGCAAGTGGGTGTGCTTGTTCTTTTGCCCAAGCAATAGCAACTTCCAAACGCGTATCAACGCGCGAGCGCACATCCGCCAAATCAGCTTTGGACGCATCACGTTCTGTTGAAAGCCATGTAGAGAAAGTCAAAAGCGGATCGCGCTTCATCCATTCTTCAACTTCCTCCTTGGGACGATATTTCGCCATATCCCCCTCAAAATGGCCACGGTGACGGTAAGTCTTAGTTTCAATAAGTGTCGGGCCATCGCCGTTACGAGCTCTCTCAACAGCAACCTTTGTCACCTCACGAACAGCAATAACATCATTGCCATCGACTACAACACCTGGCATTCCATAAGCCGGTGCGCGATCTGCAACGTCCTTTAAAACCATATGTTCGCTCTGACGCGTGAACTCGCCATAAAGGTTGTTCTCACAAACAAAGAGAATGGGTAACTTCCAAAGGGCGGCCATATTCATGGTTTCGTGAAAAGACCCTTCATTAGAAGCACCGTCCCCGAAGAATGAAACTGCAACCGCATCGCTACCCGTACGCTTAAATTGCAGAGCTGCTCCACCAGCGATTGGAATGCCTCCACCAACAATTCCATTAGCGCCCAAGAAACCTAACTCGGTATCAATCATGTGAAGCGAGCCGCCTTTTCCTTGGTTGTAGCCCCCCACTCGAGCAAATAACTCTGCATACATTCGCGCGGGATCTGCTCCGCGACCGATCATGTGCCCATGACCACGATGAGTCGACGTCAAGACATCTTGAGGGCTCAGGACATCACATATGCCAACCGCACTTGCCTCTTGGCCAATATAAGGATGCAAGAAACCTGGAATCAATCCCTCTGCCCGCAACTGGGCCGCTCGCTCCTCAAAACGCCGAATGAGCATCATCCGCTCCAGAAGTTCCAACCCCTTTTCAAGGGTTACCGAAATTCCAGTGCTGGTCGATCCCGTTGAACTGTTCATAAAATCCTCTCCAACTCATCACATATCTTACCAGTAAAAGGCCTTGCTCTAGATCTAACTGGCTGAATATCCTCCATCAACCATAAAAGCGGTGCCGAGAACAAATGAGGAATCTTCAGATAATAGAAATGCCACTGCGGCAGCAATTTCAGAGGGTTCGGCATAGCGCCCGATTGGGTGTTTGTCTGCAAAGTGATCTGGCTCAATACGCTCTTCGTTGAGAGTGCGAAGAAGTGGAGTCAAAGTACCGCCAGGACAGATGCAGTTAATTCTTAATCCTCGGCGCGCATATTCCACTGCGATAGAACGCGTGTATTGAAGAACCGCCCCTTTAGCTGCTGCGTAAGCCGCCAACTCTGGAGCAGAATTTACAGCTGCGGTTGAGCCAAAAGTTACGATCTGACCGCTGCCTCGGGCCAGCATCTGTGGCAAGAGCGCTTTGGTGACCAAAAATGTTCCAATCAAACTTACATCGACTACTTTACGGAACGTTGCAAGCGAAAGTTCGTGAGTGGGACCATTTGCTTGAATCCCGGCAACGGCAACGATCGCATCGACCCCACCCAATGCTGCTAGGACAGCCTCGGTCATTTGGGAAACATCTTCCTCGTCGGTGATATCTGCTTTCCCACTCCAGGAGAGTTTGGGGTTAGATGGGAGTACTAGGTCAGTCGCGGCGACCAATGCGCCTTCCAGGAGTAATCGGTCAACGACCTCGGCACCAATACCTCCTGCGCCTCCAGTCACCAGTACTCGACTACCTCTCAATCCATGCATAACTGCCAGCCTTGCTCGTGATCATCCACCAAGATACCCTTAAACATGTAACACACCATACCAGTAAGGGGCCTGAATGACTATTGTCGGGGTGGAACCAATCCTCATGACTTCAGCGACTCTGCCCAATGGCGACCTTAGGGATGTCTACATAGAAAATGGCAGTATTACCAAGGTAAAGAGAACTGGAACTCCGCCGTCAGACAATCTCAGGTACCGCTCGATTGACCTACAAGGTTATGTTCTATTGCCGGCTCCGGTCGAACCGCACGCACACTTAGATAAAGCTCTCTTGGTCAACCGAATTGGAAATCCGAGTGGGGACCTCACTGGAGCAATTAACGCGATTCGTGCGGCCTACCCTTCTATGACCCGCGAAGATATTACCGACCGTGCATATCTCGCCGTGGTCGAGGCTGCAACAAAGGGCTACACCGCGATAAGGACGCATTCAGATTGTGGTCCAACCCTAGGAGTTAGATCAGTAGAAGCGCTAGTTTCATTGCGTACGAGACTTCTCGACATTGTCGATATTCAAATCGTAGCCCTTGCTGAACCTGGTATTACCGGTGCACAAGGTCGCGCTAATCGAGAGACTTTAGTTGACGCGATGGCGGCAGGTGCAACTCTTTTAGGTGGGTGCCCGTCAATTGATGATGATCCGAGGGCCGCAGTAGGCGAATTGATGGCAATCGCTCGAGAACTCGAGTGCGATGTGGATTTCCATACCGATGAAACTACTGATCCGTCGATGCTTGCCTTGAAATACCTTGCCGATGAAGTAATAAAAACTGGATTTAACCATCGGGTCACAGCCTCACACTGTGTAAGTTTGGGAGTGCAAGACCCATCTGTCGCTCGAGAAGTTTCGATTGCAGTAGCCGCAGCCAAAATTTCAATAATTACTCTGCCTCAAACTAATTTATATCTCCAAGGTCGCGAGAGAAAAACAAATAAACAACGTGGCTTAACTGCGATAGCAGATCTATTAAATGCAGGGGTATGTGTTGCAGGTGGTGGGGACAATTGGCGTGACCCGTTTAATCCAATGGGTCGAATCGATCCTTTCGAGACGGCATCATTGCTCGTGAGCGCTGGCCACCTATCTCCCGAACTCGCTTATGAAATGGTCTCAACAAATGCCCGTGATCTAATGGGTTTACCGCAAGTTCGAATAGAAGCGGGAAGCCCGGCGGACCTTCTTGCGGTTCGTGCTGGATCGCTTGCTGAAGCTATAGCGAGCGCCAGCGAAAGTCGAATTGTTATGCGTGCTGGACGAATTCTCTCTCGAAGCACTGTTACCAGCGAGCGAGACGAAAGATTTTAATCGTATAAAGTAGTTGTTACGGGAACCCATGATCCGAGTCCAGATCTAAGCACAATTTCAGATGCCCGCTTGCGAGCTTCAATGCGTAGTGAATTTTCATCTATTGTCTGAATCTTTCCATCTTGGAATATTGGTTTCCCGTCCACCCACGTTTGAGAAATACTCGCCGGACTTGCTGACCACACGAGCGCTTGTACTGGATCAGAGAACGGAGTCCACTCATGATGATCTAAATCAAAGAGAATAAAGTCTGCTTTCTTACCAACTTCTAATGAACCGATCTCGTCATCCCAATTAAGTGCTCGTGCACCATCAATCGTGGCCATCCGAATTGCCGCTTGCGCACCGATGAGTGTTGCATCTAAACGAGCATCTTTGAAGAGACCAGCCACCAGATAAGCCTGACGATGCAAGTTTAAATTTCCAGAGGCAGATACACCATCGGTTCCCAAACTTACTTTTACTCCAGCCTTAATCATCTCCGGGTATTTTCCAATTGCAGTTGCGCCTTTAGCTAACTTAAGAGATGTCGAGGGGCAAAAGGCTACGGAGGTGCCACTTTTTGCAAGAAGTTCTACTTCGCTGTCGGAAACAGCGACGGCATGAGCAAGAACAAGATTGGAACCTAAGCCGCCATTCTCGGCAATCCGGCTGATCGGCCACTTGCCGTACTTACGCTGGCTAACTTGCGCCTCTTCGATACTCGTGGCAATGTGATAAGTCGTACCTACGCCAAGCCTTTCTGCGAGTTCACGAGCACCCACATGAAGTTCTAAGCTGCAAGGCTCTTTTCCTTCAATATTTACCCAGCATCGAATTCTGCCCTCCGCATACCCGTTCCATTTAAGCACTGACTCTTCCAGGGCGGCGAGAGCTGCTTGGTGATTGGGGAAGAAATGATGGTCCATCATCTCCTCTGACCATCCCTCTGGGATCTCCTCAGGACGTCGATCAGCCGCGTGGCGACCTACAATCCCGCGAATCCCAATCTGAGCAGCGGCTTTGGCGGTTACTCCGGCATCATTCTGAGCCCCCATATCGAGGAAGCAAGTGGTTCCATTCCGCAACATTTCTGCTGTGCCAAGTAAGACGCTAACCTCTTCGTCTGCTTCATTGACATGGGCGTAATACGGTTTCGCCCAGTGAAAGACCCAGGTGCGAGTTGCAATCACATCCGGGAAGACTGCTCGACTTAAAGTCTCTGATAGGTGGACATGGGTGTCGACGAATCCAGGCATGGCCCCATAATTTCTACCATCGATAACCTCGCTCGGAGCAGTTGTGCCAAGCCGATCGCCAACCTCTGCGGTCGTCCCGATATCTACTATTCGATCTCCTCGGATTAGTAAGGCAGCATCACCCAGTACCTGGTCGGCCTGATTCACCGTTATCGCAAATTGGAGATGTTCAATCAGGATTGTTTTGGCTTGAACTGCTTGCATGCGCTCCCCCAGGGTTTTGATGGTTTACTTTGTATCATTTTCAGTTATATCATATCTGTTGTAATACCAGTTAGATACTACGCAACAAAAGGGGAATACCATTAATAATCTCGTACTCAACCGCCTTCGGGAGAAGCTGATATCTGAAAATTTAGCAGCTTTAATCTGCCTCTCTCCAGAGAATGTAGCGTACTCGGCTGGTTTCGTGATCGCTTCCCAATCCCTTATGCGATGGCGCCATGCTGCCACGATTATTACCCTCGATGGCCAAGAGGCGATCCTCTGTGTAGATATGGAAGAGAGCACGGTGCGAGCCGCGGACCCAGGCACGGAGTTGCGCGTTTGGAAGGAATTTACCGATCGCCCCATGGCCGTTCTCGCGGAATTAATTCGTGATTGGGGACTGAGCCAGGCACGCATCGGGACTGAATTGAATTACCTTTCTACGGCAGATCACGCAGAATTGATGGCCATACTGCCAAATCTAGAATTAGTTGCGGCAGATGACCTGCTCTCGAAAGCACGGCAAATAAAGACCCCTAATGAAGTTGCGCTTTTGGAGAAACTCTCCAGAATTTCAGATACCGCCATTCTTGCATCATTCAATGCGGTGCGAGCTGGTTCAACTGAGATGGATATTGCCGCAACCCTCACCCGTAGCATCTACGAACAGGGTGCTCAGCAGTTCAAACTTATGATCGTAGCTACCGGCGAGCGAAGTCAACTTCCAAACGTGGGACCAACAAATCGTATACTGCTGCCAGGCGATATCTGTCGAGTCGAAATATTCTCCGTGATTAATGGTTACCAGGCTGGTGTTTGCCGTACCGCGGTCGTTGGAGAGCCATCATCCGATGCCTTAAAAATCTATAATAATCTCGTCGAATGCAAGCGATTAGTTTTTGATGCAATAAAACCTGGCGTGGGATCTCGCTCTGTATACGAGACTTTCATGAACAAATTTACCGAACTCGGCCTTCCACCTATCTCATTCGTGGCACATTCAATAGGGGTAAACCTGCACGAAAAGCCTTACTTCGGCCCCCATTCGGACCAACTTGTTGAAGCCGGAATGGTGCTCGGTATGGAACCTTTGGTTTATAGAAGTGGTTTTGGATTTGGAATGCAGATAAAAGACATGATCGCTGTAGAGCAAGATGGAGCTCGGCTACTATCTGATGTTATCGATACTGATAGTTTGTATAAGATCGAAGCATGATGAATCTTGAGTCGGACCCTGAGAATTTTGAACTGGATCATGTTGGGATCAATGTGCCGAACTTGGACCAGGCTGTCGACTTCTTTACCGAAGCCTTTGGGGCGAAAGAGATCTTCCGTATCGACCGCTTCGGTGACTTTGAAAATGGGGCGTTGGAGCGTCTCGGCGCTGTGAGAGAAGCTGAAGTTGAGCTTGCCATGCTAGAAATAGGAGCAGGTCGGTTAGAACTCTTGCGTTGGTGGAGTCCAAACCAGACGGGTGCAACTTTCAAATCATCAGATGTTGGCGCTTCCCACATTGCAATTAAGGTCGCTAATGTGGCGCAATCGCTAGAACGACTTCGTCGAAGCGAAGGAGTACGAGTGCTGGGGGAACCTGTGACCTTTGAAACTGGGGCAACACCTGGGCTCACGAATGCATTTGCGATCACACCCTGGGGCGCCCTCATTGAACTGGTTCACTGGGGAGAGTAGCGCTTAAAATTATTTAATATGAAGCTTGTAAGTAATAGAGTGATTCATAATGCTGGTGGCGGGTGAAGGATTTGGACCTTCGAAGGTATGGGGATTTACAGTCCAGGCTCCACCTTTCAAAATTTATTGAATGAATAGAGGAATATTTAAAAAGCCCGCACTGGCCGGATGTATTCGGCGTTGAGCTTATTGTGGCCGCTCTGGCCGCCACTGACGAAGCCCTGGTCCCACGGGGCGCCCGCAACGGCCTCAGACGAGNAGTGATTT
>TBL_comb47_HYPODRAFT_10003008_pt1 | contig 20361 bp, 13 predicted proteins | sample TroBogypolimnion_40_FD_10682 | JGI IMG/M metagenome (IMG submission 10682) | reverse complement strand
AGCGGCGTGGTTATACCGAGCACTATCGGCGGCAGCGTCGCGATGACGGCCGCCAATGGCTCGAATAGCGCAACCATCAATATCGGCGCCGTCGGTACAACTGTCACGATGACCGCGTTAGCGGGCAACATCCTGGCAGTTAACGGCAATGTTGACCCTGTAACTGAATTGGTCACCCGGAGCACCATCGGCAGCAATGTCAGCCTGGCTACTACGGCTATTCTGGCCGGCACCGGCGACAACACCGCCACAATCAGCAACGGCACCGTCGGCGGCAATGTCTCAATGGCCGCCAATGGCGTGGCCGGCGATAACAGTCTGGCTGTTAACGGCAATATCAGCTCCCTTGGCGTGGTTACCCCGAGCTTCATTGACGGCAGCGTCTTAATGGATGCGTACAATGGCGGCGCCAACACTGTCGGCAACAACACCCTGACGCTTGACATGGCTGACATCGGTTCCACCCTTCCCATCGGCAGCACTGCGGTTACGATGATCGCGGCTGTTGACAACAATGCCCACATCACCGATTCCACGGTCGCCGGCGCCATCGCAATGACGGCAGTTACCGGCAACAACGTTCTCAATGTCGATCCTAGCACTGTTGGCAGCGTCACAATGAACGCCAACGGTGCGTCGGGTATCAACACTCTGAATGTAACCGGTATCGTTAATGGCGTCACCGGCGTAGTCACCCCGAGCACAGTTAACGGCGATGTCAGCATGACGACGGCAGTCACCGCATTGACCACCGGCGACAACACCGCCGCGCTCAAGTACGGCAATATCGGCGGCAATGTCTCCCTGAATGCCAACGGCACGGCCGGCAATAACAGCTTGACTGTTACCGGCGCTAATGTCGCAGGCGTGACTACCCTGAGCAACATCGGCGGCAGCGTCACCATGGCGGATAATGCCGGCGACAACACTCTGGCGCTCGACCTTGCCACTGTCGGTGCTGGCCTTATAGCCGGCAACGGCATCGACCTGACGGCCACCGCGGGCAATAACATCGTCGATATCACCGGCTCCACGGTTACTCGCGACGTTGTGCTGACAGCTACTGCCGGCGACAACACCGGCAGCACCATCGCCGGAGTTAAGATTACTGATTCCACGATCAACGGCAACATGATTATGACAGCCGGCGGGACCAACACTCTCTCGATCGATCCGAGTACAGTTACCGGCAATGTCACGCTGAACGCCACCGGCGCGGCCGGCATTAACAGCCTGGACGTCCTCGGTGTCGTTGATCTCGTTGGCACGGTCACCCCGAGCAACATCGGCGGCAATGTCAGTCTGACGACTGCAGCCTCTACGGCAGTCACCGGCGACAACACTGTTGCGGTCACCTACGGCAATATCGGCGGTAATGTCTTGATGGCCGCCAACGGCACGGTAGGCAATAACAGCCTGTCTGTTACCGGTTCTAATGTCGCAGGCACGACTACCCTGAGCAATATCGGCGGCAGCGTCACCATGACAGATAATGCCGGCGACAACACTCTGGCGCTCGACCTTGCCAATGTTGGTTCTACCCTCATAGCCGGCAACGGCATCGACCTGACGGCTACCACCGGGAACAATATCGTTGATATCACCGGTTCTTTAATCAACCGCGATGTCGTACTGACGGCTGGCGGTGACAACACCGGCAGCACCGCGGCCGGAGTTAAGATTACCGCTTCCACAATCAACGGCAACATGATTATGACAGCCGGCGGGGCCAACACCCTGACTCTCGATCCTAGCGCGGTGACCGGTAGCGTCTCTATGACTGCGACAGCCGGCAACAACGAACTGGATATTGTCGGATCTACTATCGGTACCGGCATCACGATGACCGGAGCCGCTCCTTTCACCAGCACGGTGAACGTTGATGCCTCTTCCCACATAACCGCTGGCGGAATCACGCTCATTGGCGCCGCTGACGGGCTGCTGGGCATTGATGGCACTGTGGCCGGCGGGATCACGACTGACAGCGGCAACGATAAGCTGACAGTCAATAATACCGGAAGCGTAACCGGACTCATCGATCTGGGAACCGGCATCGACGCGCTGAACGTCAACGGACTCGGAAGCGTAGGCAATGTCCAGGACGAAGGCACTCTGCTGACCATTACTGGAACCGGAGCTGGAGTTGTAAACGGCAGCGTCACGATGACCGCGGCGGCCGGCAACAACGAGCTTGATCTCGTCGGAGCTACTATCGCCGCTGGCGTTACCATGAATGCGGTGACCGGAAACAGCACTGTGTCCGTCAATAGTACTTCCACCATAACTACTGGCGGCATCGCGACCGGAGCCGGAGCCGACACGTTGACCATAGACGGAATCGTAATCGGCGGCATCACGACTGACGGCGGCAACGATACGTTGACAGTCAATACAACCGGCAGCGTAACCGGCCTCATCGATATGGGCGACGGCGACGATGCACTGAATGTCAATGGCGCTGGAACCGTAGGCAATGTCCAGGCCGAAGGTACCAAACTGACCATAACCGGAACCGGAGCTGGTGCTGTAGGCGGCGGCGTCACGATGTCCGCGGCGGCCGGCAACAACGAGCTTGATCTCGTCGGAGCTACTATCGCTAACGGCGTCATCATGACTGCGTTTGCCGGTAACAGCACCGTGAACGTCAATGGTACGTCCATCATAAGCGCTAACGGCATCTCGACCGGCAATGGTGACGACACTCTGATCGTAAGCGGAAACGTAACCGGCAACATCAATACGTTAGCCGGCAACGACACGCTGACTGTCAATGCGGGCGGAACCGTAAACGGCGGTATTAACACCGCAACCGACAACGACACGCTGACCATAGACGGAACCGTAAACGGCGCTATTAGCACAGGATCCGGCGACGATACGCTGACTGTTAATACAACCGGAATCGTAACCGGCCTCATCGATATGGGAGACGGCATCGACAATCTGAACGTCAATGGCGCCGGAAGCGTCGGCAATGTCCAGTCCGAAGGTACTCTGCTGATCATAACTGGAACCGGAGCTGGAGCAGTAGGCGGTGGCGTCAACATGACCGCAGCGACCGGCAACAACGAGCTTGATCTCGCCGGAGCTACTATCGGCACCGGCGTCGTTATGAACGCGATTACCGGGGACAGCACCGTTAAGGTCGATGGCACTTCCAGCATAACCGCTGGCGGCATCACGACCGGAACCGGAAACGACAAGTTGACTGTACTTGCGGGCGGAACTGTAAACGGCCTCATTGATACAGGTGCAGGCAACGATACGCTGACGGTGGATGGAGTTGTAAACGGCAACATCACAACGGCAGCCGGCGACGACGCGCTGACTGTGAATGCAACCGGAACTGTAAACGGCAACGTCAGTATGGGTGATGGAGACGATACTCTGACTGTGTTTGCGGGCGGAGTCATAACCGGCACCATCGATATGGGTGACGGGAACAACACCATTATCGCCGCGGGCGGAACTCTGGGCGACATCACGATAACTGTTACTACTGGTAACAATTCGTTGAATCTCCTTGGAGCTACCACTGGCAATATTACGTTGACGACTACCACTGGCAACAACGGCCTGACGCTCGACAACACGGTTACTGGAGCCGGTTCTGCCGTCACGATGACAGCTACCACTGGCAACAACACGCTGACGCTTCTCAACACGGCGTCCATCGGTACCGGCGGCCTCACGATGACGGCGACCACTGGCGACAACACTGCCAACATCACCAATTCAGCGATTAATGGCACTGTCACTCAGACGTCTACCACCGGCAACAACGTGTTGAATCTGGTTGGATCGTCGAGCATCGCTACCGGCGTCACCATGACGGCTTCTACCGGTTACTCCAGCACGTTAACCGTCAGCGCCGCTTCCAGCATAGGCGCAGGTGGAATTACGCTTACTGGCGCTGCTGACGGCAATCTGACCGTTAATGGCACTGTAGGCGGCAATATCACCACGAGTAACGGAGCCGATGCTCTGACCATCAATGCTGGCGGATCTGTAACAGGCAACATCAATCTGGCTGCCGGTAACGACACGTTGACACTTAATGTCGGCAACGCAAGCGTCGGCACCATCGAGATGGGCGCTGGAAGCAACACTGCCAACATCAGTGTCGCCTTCGACCTCTCGGACATCACGTCCACGGCTGGTGATCTGACCATCGGCGGGACCTCGACCGCCTTTACCGTCAGCGCCAATCTCGGCGTTGCTGGTCAGACAACCTCGGTTACTGACGCAGCGGCAACTCTGACGTTCGCGACGCTCGGCAGTGCGGTAAGAGGTACCCTGAGTACGGCCGGCGATGCCGCCAACGTCTTCGATGCATCCAGCTTAGCCAGTACCCAGACTCTCGTCAACGGAGCAGCCGCTACCAGTTGGGATATTCTGGATTCCGCTACTGTCGGCGGCCACGGCGTCGCGGTTGTCGGCGCTAACCTTGCGGCTGCTCAGTCTGTGGACTTGGTTGGCGGTCATGCCGTTGACCTCGCCAATTGGAACACGTCCGGTGTCACTAACGTCAGCTTTACTCTCTTTGATGGCAGCTTCACCGGCAATTTGGCTTGGGATGGTGTCGACCATTATCAAGGCGTTGTAGGAGGCCAAACTTGGGAACTTACCGATGCTGGTAACACCAAGCTTCAGCTTACTCGTATTGCCTAAGAGGTCCGGAGTAAAACATCCGTACCGCTCTGAAAGCGGTACGGAGAACAACAAACAACAACAACCGCGGATTTATTCCGCGGTTGTTTTTTTAATGAATATGATTGGTTGAGATGAACAGTTATTTTGGTTGAGCGTAGCACCGCCTGACGAATGTGGTCTATTTTTGACTTGAACTTGATTTCATATGAGCTATTGTATGAACAGGAGAATTTTTGTCGTGCCGCAAGCGAGTTGATTGCTTCGGGCACTTAGTGTTGGAAGAACGTTGATGTTCAAAGACACACAACTATATAGGGAGATGAGATGGGCGAACCAAATAATGACAGCGGCTTGCAATGTCTTCAACGTTTATTTTCACAATTCCGCCGCAATGTGAATTTCAGTGCATTACTCACCGATGAACTGAAGCAGAAGTACAATGATGATCCGGTAAATACCTTGCAGGAACTGGCTTCCGCGCAATCTCTCATCCCCGAAGTCCATAAGAATCTGGCGGAAATAGCCAAATCATATTCCGGGCCGGCATTATTGCTGCTCCAGAGCGGCAATTGGATTTTCGTCCAGGACATCGGACAACTTAATACCGGAACGACTGCGGTCATCATCGATCCCGGCGTGGATGCAGGCAAACTGCTGACGATACCGGCTAAACAACTTCTTGAGCGCGCTTCGGACAAGGTGATCATTTTCCGCAACCTGCAAGAGGTGGATATCCGGAAGCATAGCGCACTATTCTGTTTTTGCTCGATTGCCAATCATCATGGCGTCAGCGCGGACATTCGTCGCGTGATGCACGAATTTGCGGTTGGCGATGAGGAGATCCGCGAGGCGCTGCTGCTGGAAATAGCCCATCATTATGAATTTAAAACCCGAAAACTCACGTTGTCCTGGGAAGAAATCAATGCCCTGCACAAAGCATTTCCAGCCATCGGGATCAAGAAAAACGGCAAGTACCTTGTTCTCTGCGGTTCCCGGAAAAATGAAGAGGAAGATGAAATCGTCCTGATTGATCCGGAGGAAAAGGAAAGTTCACAGCCGCGGTTCCAATTCTGGAAGCGGGAGCAGTTTGAAGCCGAATGCACAGACCATGTGATTCTTCTAAAAAGGATCTACAAACTTTCCGATGAAAACCGCCCGTTCGGGCTCGGCTGGTTCATTCCTGAGTTTTTCAAGCTCAGGGGTATCTTCGGACAAATTGCCTTAACCGTGATAATGATTACGCTCATATCGCTGATTGTGCCGCTCTTCTTTCAAATCGTCGTGGACAAGGTGCTGGTAAACAAATCTTACAATACCCTCAATGTTCTCGGCATCGGTATTCTGGCGGCAGTCTGCTTCAACGGCTTTCTCGATTTCGTGCGAAATTACTTTTTACTGTTTGCCACCAATAAAATCGATATTTCGACCGCCACCAAAACTTTCCGTCATCTGATGCGGCTGCCCATCGACTTTTTTGAACGAATTCCCTCCGGCGTACTTTTGAAGCACATGCAGCAAACAGAAAAAATCCGGGGATTTCTTTCCGGCAATCTCTTTTTTACGGTTCTCGACTTGTTTTCCTTGTGTATCTTCATTCCCTTTCTTATTCTTTACAGTGTTCAACTGACCCTGGTGGTGCTGGGCTACTCCGCCTTGATGGCGCTGGTGATCGCCAGCTTGATCAAACCTTTTCAGAGGCGTCTCAATGAACTCTACCAGGCCGAAGGTAAGCGGCAGAGCATGCTGGTGGAATCAATACATGGGGTTCGTACCGTAAAATCCATGGCCCTGGAGCCGGTTCAGGAAAAGCAATGGGACGATTCCACTGCTTACGCGATCAAATCCTATTTCAAGGTCGGTAAAATTTCGATGACCGCCAAAAGCATCAGCAGCGTTCTGGAAATGATGATGACGGTGACGGTCATTTGGTTCGGCGCCCATTTGGTCTTCGGACAAGTTATCACCGTCGGCGCGCTGATCGCATTCCAGATGCTGGCGGGGCGGGTAACCGGTCCGCTGGTAAAGTTGATCGGCCTGATCCACGAATATCAACAGATCGCGCTTTCTGTCCGGATGCTGGGGGTAGTGATGAATACGCCGACCGAACCGGACAGCGGCGGAGTGAGAAATCCGTTGCGCGGACATATTGCTCTTGAAAATGTTACTTTTCAATATCGTCCGGATTTGCCGCCCGCAATTCTTCGTTTCTCCCTGGAAATTCCACAAAGCAGCACAATAGGGATTGTCGGCCGCTCAGGGTCAGGCAAAAGCACGTTGACCAAACTTCTGCAGGGACTTTATCCTGTCGGTCAAGGCTTGATTAAGATTGACGGGATTGACATCCGCGAGATTGACAAATCCCACCTTAGAAGCAGTATCGGCGTCGTTTTGCAGGAAAATTATTTTTTCAGCGGAACTGTTCGCAATAACATCAGTCTTACCAAACGGAATGCGAGCATTGAGGAAATCATTTACGCGGCAAAACTTGCCGGCGCTGATGAATTTATCCAGCAGCTTACTCGCGGTTATGACACGGTTCTCGAAGAGAATGCCTCCAATCTTTCCGGCGGTCAGAAGCAGCGGCTGGCAATCGCCAGGGCTCTGCTCTCGAATCCGCCGATCCTGATTTTCGATGAAGCGACCAGTTCGCTTGACCCGGAGAGCGAACATGTGATCCAAACCAACCTGAAAGCTATCAGCAAAGGGCGGACGGTATTGATCGTTTCCCACCGCCTGAGCATTGTCAGCAGCGCAGACAAAATTCTGGTGATCGATAAAGGCGAGAGAACCGCCTTGGGGACGCATCAAGAGCTTTTGTCGCAGCCGGGTACCTATAGTGAATTCTGGCAACAGCAAATGGGAAGAGGAGTTCAGCCATGAGTGAGATACCGGAAAAAGCAGTTGATTTTCAGCCGGATGCGCTTGAAATAAAAAATCAGGTATTGCCGTTTTGGGCCAAATACAGTGTTTTAGCCTCGTTCCTCTTTCTGGTATGCGCGCTCCTGTGGGCATGCCTGGGCAAAGTGGATGTAATTGTTCAGGCAAACGGGAAACTGGTTTCAGACAAACAGAATGTCATAATGAAACCGCTTGAACGCGCTGTTATCAAGGAGATTAATGTCAAAATCGGCGAAATCGTCAAGCCCGACCAGGTGCTTATCACCTTTGATCCGACGATTAACATTGCCGAGGCAGACCGTCTCAAAAATGAGCTAAGCTCGTTGAAAGCTCAGTTTGAGCGCTTGAAAGCCGAATTTGACGAAACTTCGTATCAGGCGCAAGGGAATGAGAAATCGTCCCAATGGCAGCAGACGATCTACAGACAGCGCCAGAAGTATTATATGGAGAAGATTAACTATTACGACTCCGCGATCAGGCAGTTGGATGCGTCAAAAAAAGAAAAAGAGGATAATCTGGCGAAACAGCGGGAACGTCTTGCCGCGCTCAAGAAAATTGAAACGATGTTCACGAATCTGCACGAAAAACAGGCGACTTCCTTGAAGGAATTGCTTCAAGTATCCATCTCCAGAATGGAAATGGAGTCCGGGGTTGACACGGTGACAAACAACTTGATTGAACTTTCGCATCAGCGGGAAAGTACGCTGTCTGAAAAGAGATCTTTTATGCAGGAGTGGAGAAACACTCTTTCCGAGGAGATGGTAAAGATCGAGCGCGAACTTTTATCAACCCAGAAGATGTATGAAAAAAACGAGCGGCTTGTTTCATCTATCTATTTGCGGGCGCCGTGCAAGGCAGTGGTGCAGGAGATTGCGGCCTTCCCTGAAGGCTCCGCCGTGCGCGAGGCGGAAGCGTTGGTTACGCTCATCCCCCTGGATGGAACAATCGAATTGGAAGCGGAAATCCATCCGCAGGATATTGGGAAAGTCAAAGTCGGTTCAAACGTCAGAATCAAGCTCAATGCTTATCCGTTCCAGAAATACGGCACTCTTGACGGAAACGTCCGGGACATCTCTGAGGATACCTTGCAGCGTCAGAAACAGTCCAGCGAACCGGAAGGCAGTTCCTACTACCGGGCTAGAGCCACCATCAGCGGGAAGCTGCGCGGAACCAGCGCCACATTCCGACTGATCCCGGGCATGGAGGCGCAAATAGAAATTAAGTCCGGACAACGACGGATTATCGAGTATCTGACCTATCCGCTAATTAAATCATTGGACGAAACAGCCCGCGAACCGTGATCGCTTCCGGAGCAGGCGCAAGCGGATTCTCAGGGTTGCAGATGCCAGCGGATAGTTTTCTCCAGAGTCTGACTGAGCGGGAAATTCATTGTCAAGTTCAATTCTTTTCTGGCGCGCCCGGTACTCGGGACATAGCGGGCAGGCAGTACGTTTTCAAGCGGAGGCTGAAGAATTTGAATCTCACTGCGGTTTCCAAAACACCGGTTGATTTCCTCCGCCAGGCCGGCAATGGATATCGCCTGCTCCGAGCCGACATTATAAGCCCTGTCATTCAAGCCTTTGACCAGAATCGTCCAGAGCCATACCGCCAGGTCGGCGGCATACATATATGAGCGCAAAGACGTACCATCTCCTTTGATAATTATGGGCCGTTTTTCGAGGCAGTCATTGATAAAATTGCTGAGCGCCAGGTGCGTATCCAGCGGCTGATACGGTCCGGCAAACGCGAAACAGCGGGCAATGGTAATGTAAAACCGGTCCATGGCGGCATATTCCAGACAGAGCCGTTCCGAATGCAGCTTTCCCCGTCCGTAAGCAGAATCCGGGCCTTCAAAATCAGAAGAATTCATAAAATCTTCGGAGATGTTCTCCAATTCCGGCGGCTGAGCGCCATATACCGCGCCGGAGCTTATAAAAAGCATTTTTCCGGCGTCTGAGGTAGCCGTGAAATCCAGTATCCGCCGCGTTCCCTCCAGAATCACCGAGTACATTTCTTCCGGACGTTCCTGATCCATTTTCAGGTTGACTTCCGTCGCCGCATGAATCACATAATCAAAATGACCGGCGGGAAAAGTAAAATTGCGGATATCCCCTTGAACAAAATAAATCTCCTGGAATTCGCGGAATTTCGGATATTCAGACAGAAATTTTTCCGGATTGCGCGACAATACCGTCAGCGTTGCGCCAAGCGCATACTGACGGTTGATTAACACGAAACTTTCCAGCAGCCATTTTCCGAAGAAACCGGTGCCGCCGGAAAGAAATATGCGTTTGCCGCGCAACTTATCCTGCAAAGGGGTAAGCCGCTGGAGAATATCAGCTAAATCTTCACGGGGAATTTCTTTATTCATTTCTCTTCTCCTCCTCTTCCGGCGTTTTTTTGCCGGAATCATCATTATCATTTTTATCCTTCGGCTTGCGGAAGGAATAATTGCGGTGACTGCAGTAACTGAATATTATCGAGATCGGCACACATAAAAATTGTGCGGCGATAGGGTTAAACCCGAGACCGTCAACCAGGCAGAACATCAGCACAAAACCCAACAGCATCGCACCGCCGTAAACCACATAAAAACGCAAATATTCGCGGATGATATTGCCGCGGGTTTTAAACACAAACAGCTTGTAGCAGATATAGGCGTTGGTAATTGCCAGGATATTACCTGGAATCATTAACACCAGATAATTCACCCACTGCTTCAGTCCCTCATATAAAGCGATGTATACTAAAATACCGAAAAGAGTATTCCACCCTCCGGTAATCAGAAAGCGGAAAATTTTATCGATTTCGGCGCGGTGGCAGTAATACTTCTGGATAATTCGTTTCATGCGCCAACCATTTCCAGGCCGAAATCCCTGAGAATTGCGATCTTTATCTCCGGGGAGAACTGCCGGCGCAGAATTCCGGCCACCTCGTCGGAGTAGCTGGCAGCCATGACGATCACCGCCTCGACCGGGTCCGCGCGGAGCGTCTCCGGCGCAACAATCGGCAAATGAGTAGCCGGAGTGTATTTGCCCTGTTTGAATGGCGCGGCATCAACAACGTACCTGATTTTATCTGCTATTTTCGTCAACGCGATAATGGCCAGCGCCTGATGTCCGGCGCCCCATATCGCCACTTTTTTTTCTCCAAAACGGTCAATATATTCATTAATTCCGGCGGCAATCCGGGTTTGATAATCATAAAAATCGGAAATATCCAATCCCCCCCGTTTTCTCACTACCGCGGAGATAACGTAATCGTCCCGCAGTTCGCTGCATTCGAGAACTTCAAACCCGTTAAGATTCAGGGCCGTCTGCAAAGTTTCCCGCGAGAAATACAACAGATGGTCGCCGATGAATTCAGAGAATAACTTGTTGCGCAGCATCATGTCAAAATTAGGCACTTCAACCAGGCCGACCGCGCCATCCTTCAAGTTGTTGTAGATTGTTTTCAACGCGGAATTCGGGTCGGGCATGTGTTCCAGAAACATCAGCAGTAAAAATGCGTCGAACGGGCCATTTTCCAATGCTCCGCTTTCGCTGTCGGGGTAGCCTTCAGAGACCTTAAGCCCGTTCTTCACACATTGCGTGACGGAGGATTCGGCGTATTCCACCCCATAGGCATCAACATCAAGCGTTTGCAGCAGCGACAGAAATTCGCCGCGGCCGCAGCCGATCTCTATTATTTTTTTCCCTTGCAGTGAATATTTCTGAATGAAACCGGCAAATTGCCGGGTCTTGAAATCCTTGATTACCGCGGAAACCGCAGCAGCCCGGATCACCTCTTTATAGTAAGGCACCGGCTCATTATTTAACTGTATCAGGCCGCAACCGGAACACTGGCACACCGTCAAATCAGCGCCGACTTCATCCGCCAGCGCAGCCGCGTCCGGAAAATTCTGCGCCGCTTTCGGCATATTTTCATAATGCAACAGCGGTTTTTCAAAAAAGGCGTTGCCGCAAACTCTGCAAGCGCAAACCGGCATATTCATCAATCCTCGTTTTCAAAATTAATTTTTTCGTCTTCAATCGCCAGCGGATGGTTTTTCACCTGAGTCAGGATCGCCCCGATATATTCGCCGATAATGCCGATAAAAATCAATTGTACCGCCGAAAAGAAAAATAATCCGACGACCAGCGGCGCCAGGCCCAGCGTAAAAGTATCCCAGTACAGAAGCTTATAAATCAGATATCCGAAAGCCAGCAACAGACTCAACCCCGCCAGGCAGAAGCCTGAAAATGTTGCCAGGCGCAGCGGCAGTTTGGAATGGTTGACGAACCCGGACATCGCCACGTCATACAAAGTGAAAAAATTATGTTTCGACCGGCCGTGTTTGCGTTGCGGCTGGACAAATTCTATTTCAGCCCTCCGGAACCCGATTTCGCTGACAAACCCGCGGAAATACGGATTAGGGTCATGATAACGTTTCAGGGCATTCATAAATTTGCGGTCATAAAGCCCGAACCCGGTGAAATTCTCAATGACGTGATCGGTATCGGAAAATTTTGCCAGCAGCCGGTAATAGAAACGGCGCAGAAGAAACATCAACGGATTTTCGCCGCTTTTACTTTTGACCGCAATAACAACCTGGTAGCCCTCTTCCCATTTGTGCATAAAGTCCGCAATCATCTCCGGCGGATCCTGCAAATCAGAACTTATAAGCATCACCGCATCGCCGGATGCCTGCAAAAACGCATTGTAACCGGAAGTGATCGGTCCAAAGTTATTGGAATTCAATATTACTTTGAAATTCTTATCTTTGGCGGCAAGTTGCCGCAAAATATCCCGGCTGCTGTCAGTTGAGCAATTGTCCGCCATGATAATTTCGTATGAATACTGCGGAAACAGGGACAGCGCTTTTATGACCCGGTCATAAAATTCCTGCAAATTGCCTTCTTCATTGTAACAACTGCCGACGACACTGATTTTCTTTTTGTCCATAGTCAGGCTCTTTAATTGAAATTTTTCTGACGCAATTTTTCAACGGGAAATCCATCGATATTGTCCCTGGTGTAATGATCACTCAGATAGATATCACAGCGGGCGCATGAATAGTTTTCATGTTTGCGGTTCTGCAACTGCATCTTCTGAAATTCAAACCAACGGTTCGAATGCCAGATTTCCGGCATGGACTGTTCCTCGATATTGCCCAGATTAGTCCCCCCGATAAAGTCCACGCAACAGGGGGCGACGTCGCCGTTGCTGCGGACGGACATGGTGGTAAACGCCATCGGGCAGGCGCTGCGTTTGGTGCTGTGCTGCTTAAGATCGTCAACCGCCGCCACCATACCATCCTGATAGTAATTTTTCATGAAATCAGCATCGCCGGTTTTAATCCAGTTATGCGGTTTGTCAATATACAATTCATCGGCCACATCCTGATACATTTGGATGAAACGGTCATTGTCTTCGCTGTATGTATCCAGCATTTTAGCGCTGACGAACGGCTTTTCTGACTTGTGCTGCTTTTTGATTTCCTGCAATATCCGGAGGTTCTCGTGGATGGAGCTGATGTCCACTTTGGAACCGGTGATTTTCTCATGTTTATGCTGGTCTGGCGCATAAATAGAGACTCTGACGTAATCCAGCCGGTACTCGACCAGTTTTTCCGCGATGGCCGGGGTCAGCAGCGAAGCGTTGGTTGTGGTCTCAATCCGTTCGGCGATATCCGCCTCTCTGGCGATTCTCAACATTTCGCAGAAGTCGGGATTTATCAGCGGTTCGCCGTACAGACTGAGCTTCAGCACTTTGAGTTTAGGCCCTTCCCAGGCTTGCAACTGCCCAATAATCTTCCGGAACCGCTCCAGCGGCATATTCATCCGGTTGCGGGTGAAGTAATTGTCTTCCTTGATACCCTGAAAACACTGAACGCACTTGAAATTGCAGCAACTGGACGGTTCAATAAGGACCGTGAACGGCTTTTGCAGCGGCAGTATCTCCATGAGATTCTGCCGGTTTGTTGATTTCAATTCAGTGTACCTGATCATTTCACAAAATCTTCTTCAGTAAACACATCTTGCCAGTTAATTGGTTTATTGCGCCCAAAGGTTCTTGAGAGATACTTACTTATAAAATGTTTGTTCTCCGCGCATAAGCATAACGTTTGATGTTCTTTAAACCATTTGATTCTGGCCATGTTGTCTAAAATACTTTTCAGACTTTCAGTCATCACATTGCCAAACGTTATTGGAATTCCATAGCATGGATAGGCTTCTCCATATTTTGTTATATAAATATTCAAGTTACCGGCCTTACAACCATCATCTATACCATATGCTCCATAAATATCCCGGTGGAAAGTTGAATACTTACGGCGAATCTCCAGCATTGCTTGAGTATCCTCGTGTGATATTTGCAAATCGGTGCGTCCATCCATTTTTCCCATCGCGGCAAGAACGAGAACATTAATATCGATATCATTTTCTTGTCCAAATTTTGCCAATTTTTCCATTTGACCATTGCGTATATTAATGCCAGTGGCGACAGTATTGATGATCGCATGTAAACCAGCCTTTCGGGCAATTGAAATAGCCTCAATCGCTTTCTTGTATACCTTTGCATTGCGCATATAGTTGTGTTCTTCTTCGTCTATACTGTCAATGCTGATCTTGACTTTGTCTACGCCTATTTGCTTTAAATGTCTAGCTCTTTCTTCATTTATCAGCAGCCCATTGGTATCAAGACCAATGTAGAATTTCTGTGGATCAATTGCTTCAATCAGTTCGTCGAATTCTTTGAACATTAATGGCTCCCCGCCAGCGAGATTCATCTGCGCAATCCCCAATTCATCTGCTTGCGCGGCTAAATTACGTACATGCTCAATAGTCAGGGATGGCGCATCGTATCTCATGTTTTCAATACAGCAATGCCTGCACTTTAAGTTACATACAGTGTCATAGGCAATAGCTATCAGTGGTAAAAATTCACCATTGCGTATCCTTTCGGCAATTTTGATTATCTTCTCGTAAACAAGAGGCTTGGCATCCTTAAGACTCTGCCGACGCTGCTTTTGGACTGTTTCAAATTCCTTATTCATACATCTTTCCTTTATGTTAAAATGATTTAACTGTCTTTCTAATTGTCTGAAATCTCCAGTCAGCGCCCCAGCCAGCCGCCCTCAACCATGATTGTCGATCCCGTTACATAATCGCTTTCCTCCGACGCAAGGAAAAGCATCGCCCCAACCAGGTCTTTCGGCGTTCCCAGACGCCCAACTGGAATCCGCCCGATAATTGCATCGGGATCAGCCAATTGCAACATATCGGTCTGAATAAAGCCGGGTGCTATATTGTTGACCGTGACACCAAGAGGCGCCCACTCATTGGATAGACATTTCGCCATTCCTATGATGCCATGTTTTGTAACAGCATACGCCGATATATTACGGGCGCCGTTGAATGCCTGAATGCTGGCCATATTTATGATGCGCTTGCATCCAAGCCTAACCGCCTGGCAGGACAAATCGAACACTGCTGTAAGGTTGAGCTCCATAATCTTATCCCATTCATCAAAAGGACAATCCAGTGCCGAGCTCGACTGCGTAATGCCGGCATTATTAATCAAAATATCTGGTGTTCCACAATCGCGCGATATCGAAAAAAGCAAGTTTTCTCTATCTTTACGTTTCGAAAGATCAATATTTCCAACATAAATAATGTCTTCAGGGAGATCGCCGGAATCGCCACTTTTAGCAATCACCACTACCTTCAATCCAGCATCCCGCAGCGCCAGGGCGAAAGCACGTCCTATACCGCGCCGCCCTCCAGTTACAACCGCAACTTTTCCTTTTATATTCATATTTCTCCTTTTGCTGCTGAAATTTTCACAGCATCGCGTAACATACCGTTTCATATGCCAGATCGGTATGATGACGCAGATAAATTTTATATTCCGGAACCAGTTCTTTTATGTACAGCGGGATTTCCCAAAGATGTTTAAAATCGTGGTAAATACATATTGCGAGCTTCGGCTTCTGCATCCTGATGATGTTCTGTGCGCCGCGCAACGCCCGCGGTTCCGCGCCTTCAATGTCCATTTTGATAAAAGTAACCTTTTCATTTTTGAGCGCATCATCAAGCGTGACCACATGTCCATGGGCCGCACCTTCTCCGATGGAACTATCGACGCTTTCTGTGCTGTAAGTGATATCGCATTCACGATCCCAAATACCAAGGTTGAAAATTTTGATCCGATCTTGCTCCGGCATTTTACGAACGTTTTCCCGCAAGGCGTTAAAATTAATTTCATCCATTTCAAAGGCGAAAATATTATCAAACAGGCCATGGGTACGCCGGGCAAAATCGGCAATCGTGTCACCGTCAAATGCCCCCCCGTCCACTAGACTTTCATGATCTGACAGTTTAATAATATCAGTCGGAAAATACTGGTTCTTATCACACACGTCCGCCATAACATCGAGATCGCTTTTGCAGTCGAATATCCGGTTAACAATAGCCTCAAATACTTTCACGGACTGCGCATCCGACAAAACGTTACAGGTTTGACTTAAGTGTTCCGCGAGTTCGGCCGGTTGGATTTTATGCAGTAATTCAGTGGCAACTATATCATATTTAAATATCTGGTTTACCGAAGCAATGCCGATTCCCTGTAGAAAATCATACGCCGCCCTGAATTTACCGATAGTAACAAATACAGCACACCGATCTTTTATTGCGGTCAATTCCTCCGGCGATATGCATTTGATGCCACGAAAAGACTTTCCCCATTTTTCACTGTCCCGGTCGCAGCAAAAATCAATTTTTCTGCCGATATACTGGTTCCATGTATCAATAATACTATTAAGAATCATGCCGCAGCCGTAAAAAACGACATATTCATGCCGACTGGCTAAATCTTTTATTTCCTGCTGATAGTTTCTCTTTTTTGCAAGCAGTTCGATAATATGATTTCGTACTTGCAGATCATTCCCTGTCGCATTGCTCATGGGTATTACTTCTCCCTGTTTATAATCCATTCCAACAATTCCCAGACGCATCCGTCGCCGCCGCGCGCCGTCAGATGAACTGTTGCAAGTTCCTTGACTTCAGGAATCGCATTTGACGGACAGGCCGACAAGCCGACAAGTTTAATCGCGGGGATATCGTACTTGCCGTCGCCGACGAAACAGACTTCTTCAAGCGCGAACCCCGTTTTTTCCAAAATTTCATCAATTGCCGCCGGTTTGTTTTTGCATCCGTTATAGAAAAAGTCCGGCTTGAAGCGCGCATTGAAAAACAACGTAATCGGAGTTGCCTCTCCGGTAATCAGTCCTACTTTATAGCCACGGCGTTTCAATTCAAACACCGCATCAATATCCTTAAAATCAATCGTTTTCGACTCGTTGCCGTTGGAGTCCACCGAGACCTTGCCGTCAGTCAATACGCCGTCTATGTCTAATAAAACCAGTTTTATCGTCAAAGGTCAGACCCCTTTCATATTATTTTTTACTTCCGCTTCGTCCAGATAAGGCCACATGTCTTCAAGCGGTTTGGACGTCATATTGCCGTCCGGCAGCTTAATCGCCTGTACGCGCGGGGCGGTAAATTGCGAAGACGTGACGCGTATCCGGCAAAGAACCGGATCTTTTCCTGCGAGAACCCGCGCTATCGTACTTTCCAGCGTTTCATGGCTTTCAACAGTTTCTGTCCGTATTCCATAGGCTTTCGCGACGGCGCACACATCCGGCAGCGTCAGTCCGCTGGAGGGATCCGAGCCGACATAAAAACCGCCGAACATGTTGCGCTGGGTTGCCATAATGCTGCCGTAACCATTGTTATCCCATATAAACATTTTTATCGGCAGCTTCAGCCGCACGACAGTTTCCAGTTCCTGAATATTAAGCTGAAACGCGCCGTCGCCGTTGATTAATATCGTCCGTTTGCGGTCATTGGCGATACATGCGCCAATTGAATACGGCAGACCAAACCCCATCGAGCCCAATCCTGCCGCGTTCTTAATTTTCTGTCCCAGTTTCACGCGCATCGCCTGATAGGTCACTTCGCCTGCGGCGCCGGAACTTTCCGGGGCAATCACATCTTCCGCGGTAAGCTGTTTGAACAGTTCATCCGTGAATACATAAAGGTTAACTCCGTCGGTGCACTTGCGGTATTCGTCAAGCACGACCGGATATTTAGCCTTAAGGCCGGCGCAATACGCCAGCCAGTCGTTGTTGCCGGAAGGCGAAAGTTCACTCTGTTTCGAGTTCAGTTCCAGCAGCATCTGCTTTACGTCGGCCGCGACCGGCAAAGTAATGTTCTTTATCTTGCGGATTTCCGCTTCATCAATGTCCACCATAACTTTTTGGGCATTGCGTCCGAAATCCGCGCTGTTGAACGCGGTGATGCTGGTGTCCAGACGGCTTCCCATAATCAGCAGGAGATCGCAATTCTGAACAATGAAATTAGCCGCCCGGTTCCCCATCAGTCCCGGACTGCCGAAATTGAGCGGATGATTATAATCAAACATATCTATCGTTTTCCAGGTGAGCAGTACCGGAATGGAGTTTTTCTCCGCGAACCGGTATAATTCATCCCGGGCGCCGGATAATTTCACGCCGTTGCCGACGAGAATAAGCGGACGCTTTGAGGAGTTCAACATGCTGACAATCCGGCTTGCCGCTGATGAAATTATGTTCCCCCCGACCGGTTCCGTGTCCGGAGTATAGCCGCGAAGCGCGGATTCATCAATCGTTGCCGCCTGTACGTCCAGCGGGATGTCAAGCCATACCGGCCCCATGCGGCCGGTAGTGGCGCAATGCCATGCTTTCTCCAGATGATAACGTATTTCAGCAGGTTCAAGCACCATCACGGCATATTTGGTAATGGGGGAGACGATTGAAACAATATCCACTTCCTGGGAGCCCATCTGCCGCACCCCGGTGTTTATTTTCAAATCGGCGCGTTTCGCCTGGCCGGAGATGAAAAAACAAGGCGTGGAATCGATATAGGCGGCAGCGACGCCGGTCACGGTATTGGTGCTGCCCGGCCCCGACGTGACAATTCCGACGCCGGGGGTGTTGGTATGCTGACCATAAGCCTCCGCCGCGATTGCCAGCGCCTGCTCGTGCAGAAAACACACGTAATTCAAATCGGGGTTCCGTCCAAGCGAGTCGTCAAGATGCATAGCGCCGCCGCCAGGCAGCATAAAGGTCTGCCTGACCCCTTTCGACACTAAAAATTTCATCACATAATCTGAAAGTTTTATCATATCCGGCACACTGTAAATAGTTTTGTTTAAATGCTTTTCCGGTTTATACTCTGCACGGCTGAAAATTTAACATAGATTGCGGAGATTTTGAGAATTGGTTCGTATTCTGAGAGGCTGCCGATACCGGGGTATCGAAGGCCTCGAAGAGTGCGAATCCAAACTCAAAAGATCGCAATCCCGCAGACGCGGGACGAGCGTCTTGCGGCCGTATTTTTCCGTTCCTCCTTCCGGCGATATTCATATCGCCAATCAGTCGGATCGAAAAAATCCAATCCACAATCCTGCTCGTCTATGCTTAAATTTTCAGCCATGCAGAGTATACAATATTCTTGTTTTCCCGAAGCGCAAGGTTTTGTAATTTTATAACGACAAAAAATACGGACGCCAACCGTAATCCAGAATTCAGAATTCAGAAGTCAGGATAGAAGCATAACTATCAAATCCTGAAATTTCTTTATTGTTTATTTTCATTTCTCCTGTCTCCTGATTTCCGGCTTTATTCTTTGTTTTCATTCATTACTGTTTTCCGTCTTATTCTCATTTGAAACTCAATCTTTTTCCTTTGAAAGACTTTTCAAATTCCTGAGAGTTCCTTATTTGCTAAAACTGCGGGTACCGCAGTCCGCCGCTGACTCCTGAATTCTGACTCCTGAATTCCGGAGTTGCGGACAAAGCCCGCCTCGGTTCTTAACCGCGCATCTTTTTCCGGGTTGCCATTTCCCGTTCGGTAAATGAGCGCAAGCCGGTGCCAAGGGAGCTTTCCATCGTGCGTATTTCTTTGACGATGTTTATCAGTTCCGCCGGTTCCACAGACGAACTTTGATCGGAACCGTACATTTTCCGGTCAAGCGTAATATGCCGTTCGACCGAAACGGCGCCCAGCGCCACCGCGCCCAGCGTGGCGATATTACCCAGTTCATGGCTGGAATAGCCGATGTCGCAACCGTAGCGTTTGCGCAATTCGGGAATAAGCATCAGGTTGGCTTCATGAGGTTCCATCGGATAGACGGAGACGCAATGCAGCAGTTCAAACGGACATTTATGCTTCCGGAAAACCTCCACCGCGGCGTCGATTTCCTCCCAGGTGCTCATGCCGGTTGCAACATAAGTATATCTGCCTTCTTCAGCGACAGTTTCAAGAATGGGCAGATTCGTCAGTACCGGCGATGCCACTTTATTGTATTTCAGGTTGTACTGCCGCATGAATTTCTGGGCGTCCACATCCCACGCGGAGGCGAACCAGTCGATATTGCGCTCTTTGCAATAGCAGTCTATTTCATCATACTGCGCCTTGCCGAACTCAAGACCTTCTTTTTGCGCGCGCTGGGTCGCTCCCCAGGGGCTTTGGCGCGGGGTATCAAGAAATTCACGGGTATAAACTTTATCAATCGTGCGCTTTTGAAACTTTATAGCGCTGCATCCGGCGATTACCGCCACGTCAATCAGCCGCTTGGTGATGTTCATATCCCCATTATGATTTATCCCTATCTCGGCCGTGATAAAAACATTTTTAACTGCCATTTTTCCACCCTTGGTTTTAGTATTTTTGTTTTAGACTTCTATGTTTTAAACGTTTTTAAAATTGGTGTCATAAAGTGGTTG
>TBL_comb47_HYPODRAFT_10003007_pt1 | contig 20361 bp, 15 predicted proteins | sample TroBogypolimnion_40_FD_10682 | JGI IMG/M metagenome (IMG submission 10682) | reverse complement strand
CTGCTTTGTACCATCTTAGGCGGGTACTTCGGGTCCAGATTAATGACAAACATCCGCGAGGAGAAAGGTTATACCTATTCAATCCAGGCATCACCAATCACGTTTAGAAACAATGGCGTATTTCTGGTTTTTGCTGAAGTTAAAACAGATAAAACAGAAGAGACAGTGAATGAGATCTTCGTTGAGATGGATAAACTCAGAAACGAACTGATTTCGGAAAATGAATTGATCCCTTTACAAAACTACATGCTTGGAAGGATACTCGAAGATTTTGACGGCCCGTTTGCAAGGGCACAGACTTTTGCTACATTACGTGAGGTAAACCTCGATTTTGAATATTTTCAAAGATTAATTTCGACCATCAAGACAACTACTCCGAAGGAAATCAGGGAAATTGCGCAAAGATACCTTGATCCCGACACGATGTGTACAGTGATAGCAGGAAAAAAGTGACGAAGACTGGTAATCGGAAAGCGAAGACCGGAAAACGAGGAATGGATTCCTGAAACCAAAGGACCGGTCAGGTCAAAGGCTGGTTGATTAGTGAAGCGGTGAAATGAGAATTTCCTTCCGGGGAAATGGGAGCAACTCAAAAACAAGTAATAAGAAGTAAATATTGCCATGTTTTATCCCTATCCTGCATAAACGGGATTCTGTATCTGTCTGAAAATCAAATCTCTCCTATTAGGGTCGGGGTGTTGAAATAGGGCATCTTATTATTCTTATTACTTACGACTGAATATCTGGTGGCAAAATAGAATTAAAAAAACTGGAATTAAAAAAGATAATTACCAATTAAATAGTATTCATTTTAAAATTTCAACAATGAAAAATTTGTTTTCTATTTTCCTAGTAATCTGCACATTGCAGTTAATTGCACAGACGAACAAGGGATCAGGTATTCCCTTCTGCTATGATGAACTCACTGCACCTGATTTTGTAAAGGCTGTGGCACAATCCTCAGGGGTATGCTTGTTGCCAATGGGTATTTTAGAAAAGCACGGTGCCCACCTTCCACTTGGAACCGATATCTTCGAATGCAGGAAAGTGGCCACTACAGCCGCTTCGCTTGAATATAGTATCGTTTTTCCGACCTATTATGTGGGACAGATTAATGAAGCAAGGCACCAACCAGGAACTGTTTCCTATAGTCCTGACCTGTTATGGAAAATGTTGCAGGAAACCTGTGACGAGCTTTCCCGCAATGGACTAAAGAAAATCATCATTGTAAATGGCCATGGGGGGAATAACGATTTTCTGAGATATTTCTGTATGTCGCAATTACACAGCCCAAAAGACTATATTCTCCTATTTTTTCAGCCAAAGGATTCCGAAGAAACTTCAAAAAAGATAGAAGCTCTCAGGCAAACCAGAACTGGTGGTCACGCTGATGAAAAAGAAACATCGATGATGCGATTTATCCGTCCTGACCTTGTAAAAACAGAAATGGCGGGTACACAGTCAGGTAAAGACCAGGCCAGGCTTGCTGAAATTCCATTTCAATATACAGGTATCTGGTGGTACGCGCAGTATCCCAACCATTATGCTGGTGATGCAACAAAAAGCAGTGTTGAACTCGGCAAATTAATCGTTGAATCTGAGGCAGAGCAACTGGTCCAGCTCATTAAGAAGCTCAAACAATCGAACAAAATTGAAGAACTTCAATACCAGTTCTATAAGGATTCAGCAAATCCTTTAAATACAAAACAATAAAAAAAGGAGGCTAGCCTCCTTTTTTTATTTAAATGAATTAAACCTGCTTCTTTGGTGCGGTTGGAAACTCTTTGAAAAAAACCGGCCAGACATTTGGTTTTGGTACACTAACACCTTTATTGTAACCTCTGAATTTTCCCGTAGCATCAACATCAGGTCCATAATAATAGATTGGCCATCCTTTGTAAGTCAGCTGCTTTTTGCCAAATACAGTGATACTTCCAAATAAACTTTTATCAAGAACTGAAGGCACAACAATTTTATCTGTCTCATAGAGGGGCCAGACTGTATTGTTTGAAAAATCGGCCTTTGTATATTTATTGATATTGGAGCTGTCCTTAGCAAATGCATAAAGCGTACGTCCCATCAGATCAGTAAAATAAGTAGTCATTCCGATTCCTTCTGAATAAACATTGGCCGCTGATACCACATAGCTTTTCGTATCTGCACCTACCAATTGCAATTTGGCCAACATGATTGTATAGTCAGGTTTAGCTACAAACCAAACACTTCCAACACCTTCACCAGTGACCATGCCCGATTTTTCGCGAACACCACCGGGAGCATAGTAATACAAAGGCCATCCCTTATAGGTTGTCTGATTACCCGTTGGGGTAGTCACTGTACTAAAATCGGATAAAACCAGCCCCTCATTCAATTGTGATTGCATCAAACCTGTTGCATTAAAATTGGGCCATGCAGTCGTACAACCTCCGGTACAATTATTCGCTCCATTGGCGTCATTGGAGAAGAAGTATAAGGTATTTCCATCCTTATCGGTAAGATAGCTACCTAAAGTGGCAGAAGTTGCAAGCTTGATCACGAAGGGATCAACTGCAACAACATCAGATTTCTTGCATTGAAAAAGAACGACACCTGAGGCAATCAGTGAAATCAGCAAAATTGAGTTTTTTATTTTTTTCATGGCTTTAACTTTTAATATGAATAATTTTAACAGTATTTATTTAGAACGATTCTAATTAAATAAAGTTTCAAAAAAAAATAATGTATTTCAATCTTTTTAAAATCAGACCTTTCGAACCAAATATAATATAAAGTAAAAGCCATATAGAATCGGGGTTACTGACTCCAGAATTAACAATAATGCTTAAATAGAATAAATAAATGTCAATACAAAATTTCCACTGTGTGGATTTTTTTATTGATGAATATCATAAACCATGAGTGCATTGTTGTGCCTGATGAATAATTTTCCGTCCGAAATCACTGGATGAGCCCAATGTTGATCGGCACCAAGTGGTACCTTAAACTTGCTGATGATACGGAATTGTTCAGGAGTCCCATCTACCAAAGCAAACTCGCCATCTTTTTCGGAATAACAATAAAATAGACCATCGGCATAAATCACAGGGCCGCCACCCAACTCTTTGGCGATGTATTTGGTCAAACCAGTTTTCACATCGATACAAAACCATTTTGGCTGCAAATATGCGCCACCATAGACAAAACCATCTTTGAGGATAATCCCACCCATCAGGTTGGTAAACTCCCGGTTGCGCCATGCAATATCAGCCTTTTTGCCATCCGGAGAAAGCTGCAACAGCACCAGTCCTGAACTATCTTTTCGCGATACACTGGATATCAATAATTTACCATCGAAATAAATGGGAGTATTTGCATGGATCTTGTTGTCCTGAAACTGATGAACACGCCAATTCATTTCACCACTCTCTGCGTTCAACCCAATAATTGAGGTGGCCGTAAGGTTTACCAGCATAGGAATTCCATTGAGGTTGAATAAAATCGGGGAACTATATGTCGCAGCTTCGCCATAACCCGTTGAGGACCAGATTTTCTTTCCCGTAAAACGATTCAGTGCAACCATGTTGTTTGTTTTACCTCCGGGTGTACAATAAAGCCGGTCACCTTGGATCAGCAGCGATTCGGCATAGCCAAACTGGACCGAATCGGCCTGCAATTCCTTAAAAAAATCGATGCTCCAAACCATTTCACCATTAACGGTTTTCATACAATAAATCTTTCCGTTACCACTTTCAACATAGATCAGATCGTCAACTACGGTTGGTGTTGACCGCGCTCCGGGAAAGATAGTGATCCAATCCTTACCATAGTTTTTCTTCCAAAGAAATTTTCCTTTGACATCAAAAGCAAACAGGTAACCTTCCGAATTCAGTGTATCAGGAATACCAGTCACAAACACTTTATCCTTAGAAATAACCGGACTACTTTGTCCGATTCCAAGCCCTTCATAGGACCAAAGCATTTTAGGTCCTTCGGCAGGCCACGTTTTCAACAAATTGGTTTCGGGATAGGTCCCATCCCGGTTGGGGCCCCGCCATTGCGATTGGGCAGAGACTGGATAACAAAAACTGATCAAGGCCGTCAGGACAAACAAACAAGCAGATTTCTTTTGGTTCATTACTTTTAAAATAGGGTAATTACTGATAAACTTACAGACCGCGATATTACACAAATCAATACGAAAATTCAAAAGCAAAAAATCGTATTTTCGCCGCAATAAAAATCGCAAAGAATTAAATCATATGTATAAAATGCTCACTCTCTTTTTGCTGACAACAACAATAACTTTAGGTTTTTCGCAGAAGCCAAATCCCGAAATAAAGAAAAAAGGGATGTCAGGAAACCCAATTTTTGAAGGGTGGTATGCCGATCCGGAAGGGACAATTTATGGCAGCGAATATTGGGTATTTCCAACATTATCAGATGTATATGGTGATTATAAGCCGATTGAAGAAAAGGATCTTACAGCCCGGCAAAAACTCACGATCAACAAAGATTACCTCAAACAAACCTACCTCGACGCATTTTCGTCGAAAGACTTGATTAAGTGGAAAAAGCATTCACATGTGCTTGATATAAAGGATATTTCATGGGCATCTTTTGCAATCTGGGCACCTGCAACAATGTATGCCAATGGAAAATATTACTTGTTTTTCGGGGCCAACGACATCCAGAGCGACAAAGAATATGGTGGCATTGGAGTAGCAGTTGCCGACAAACCTGAAGGGCCCTATAAAGATGCACTTGGAAAACCGTTGATCGACAAATTTCACAATGGGGCACAACCCATCGACCAGTTTGTTTTCCGCGATGACGATGGCCAGTTTTACATTTATTACGGTGGATGGAGACATTGCAACATGGCGAAACTGAGCAACGACCTATTAAGTATTGTCCCTTTTTCGGATGGGACAAGTTTTAAGGAGATCACCCCCGAACAATATGTGGAAGGGCCGTTTATGATCAAGCGAAATGGGAAATACTATCTGATGTGGTCGGAAGGTGGATGGACCGGTCCGAATTATAGTGTAGCTTATGCAATGGCCGGCTCACCGTTTGGCCCGTTTAAAAGGATAGGCAAAATCCTTCAGCAGGATCCAAAAGTTGCAACAGGTGCAGGCCACCACTCAGTCATCCACATCCCTGGAACGGATGATTGGATTATTGTTTATCACCGCCGTCCGTTAGGCGAAACAAACGGCAACCATCGCGAAACATGTATGGACAAGTTGGTTTTCAATGCTGATGGGACAATCCAACCGGTTAAGGTGACGTTTGAAGGAGTTGAGAAAAGAAGAATTCGAACTAAAAAATGATCGGTTGGTTGAGTAAACTGTAATTTTGCATTATGAAGGTTGCTTTTTACGACTGGCTTCTGGTGGCTGGCATTCTCAAAAATTTGAGTAATCGCCTGAAGGTATGATGTATTATTCAAACATGGGTTTTTTAAGGCAAATAAATCGCAAATTTGTGATTAATTAAACAGTAAACTCATGTTTGCACCATTGGATAATGAAACGATTTTTAAAGGGCATTTACAGACAAGGAGGTATTCCAACAATTTGTAAAAGACCTTTTTGACATTGACATTGTGGTTGACAAGATCGAAACCGAAAAGAAATTTGAGCCGCCGATATCGCCCATCAACTTTGAATTGGATATTTATGCAGAAAGTACTGATCACCAATTTATTATCGAAATTCAAAAGATCGATTACGATTACAATTTCGACCAGTTCCTCCATTATTTTCTGACGTTGATCTCCAATCAGCAATAAAATGCTTTAGCGTATAAATTTACTCAGCGCGTTTTGGGAATAGTCGTTTTTGTCAGACCTTACCGTTTCGACCAGAAGGATGGACAGCCAATAAGGGATAGTGTGAGGATCATGGATTTTAACCCTAAAAACTTGAAAGGCGACCTGATAGAATTATATGAACATAGCATGGTTTTCCTGAATTCTTCGATAAATTACAAAACCAGTGATACACCTAAAAGATATCAGGACTGGTTGGATTTGCTGTATGCTTCTATCAAAGAACCTGTTAACTATATGCTTAACCTGAACAATAAAGGGATTGCAAAAGCCGTAAATATCATTGGTTATGACAAAATAGATCCAGTGACGCTTTAGAAAATGAAAGAAAACGAAAGCAGGAAGACATTGATAAAACTGATTAAGCGCGACAGGGATCATGAATTTGCAGAAAACTGTATCAAGGAAGGTTTGCCAAATGAATTAATCAGTAAGCTTACCGGATGATTGGTAGAGGAAATTCAAAAAATCAGAAGTAAACCAAAATAACGTTGGAACTTTAATTTTACGATTCGGTTTATAAAATTGATATCTATCAAATCACCTGCCATTCTCCCTTACCTGATTGACATAGGCTTTCATGAAAGTTGGGTAGTCCCCGAATTGATCATATAACAATTTAAACGAAGAACAAGTCGTACCGGTCTTGTCAAGTGGGCAACGTTGTTTTCGAGCTTCTGTAGCTGCCCCAGAATTCCAGACATTTAAAAAGGATTCATCACAAACATTCCCAATTCGATTCTCATCAAAAAGGCAATATTTGACATCACCATTCGAATCGATATAAGCCGCAACTTCCCCACATGGACATGTCTCCTTAAAAGCGTTATATGAATGGTTTTCATGTGATAAAACATCGCGGCCAGGAAGTGCAAACAAACATGGTTGGGTAATTTCGACAACCGTTTTGTTGTCTTTTGACGCTTTGATTAAACCGAATTGGGCGTTTGCCATCTCTTCTCCCGAAATAAACTCGCGGAACAACCTCTTTTTCGCCCTTCCATCAGGAAACAAGACCCTGAACTTAAACTTTGAAACACCTAGTGAAGAAACAAACAGATAGGTTCTGACCACATCGTTTAAATTGGAACGGCATAAGGAATATCGGACCGAAACATCAATTCCTGCTGCAAGGGCAATTTGAATGGCATGAACGGTTTTTTTGAACCCCATTTTATCGTCACGCAACCAACTGTGGAAAGTGTCCCATCCAACTTGTGAATCATCTTCGTAACCAGATTCACCCGAAGAGTCGAGGCCAAGCTGGATCCGGGTAACCCCTGACCCCTTCAATTCATTGCATAAATCCGGATTCAACTCCCAACCCCTTGTAACAAGCCTGACTTTTACGCCAATTGATTTTGCAAATCGTGTGATATTCAGAACAATATCTTTTTTGAGCAGCGGCTCTCCCCCGGTCAAAGTAATCCTGTCCATCTTTGGATTAAGGGTTTGTACCTCACTGATGATCCGAATAAAATCATCGGAAGATAGCTGGTCAACATCTTTTCCCGAATGGTTGTAACAATGCCTGCAAGCCCCATCGCATTTACGTGTGACCGCAAACCGGAGTTCATCTGGTATAATTTGTCCTAATTTCATAATTAACAATCATTTAGGTATTTAGCATTTTATATTTTACGAAAAGATGGATTGAAATATCCAGTCTTTAGGAATTAAAAGTCTGCAAAAATTAATTTGCATCGTATTGATTCTTTTTTATACCTTTATTGACAGATACTTCGAGGGAATACAAAACGAAAGTATGAATTTTTTTTGGAATTACCAGACACTCCTGATCCTACTTTCGGAAGAAACAACTCTGGATTGAGAAAAAATGTTATGATTACCGAAGAAACAAAACAAAAATCGGAAGGAAAATTCCACCTTGTCAAGTGGTTTCTGGACTTTGTCGGGGAAAATGGAGAGACCATGATTTTTTATTCTGCAAAACTGAGATGGCATGGTTTGACTGCTTCTTATACGAGTTGGTTAAATTATGAGGCTGCATCCGGAGTGCGACTGAAATCTAGATTCGGCAATGCTCAATTCCCGCAGATGGAAGAAAAAAGGATCACCTGGAACGACAAAAAATTCGGAGTCTCGGGAATATGGGAACCATTGTCAGAAAGAATTCAAGCCAGAATTTTTGAATCATGTGAAGGTTTTTTGGATTGGAAATGTTTTCAGCCGGCATCGAAGGTCAAATTGAAGATATTGGATAAAACCATGGAGGGATGTGGTTATGCTGAACAATTGACCCTAACCGTTCCTCCATGGAAAGTCCCGATGGATGAATTAAGGTGGGGCCATTTCTATTCGGATGAAAACAATATGGTCTGGATCGAACTCAAGAAAAAGAAGAGGCAGCAATGGCTCTGGCTGAACGGGGAGAGAATCGAAAACTGTACAATTTGCGACGATCTACTTTCAATGCCGGAGAAAGATCTGGTTTTATCTCTTGATCGGGGAGTGATACTTGAATCAGAGAAAAAGATTTTCTCTTTAATGGCCACGATCAGCCATTTTATACCGGGTATCAACAAAGTAATTCCCACCGGTTTTATCATGGCGGATGAAATTAAATGGCTAAGCCATGGGGAGCTTCAATCGAACAGCAACTCCCTTTCCAAGGGAACTGCAATTCATGAATTTGTAAACTTTTTTTGATTCTGTTGTTAACAATCTAAAACAAAAGGAGGATTAAGAAATGAAACGGAACGATCTGGTTTTCGGCAAATTACTTTATGCTGTGGCTTTTATTATTGTTTTCCCGGTCGGATTATGGTTTTGGGCAAAGTTTACCCACGAAATTATCGCTTTCCCGGCAATCGAATCAAAACCAGTGGGTGGTGCCCTGGCAATTTTGGGTGGCTCCCTCATGCTGTGGGCAATGTACGTATTGAGAGTATATGGCAAGGGATTGCCGATGAATGCCTATCCTCCGCCCGTTTTTGTCACACAAGGTCCTTACCGGTTATTCCGCCACCCCATCTATTGGGGTTTTGGACTACTCATGGTTGGCTATTTCGTTTTTATCGGCTCCGCTAGCGGAATCTGGCTGGTTTCACCTTTGACAATTTTAGGAATGATTGCTCTTGTTTTGGGCCACGAATCCATAGATTTGAAAAAACGGTTTCCCGGACAATTGAACAGAACCCTGCTCGATTATCCTGAAAATAAAGCAGCCTTACCCGATTTAAGGGACCGTTTGACCTCCTTGTTATGGATCTGTTCCTATTTGGTCCTTGTCAACTTCATTGTCGAAAAATTATATGTAACTGTGCCGCCTTCATTTGGCGGGCCACTCAGGATACTGTCTCTCCACGGAAACACCCTGTTTTATTTATTGAGCATTGTATTTATATTGCTGTTCCCTTTTATGATCAAAATGAAAGATGACCTGAGGGAATGGGAAATTTCATGTTTTATTGCTTTATCCTATTCTGTTTTTATTGGGCTATTGTATCCTTCAATAGGCGCACAATATTTGATTCCTGAAGGTCCATACCTTTTGACCATTCCGATATTTCTGCAGTTTATTTCCCTAAAGGCATTGTACCGACACTCTTCCCTATCTGCAATCACCTTTACAATTATTGTTTCGTTACTTATAGTCGTTCAATTGATCAATAGCCGATCTGCAATATTACACATTACAACTTCAATTGTGGTATTTTTCCTTTCGGCATTTTATTTGAAAATTTGGATTTTCCTAAAGAACAGTTCCGAAAAAATTGCCAATTCCTGGAAAGAATGGGTGTTTGGAAAAGTCAGGGTGATCAATCATGGATTTTATGTTGGTTTTGGGGCATTTTTCGGCATATTGACAGCAGGTACTCTGGCCGGGCAGGAATATGCCTGGGCCCTTTTGATATTTGCATTATGTGGTGTTATCACAGCCGGGTTGTGGGCCCAAATCATCGAAGGTTCCGATAAACTAAAAAGGCCGTTTGGTTATTACGGTAGCTTGGTAGGCATTGTGTTTGGGAGCATTGCGGTTTGGTTGATGGGTGTTAATGTCTGGGTGGTGATTGGGATTACGGCTGTCATGATGCCATGGGTACAGGCAATCGGGAGGTTGAGGTGCCTAGTCAACGGCTGCTGCCATGGGCGCCGTGCCGATGACCCAAACATCGGGATCCGCTATACACATTATCGGTCGAGGGTTTGCAATATTTCAGGCTTGAAAGGGGAACTTGTCCATCCAACGCCTCTCTACTCCATTGTATGGCTCTTCTTTGTTGGACTTTTCCTGTTTTCGCTTTGGGCCAAAGATGTTTCCTGTCCCATGATTTTCGGTTTATACCTGATTTTGACAAGTTTGGGACGTTTTGTCGAAGAAGCTTACCGTGGCGAAGTACAAACACCAATTCTAGGTGGCCTTCATCTTTATCAATGGACGGCCATTATTTCTGTACTGGTTGGCGTCTTTATGACGATGGTAACTGTTGAAACTCCATTGTTGGTCCCGGGATTTAATCTGGAATCCGTTTGGGCTGCACTTCTTTGTGGAATGTTTTCGTGTTTTGCCATGGGTATCGATTTCCCATATTCCAATGCCCGTTTTTCAAGGTTGGTTTAGTTCAATTTTCTGGTTGTAAAGTACCCTTGAATTTTGAATCGAGCTTCAAAATAGACAAATTTGGGATGGCAAATGCAAAAGACAGTCTGAAGTTCTAACATGTTTCGGATCAATCATTTCGATACAAATCAAGTCTTGAAGAAAAATAGGTAAATATGAATCAGGTCTTTTGTCCGGGCAACCGGGACAGTCAAATCATTGTGGATTATTTTTTGTTAAGTACTCATTATTAGATATATATATAATATATTTGGTATATATTTTTGAGTTTAAATTCCATTTTTGGTAATTTTGTTACGACTTTCTAAAAATTTAACCCATGAAAAATAAATATTCACTTCACATCGCCTTTTTATCAGTTTTACTGTTGACTATTTTAGTAAATTGCAAGAAAGATTCTGTAAAGGTTGCCCTAACGGTAACCCTGGCCGCTGTAACGAATATAACCTCCAACTCTGCCACAACTGGTGGTGATGTAACCTCCGACGGTGGCTCCTCAGTGACAGCCAAGGGGGTTTGCTGGGGAACGAACCAAAACCCTACCACCTCAGACAGTAAGATCAATAGCGGGACAGGGGCAGGCAGCTTTACAAGTTCGCTGACAGGATTAAATTCTGGAACAACCTATTACATCAGGGCCTTTGCCACCAACTCTGTCGAAACAGCCTATAGCAGTCAGGCAACATTTACAACCGTTGCTTTGGCGCCCGCGCTGACGACAACCAACATAACAGCGATCACATCGACTTCGGCAACAGGTGGAGGGAATATTACCGCCGATGGGGGCTCTGCCATTACCGCACGGGGTGTTTGCTGGTCAACCGCACAAAGTCCTACAACAAGCAATTCGAAGACAACTGATGGAACAGGTTCGGGTACTTTTACGAGCAGTGTGACAGGACTTACAGCAGGAACCACCTATTATCTAAGGGCTTATGCGACCAATGGTATAGCCACCTCCTATGGCAACGAGATTTCATTTACTCCGGGCGGCACTACGGTTACTGATATTGACGGCAATGTTTATCATTATATTACGATTGGTACACAGGTTTGGATGATTGAAAACCTTAAAACTACCAAATACCGAAACGGTGACGCGATTGCGAATGTAACTGTAAACGCAAGTTGGGCGACTTTGGTTACCGGTGGTTATTGCTGGTTCAACAACGATGCCGCAACCTATAAGGCTGCTTATGGCGCTTTGTACAATTGGTACGCTGTGGCCGATAGCCGTAACATCGCCCCTGCAGGATGGCATGTTCCTACCGATGCAGAGTGGACAACCTTATCAGATTTTCTTGGTGGCACCGGTGTAGCCGGTGGAAAATTAAAGGAAACAGGCACGTTGCATTGGCTAGCCCCAAATACCGACGCGACTAACAGCACTGGGTTTACAGCACTTCCGGGCAACTACCGCAACTATGGCAATGGTTCGTTCAATGGTGTTGGGTACTATGGCTACTGGTGGAGCAGTACGGCTTACGATGGTTCCAACGCATGGAACTTTTTCCTCGGCAATTTAAACTCCACTGTCCACCGCGACTACTTCAGTAAGCAGGACGGCTTCTCAATCAGGTGCATAAGGGATTAATTTATTTGATCATGTAAAACTTTGGTTATTTACTGCGAAGAGGTCGATAGTATTTGGAACTCACTGAGCTTATATCGCAAGAACAAAAAGTGCATAACCGAGATAAATAGCACATGAAACCCCGAATTTCTTAACTTTCAATTTGTAAGCAAAAAAAAAGAATGTTGGATTCCAAAACAAAATAAAGGATTAAAATATTCCTAATTTTGCCGGTGATTTATTGAGCAAAATTCAATTTCATAACAAATTAATTAATAATTGGATCATATGAAAGTTTTCAAATTTGGAGGAACTTCAGTCGGATCGGTTGAAAACATGAGGACTGTGATGAACCTGATTGCCGACGGAAACCCAAAGGTGGTGGTTTTATCGGCAATGTCGGGTACAACCAATAGTCTTGTTGAGATTTCCGATTATTTATCAAAGAAGAACAAAGAATCGGCGTTAAGCATCATCAGCTCACTCGAAAGGAAATATTACAATGTTGTTTTCAATCTCTTTACAACAATCGAGATGAAAGAACATGGGAAACGGGTCATTGAAGACCGGTTCAATGTGATCAAGTCATATACCTCCGGAGTTTTCCCTGAAGAGGGAGGACGCGCCTTGCTCGCTCAGGGAGAGCTGATTTCTACAGCACTTTTCACCTTACTGATGCAGGAATCGGGGTACAATGCCTTGTTGCTCCCGGCACTTGACTTTATGAGAATTGATGAAGACAAACAACCCGACAACAATTATATCAAGGAAAAGCTGAACCGGATCATTAAAAATCAGCCAAAAGCCGACTATTACATTACGCAAGGCTTTATTTGCCGCAACGAAGCCGATGAAATCGACAACCTTCAAAGAGGAGGTTCCGATTACACCGCCACCCTGATCGGCGCAGCAATCCAAAGCGAGGAGGTTCAGATCTGGACCGATATTGACGGTTTTCACAACAACGACCCACGTTACGTCGAGAATACAAAGAAGGTGGATACCCTTTCGTTTAGTGAAGCGGCCGAACTTGCCTATTTTGGTGCAAAAATCCTGCATCCCCAGACAGTGCTTCCGGCCATGATGAACAATATCCCCGTCAGGTTGAAAAATACAATGAACCCACCTGACCCGGGTACACTGATCACTTCTGAAAGCAAGACAATCGGCATAAAAGCGGTTGCTGCCAAGGATGGGATAACTGCCATAAAGATCAGGTCCGGCAGGATGCTCAATGCTTACGGCTTTATCAAAAATATATTCGAGATTTTTGAATTCTTCAAAACTTCAATTGATATGATCACGACCTCAGAAGTGGCTGTTTCATTGACAATTGATGATCCGAAACATCTTGACGAAATTGTTGCCGAGCTTAAAGAATATGGCAAAGTTGAAATTGACCGCAACCAGACCATTGTCTGTATCGTTGGAAAAATGATTGCAGAAGAAAAAGGCTTTGCCGCGAAAGTATTTAATGCCCTCGAAGAGATTCCGATCAGGATGATTTCATATGGAGGCAGCCGGAACAACATTTCGGTACTTGTCAATACCAACGACAAAAAAGCTACACTGCAGGCATTAAGCAACAAATTGCTGAATGATTGATTTACAGTACAATATATAATATTTGCATTTAATCGGTTATCAAAATTTAGTTTTTTAAAAACAGCTCGGAATTAATCTTGACGATTATTTTTGAGCTGTTTTTTTGTACTTTTGTTCATCAAAGTCTCACTCAAAAATACTGCGCCATGTCATTTATTTCGGATAAAATTATTCTCGAAGGGCTCACCTTCGATGATGTGTTGTTAGTTCCTGCCTATTCTGATGTCCTTCCAAGGGAAGTTAATTTGTCTTCCATGTTTTCGAGAAACATCAGGTTGAACACGCCCATTGTATCAGCAGCCATGGACACAGTTACCGAATCGAAGATGGCAATCGCCATGGCAAGGGAAGGTGGGATTGGGGTGATCCATAAGAATATGTCAATTGAAGAACAAGCGCGACAGGTCACAATTGTTAAAAGGGCTGAGAATGGCATGATTATCAATCCAATAACAATATCGAAAGAAAAAGTTGTTGCTGATGCATTGAAATTGATGGATACCTTTAAAATAGGTGGGATACCGGTTATTGATGATGAGAAACACCTTGTTGGTATTGTAACAAACCGGGACCTTCGATTTGAAAAAAACCACAACCGTCCGATTTCCGAGGTCATGACGTCGAAAAACCTGATTACCACCGATGTGGGGACGAACCTCGACAAGGCGACCGATATTTTCAAAAACTATAAAATAGAAAAACTTCCTGTCGTCGATAAAAATAACAAACTGGTTGGCCTGATTACCTACAAAGATATCACACGGGCAAAAGATAAACCATTGGCCTGCAAGGATGATAAAGGACGGCTTAGGGTTGCCGCTGCTGTCGGGATCTCCATTGATACAATGGATCGGATTGATGCTTTAATTCAGGCGCAAGTTGACGCCATTATTATTGATACGGCCCATGCCCATACAAAAGGGGTACTTGAAATGCTCCAGAAAGCCAAAAACAAATATCCCGATAAGGATATGATCGTCGGGAACATCGCAACTGCGGAAGCGGCTTCTGAACTGGTTTTTGCAGGTGCAGATGCAGTTAAGGTTGGGATTGGCCCGGGTTCGATCTGTACCACCCGCATCATTGCCGGGGTTGGGATACCTCAGCTCTCCGCCATTTATAATGTAGCCAAAGCATTAAGAAACAGCGGAGTGCCAATTATTGCCGATGGCGGGTTGCGCTACTCGGGCGATATTGTCAAGGCGTTGGCAGCGGGGGCACAAAGTGTAATGGCAGGATCGCTTTTTGCAGGGGTCGAAGAATCACCAGGTGAAACGATCATCTACCAGGGGCGCAAATTCAAGTCGTACCGAGGTATGGGTTCTGTTGAAGCCATGCAACAAGGATCGAAGGACCGTTATTTTCAGGACATGGAAGACGACATCAGAAAATTGGTCCCTGAAGGAATTGTCGGACGGGTACCATTTAAAGGCTCTTTGTATGAGGTAGTTTTTCAATTGGTTGGTGGATTAAGGGCCGGAATGGGATATTGTGGGGCACATACGATCGAAAAACTGCACGAAGCCAAATTTGTCCGTATTACAAATGCGGGAATAGCCGAAAGCCATCCACATGATATTACAATTACCAGCGAGTCGCCAAATTACAGCAGCGAAGGGTTTAGGTTTTAGTTAGTACAGTTCATCCCCTTTTTTGTCCATTTCGTCGGAAAGGGTTTCAGGTTTTACAATTAACAAGCCATTTTTGCTTCATCAACAATAAAATTAAAAGTTATGAAGCATTTACTGATTTGCATAATCCTCATTCTGACCTCTGCCCCAATCTGGGCCCAACCGCTGCAAACCATTCGCGGACAAGTAACCGACAAGGAAACAAAAATGCCTTTGGCCGGGGCTACTGTTGTTTTACTCCATTCCACACCACTAAAAGGGACCATGACTGATAAAGAGGGAAACTTCCGTCTGGAGAAAATAGCACTTGGCCGCCAAAGCGTTCAGGTTACCTTTATGGGATATAAACCGGCCCTTTTTCAGGATATGATCCTGAATTCGGTAAAAGAAGCTGTTCTTGATATTGAGTTGGAAGAGAATGTGATTGTTGGAGCCGAAGTCGAGGTGAAGGCCACTTCCCGTAAGGACGGAACAAACAACCGTATGGCCGTTGTCAGTGCCCGTTCCTTTACCGTTGAAGAGACAGAAAAGTATGCCGGCAGCCGGGGGGATGTGGCCAGGATGGCCATGAACTATGCAGGTGTCTCCTCGGCCAATGACCAACGAAACGACATCGTCATTCGTGGCAATTCACCCTCCGGATTATTGTGGAAACTCGAAGGTGTCGATATCCCAAACCCCAACCATTTTGCTGAAGGTGGCACAACCGGTGGACCAGTGGGAATGTTAAACAATAACCTGTTGAGAAACAGTGATTTTTTTACCGGTGCATTTCCTGCCGAATATGGTAATGCCTTAAGCGGTGTATTTGACATCAATATGAGAAATGGGAATAACCAGAAACATGAGAACCTCTTTCAAGTCGGGTTCAATGGTTTTGAAGCCGGAGCCGAAGGTCCGTTCAGCAAAAACCATAAATCTTCTTATCTGGCGAATTTTCGCTATTCTACCCTTCAGTTAATGGATGGGATCGTCAACACAGGAACTACAGGAGTTCCTAAATACCAAGACTTTACATTTAAACTTAATTTCCCGTTAAAAAATGGGGGGATTACTGCTTTCGGACTTGCGGGGAACAGTGAGATCGCTATGCTCGACAGTAAAAATGGAAACCAACAGGATCTCTACACGACCGAAGGGCAGGATCTGGTGAACCGCTCAAAAATGGGGGCCATGGGCATCTCCTACACACACCTGATCAACGAAAAAAGCCACCTGAAGCTGACCATGTCGGGAATTTACCAGAATGGAGGTACAACGATCGACACCATGGATGTCCAGGGTGCTACCCATCCTTCTATCGATCACAATTATGCCGAATTCCGCGCTTCATTTAGCGGATTCCTCCAAACCAGATACAATACCCATTTGTCAACACGGACGGGATTTTCAATTGATCGTATGGGCTATGACCTGCTTACCAAAACTTATGAGAAAAAAGAGTTGGCCATGGTCGCCAGAATCGATGACGGAAAGGGGTTAACAAATGGGGTTACGTTGTATCAGCCTTATTATCAGGCAACCTATCGGTTCAACGACCGGGTAAGCCTGGTTCCTGGTGTCCATCTCAGCTACTTCGACATGAATGGGGCCTTTAGTCTCGAACCACGCCTGGGCTTTAACTGGCAAATGAACGACCGGCAGAAACTGAGTTTCGGCTATGGGCTGCACTCGCGTACCCAGACTTTGTCAACCTATTTTTTGGGTACTAGGCTGAACAACGGTTCGCTCATCGAAACCAATAAAGAGCTCGGGTTTACCAAATCGCACCAGTTTGTCCTGGGTTATGACCGTTCAATTACCGGAAACACAAGATTTAAGGCAGAGGTTTATTACCAGAGTATTTTTGATGTACCGGTGGCCACGAATGCTTCCTCTTTCAGCATATTGAATACAGGTGCGAATTGGGGGATCAGTGACCAGGATAGTCTTGTCAATAAAGGGTCTGGAAAGAATTACGGACTTGAATTGACGATGGAACGGTTTTTCAGCCATAACATTTATTACCTTGCAACACTTTCGCTGTTCGAGTCAAAATACAAGGGCAGTGATGGCATTGAACGGAACACTGCGTTTAATGGGAACTACGTGTTCAACTTCCTTTTGGGAAAAGAAGTCCCCTTGAAGAACAATTCGGCACTGAATTTCGATTTCAAGGTTACCTATGCGGGCGGAAAACGTTATACACCGGTCGATCTGGCCGCTTCTCAGACTGCGAACACAACAAAATACGTTGAATCATTGGCTTATAGCAAGCAGTTCGACCCATTTCTAAAAGCAGATTTCAAAGTGGGTTACAGAAAGAATTCAAAGAAAATCTCACAGGAATGGATCTTCTACATCGAGAACTTTACAGATCATACCAATGTGTTAACACAATTGTACAGCCCATCAAAGAACGAGGTCAGGAACATCAATCAGCTGGGGTTTTTCCCAATGATGCAGTATAGGTTACATTTTTAAAATAATCGTCAATCATCAAAATGAAACATCAGGAATTTTCAAATAGTTTTCCCAAAATGATGAACCCATACGGACGAGGTCGCGAGTACATCATCAGGTTTACTGCAATTTTCATCATTGCTTTTATCTCCCCTTTTGTCGATTTTGGCGCACCTGCCGATAAATCGCTATTCCTGAAGGCCTTTCTGATCTCATTTGTCCGGACCGCATTGCTTTGGAACGGGAGCATGGTGATTATCCAATATGCTGTCAATCGCTTTTCAGTTTTTAAAGAAACTTTAAAACTGATTGTTCTGCAGATTGTTGCACTCTCCATTTTTGTTCTGGTTGTCGAATCGGCTGAATATTTTGCAATTGATGCCTATCTCAGGATTTCACTTTCGGGTTCAAAAGTAGCATTGATGTTCCTCATCTCCTGGATTATCACCTTCATGATCAGTTCCATTTATGCATCGGTGGCATTTTTTATCGAATGGAAGGAGAACCTTTTACGCACCCAGGCACTCGAAAAAGCGAACCTTGAAGCCCGATACGAAACGCTTCGGAATCAGGTAAATCCCCATTTTCTCTTTAACAGTCTAAACACCTTGCTGATGTTGGTAAACGATAATCCTGAGGCTTCGCGGTATGTGGAATCGATCTCTGAAATTATGCGTTATATGTTGCAATCGCGTGATAAAGAAGCAGTCCTGTTACGTGACGAATTGACGATTGCCCGTGAATATGTCTATATCCAGCAGATCCGTTTTGGCGATAAACTACAGGTTGAATTCGAAATACCTGAAAATTATTACCATTATGCAATTCCGCCCCTGGCACTTCAGATGCTGCTTGAAAATACCTTGAAGCACAATGTGGCATCCAGGGAACATCCTTTACATGTTAAAGTATCGGTTGCCGAAAATAAATACATCGTAGTCGAAAATAACCAGAAATCAAAAACGGGCAAAGAACCTTCGACGGGGATCGGGCTGGAAAACATCCGCAGCCGGTACCTATTTCTTACAGGTAAAGATATTGTTGTAAAACAGGAGAATGGCAAATTTGTAGTGATGTTGCCACTGTTTGAAAAATCAATCTGATCATAAAATCAAATTTTAAACAGATGAAAATATTAATCGTTGAGGACGAGGAGCTTGCAGCTATAAGGCTCATGCAATTGATCAGGGAGGTTGAACCCGATGCCGCGATTCATGGCCCGATCGATACGGTGACTGCCACGATTGACCACCTGAACACAATTTCAGATTACGACCTGATCTTTCTCGATATCCAGTTGGCCGATGGGAAGAGCTTTTCGATTTTTGACCAATGCAACATTGTGACTCCTGTTATTTTCACCACTGCCTACGATGAGTTTGCTTTACAGGCATTTGACCTCAACAGCATCGACTACCTGTTAAAACCGGTCAAGAGGGAAAAGCTCAAGATCTCGTTTGAAAAATTCAGGAAGCTGAAAGAATATTTCGGTCAGGAAAACCCAAATGAAAAGTTGTACCAAATGATCAGGAGCCTTGTGCCAGAAAAGCCTGCTTACAAAGACCGTTTCCTGATCAGCAAAGGTGATTTGATGGTACCCGTGAAAATTGATGATATTGCTTGTTTTTATGCCGAAGAGAAAGAAGTTTTCCTCGTGACGCACGACAACCATCGATATTTTGTATCCTACTCCATTGAGGAACTATCCACCAAATTGGATCCCAGACGATTCTTCCGGGCAAACCGGCAATACATCATTTCAATAGATGCGGTACGAAAAGTGCATAACTATTTCAATTTCAAACTGAAGGTCGAGATCAAAACCGATCCCAAAGCAGAGATTATTGTCAGCCGTGCCAGGACAAGCGCATTTAAATCATGGATGAACGGGGATGTGTAAGGACACCCCTTGTGGTGTCCTTCTTATGGGCATCCACATGGAGAGTCAAAAATCGGATTCAATATAAAAACCCAATATTTCAATCTATTTCCGATTTATTAAATTGTATATCAACTTCTTAATTATCATTAAAATAGTAAGTCATGAAGAAAATTCTAATTATCAATGGTCATCCCGATAAGGGAAGTTTTTGTGCCGCGTTGGCAAAGAGTTACCTGAAAGGTGCCGGGTCATCGGGTGCAGAGTGCAAACTGGTCAACTTATACGAGTTGAAATTCGATCCAATTTTGCACATCGGTTACAAGGTACAATCAGAACTGGAGCCCGGGTTGATCCAGGTCCAACAGGATATAAAAGCAGCCGACCATCTGGTTTTTGTTTATCCAAACTGGTGGGGGACCTATCCTGCACTGTTAAAAGGGTTTTTCGACAAGGTTTTAATACCTGGTTTTGCTTTCAAATACCACACAAACAATCCTTTCTGGGACAAATTATTAACTGGCAAATCGGCACGTTTGATTGTTACAATGGATACGCCTACCTGGTACTATATTCTTGGATTTGGAAAACCCGGGCACAATTCGATGAAAAACTGTATCTTAGGGTTTTGCGGGATAAAACCGGTCAGGATCACTGCTTTTTCTCCGATGCGCTCATCAGATGAAACAAAGAGGGAAAAATGGTTAAAAAAGGTTGAAATACTGGGGCGGGAATTAAGATAATAATGCCCTTGTTTGAAACAACCATTCAAGATCTATGGAATAAATCTTTTCAAGTGCAGTCAAACGCTGTCAGGTATTTCTTACACTGGCA
>TBL_comb47_HYPODRAFT_10003005_pt1 | contig 20370 bp, 8 predicted proteins | sample TroBogypolimnion_40_FD_10682 | JGI IMG/M metagenome (IMG submission 10682) | reverse complement strand
CTTGTTGCTGCGACCTTTGATGAGCAGGCCCAGCACTTGTAATTCACGTTCGGTTAAGTCGGAGCGCCGCTGGCGGGTCGCGAGCCGCTCTGCCAATCCGGCTGGCAACACTTGCTTTCCGGCATGAACGTCGCGGATGGTTTTTGAAAGGTCACTATGCGAAGTGTCCTTCAATAGGTAAGATTTTGCGCCGCTTTGGATAGCGCGGTAAATGTCCTCGTCGGTGTCGAAGGTGGTGAGGACGATGATGCGCGCGGCTGGACTCTCTTTACGGATGGCCATGATGGCTTCGACGCCGCCCATGCCCGGCAACCGCAAATCCATCAAGACCACGTCTGGCTTTTTGGTGCGATAGGTTTCCACTGCACTGCTGCCATCAGCCGCTTTGGCGACGACCGTCATGTCCGGCTCGCTTTCCACAAGCGTCGTGAGGCCGGCGAGGAATGCCGGGTGATCGTCCACGAGCATGACCCGGATACAATTTTGTTTTTTCACTGTTATCCAATCAAGCTACCGGCCAGCTGGTTTTTTGTCATTCACCCATTTGGGTGTGCTGATTCAAATAAACTCCTCCATGCGCCAAATAACGCGCATTACCCCGCTAGCGGAATCTGCAGGTAAACTTCCGTGCCCTGATTGGGCGCGGAGCGGATTTGCAATTCTCCGTTTAGCTCGGCGGCACGTTCACGCAGCCCAATCAAGCCAAAACCACCCTCGCTCGGGCGCGGGTTGTTAACGTCAAACCCGGAGCCATCATCAATCACCTTTAGTGAGAACTGCGTTTTTTCAAAATTGAGCAAGAGTTTGATTTCTTTTGCCTCCGCGTATTTGACCGCATTGGTGATCGCCTCCTGGCCGATCCGCAACACGTTGTTTTCGATGACGGGCGAGAGCCGCCGTTCTTGACCAGTCACTTCGACTCCAGTTGTCACGCCGGTGTCATCCGTCAGCTGGGTCAAAATGTTTTTTAAGGCACCAGTTAAACTGCCAGATTCCAGAACTTGCGAACGCATATTCCAGATGGAACTGCGCGCTTCTTTTAAGTTCAGACGCACCAGTTTTTGTGAAATGTTGAGATGCTCCATTAATTCTTTAGAGGCACCTTGAGCGTGCTTTTCCATGATTTGCATCTGCATGGACATGGCCGTCAATCCTTGCGCTAGCGTGTCATGAATTTCCCGCGCCAGTCGGTTTCGTTCCGCGAGAATGGCGGCAAACTCTTTTTCCGCCTGTGTGCGCAAGTTCGCCTGTGCCTTGAGACGGCGGCGGGCGAGCCAGATCACCACGGCGGTGACGGCCAAAGAGAGCACGGCTACGAGGCTCAATAGTAATGCAATCCGTTTGGTCGTCCACCAAGGCGGCGGCTGGAGGATGAAAACATCATCCGCCGAGCGCAGCAAAATTTGAAAAGACTGCGGTTGCCAGATGCCCATCACCGGACGGGCGTCCTCGAAAATAACCGAACAGATACCGGTGACACGCACCCGGCTGCCTGGCTGCCAATTGCGGCTGGCCGTCGAGTTGGCGGACTCTTTCAAAATGGCTTTGACCACTTTACCGGATTTTTCCAGCGTCAAGGCGATACCATCCAGCGTGGGATGAATTTCCGTCAGCTTCGCCTCAATCGCCACCAAGTCATCCTGGTTGTCATACGCACCAGATGCATCGGTCAGGTTCAAAGGCGACGGGGGCAGGTTCTTGCCGGTCTTCCGATAAATGGCATCCTCCAGCAGCGGCGTGGAGGTGCCGTAACCCGGAAAACCCAGCACGTCTAATTCGTCGCCGACTGATAATTGATCGCGCTGACGGGTCTGAATTCTCAACCCCGAAGAGTCATCACGAATCCAAACCAGCGAACCCGGTTGAAAACACGTCACGACGCCACGCACATGAACGCGATGGCCAAAAAGAACTTTTGGCGTGAACTGCAACAGGCTGACGGAGGAGCGCAACGGCGCGGCAAACGGATTCGTCAGCGGCAATTTATCCACCTGGATTTCCAATCCTTGCGGCACTTGCAAGACCGGGTTCAAGAACTGCCGTTTCTGGTTGAATGAGTAAAAACAAATCGCCTCGATGCGGACTTCGGCATCCACCTGCACATTTTGATTTTGCGGCGATGCAATTCTCACCGGGAAGGTGCCGCCATTCGCTGCCAGCACGAGTTGCCAAACGTCGGAATTGGTTTCGATCGGCGACCATTGGCGCACCACGCCGGAAATTTCCACGAACTGCGCGTCCATCGCCCCGGTGATCAATTGCTGATAGCTCGCCGGGCGCGCGGCGGGCAGCGGCGCCGCGCCGACTTTGCGCACGGTGGTGACAATCACGATCGGCGCGAATTCTCCCGGGGCGGTGAAGCCCGTGATTTCCAGCAAATCTTTTTGATGATACGGTGCAAATAAATTCGTCGTCGCCGTCAAATAGATTTCCCCCGTTTCATCCGCCAAAATCAAAGCGCGTTCGCGCGGCTGAGATTCATCCACCACCACGCCGCGCAGTTGAACTGGCAATGGTCCGGCTGCTTCCGCCGCGGTCAGATTTCGGATTTGTTCCACGGTTGTCAGTCCTGGGCTGGCAACTGCTAAAGGCGGAGCAACGACGGAAAACACCAGCAAAATCAAAGACCATAAGCGCATAGTCTTATTTCGTTGTGAGTCAGTTAGCATGGTTGAGGATGGCACGATAGGTAATGTCACCCCGGTTTGCAACCGTTGCATTTATACCCGAACGGGTGATAGAACGGTTTGTGAGTCACTGCTAATTTCTTTCAATCACCAATCATCACGTCACCGCAAATATATAGTTTGTCCTGACACATCGAAAAAAATTTATGAAAAAAAGCCAAGTCCAACCTTGTCGTTCCGCCCGTCTTGGCTTCACGCTCATCGAGCTGCTCGTGGTCATTGCCATCATCGCGATTCTGGCTGCGATGCTGCTGCCCGCGCTGGCCAGCGCCAAGGCCAAGGCCTACCGCATTCAGTGCGTGAACAACAACAAACAACTGGCCTTGGGCATGACCATGTATTGCGGTGACAATAAGGAACTCTTCCCTTGGCCCAATTGGGGCAATGGTTTTTCTGATCCGGGATGGTTATACCAGACGTTGCCGCCCGCATATTCATTGCCGGTCTACAACCTAAATCCAGCGGGTTTCGAAACGGCCTGTTTGAATGCGCTAAAAGCCAATGCGATTTTTCAATACACTCCGAATCCGCTCTCCTTTCGTTGCCCGCTGGATCGGGCGGGCGATCCTACTACGAGTTGGGGAACTGGTGGAGTGCTTGGATCGCCAACTGGAGGGCCAAGGCAGCAACAATTGAGTAGCTACATCATGAATCCAACCTGCGCCTTCAGTAGTCGAGCGCCAAACGGTGGGTCCGGAACTGCTACCGATTGGCACCGAATGAAAACCACTGATGTTAAACTTCAAGATAGCATCATTTTGTGGGAGCAGGACTTCCGGCCGGGTGCTTCTGACTGGCAAGATGGCAGCAACTATCCAGACACCCAAGGACTTGGGTTGGCCCACAAATTGGGCGGCATTGTCACGGCGGTGGACGGGAGTTCGCAGTTTATGAAAACGAACGTTTACAATGCCTTGGCCGTCCAGCCGCCCGCAGGCACCGTCAATTCATTGTGGTGGCAGAACTAGTAAGCGGGAGAGTTTAAGCTTCAACTCCAAAGGTCAGCAAGCCATTACCAGCTAAATCACCTCCTCGGCCATGAAGCCATTTATACCCGAACGGGTGATAGCTAAAACCAATAAGCGAGATACTGTCATACCACAACCCATGATTCCGATGCGAAAAATTATTTCCTCCCGCCCTCGTTCCTTAATCCAATAAACCTAAACCCCATGAAACACATGAAACACATGAAATCAAGTCCCAATAACCCCTCGATAGGGATAAACCTCAAGCTCCGGCTTTCTGCGTGTGTGCGGCGCGCGGGCAAAACCGCCCTGTTGACCGCCACCTTGCTCGGTCTGGCGAGCAGTGGCTACGCGCAAGGCATCTCCGATGCTGGCGCGTCGGCTCCAACCCCGGGTGCCAACGACCAGTATTCATTAACTTCAAATAATGGTTCGGGAAATTATATTGACAACCAGAGGCCGGGTCAGAGTTTTACGGTGGGGGCTAATTCACTGGGTTATATTCTGACCGGTCTTTACCTTCAGGAGCGGAGTGGAAGTGCCGGCGGCGGCCAGCCCCAGTCCACAACTTACAACATACGCGTTTACTCGGTGTCCGGCACCACGGCGACGATGCTCACTCAATACGTCATGACCAATGCAGTGACCATCACTCAGGGCAATTGGATCCGGGTCACCGGTCTGACGAATGTTCTTGCCGCTAACGGCGTTTATGGCTTCTCCATAAACCGGAATGGTGGCGGCGGATGGTGGACGGTGACGGTGGACACTACTCAGCCGTATGCGGGCGGCACGCACGGCAATTTCCCAGCCGGTAGTGGATCGATATCCACCGCGAGTTCTGATATGGCATTTGATGCAAATCTGACTGCCATTACCGATCCTCTGGTGGCGAGCACGGTTGTTTCGCCTAACTCGCTATTTGCTGGTCCGACAGTGACTTTGAGTGCAACCTTCAGTGGCACGGCCCCGTTCACCAGCTTTGTCTGGCAATCCGATGGTGGCACGGCGGGTGTAACTTGGTCTAACCTTCCAGGATCAACCACCAACACCTACTTGCTTAACACGACTGGTTTTGCCGCTGGCACCAACCAGTATCGCGTGATTGTCACGGGCGGCGCGGGAACAGTCACCAACACGCCGGGATCGCTGGTGATATTGCCCCCCACTGCTCCGATAGTTGCGACTCAAACCGCCATTACTCCAGCCAGCACATTTGCTGGCAATGTCCTGACCATGAGCGCCAGCTTTACCGGATTGGTTCCGATTTCCTATCAGTGGCAGTTCTCCGACCTCGCCACCTTTACCAACAATATTTCTGGTGCTACCAACAACACCTACACGATTAGCGATGCGTCCGTTGCCAACACCGGCTCCTACCGGCTCAGAGCCACCAACAGTTTGGGCTCAAGCAGCAGCGCCTTCGCCGCGCTAACGGTCACCAATTCTTCGGTGGCTGTGCAAATTCTCAACCTAGGCTCCACGGCTCCGTTGCCTTCCGGTTTGGACATCGCGCAATTGAGCACCTTCGGCAATCAGGGATCTCCTGCAGGCTTGAATTACTACAGCGATGATGGTGCCACAGGCGTGCCTGGCCAGACATTTACCACCGGCTCCAATCCGGATGGTTACCTGCTCTCCTCGTTGTATATCATGTGGGGAAGCATCAATGGAAGTCACCCTGCCGCCAACCCTTATACTCTGACCATTTATTCCGTCTCCGGCTCCACCGCCACCGTGCTTCAAACCTACACTAACCAGAATTCCGCCGCCGCCATGGCCACAGGACAATGGACCAAGTGGATCGGCTTGAGCAATATCCTCGCACCCAACTCACTTTATGCCTACAGCATTAGCGCTAGAGGTGCAGGCGGCGTGGGAGGCAGCAGCTACATGCAAGTGGGTAACGCAAGCGGTAATCCATACGCTGGCGGCAGCCTCGGATTGTTTAATGAAATAGCTGGTGGAACAGTCAACTATGGTTCAGATACAAACGAAGACGCCACCTTCCTGGTGCATCTGGGCACTGCGCCGCCCACACCGATCAGCATCCAGTCGGTCGGCATCTCCCCGGTCAACTCCACAGCCAACCCTGTCTATCTCGGATCGCCGGTGACGTTAAGTGTTACCGCCATCGGCAGTTCGCCGAAAACCTACCAATGGTATTCTGACAATGGAACCGGCGGTGCCACTTTCACCCCCATTTCCGGTGCCACCAGCAATCCTTACGTTTTGAGCACAAGCAGCCTGACCCCTGGCACGCAGTATCAATATGAAGTTGCGGTCACCAACACACTCGGTGGAGCAGCCAGCTCAAGCGTTGTGTTGAATCTTACCAATGCATCCGGCCCCACGGTGTTGAATGGGACGGTGGCGACTCCCTCGGTAGTTATCGTGGGTAACAACGCGACCTTGGCCGGATCGTTCATCGGTAGCCTCCCAATCAGTTATCAATGGCAGCACGCCGGAACGAATCTCCCCGGCGCGACCACTGCTTCGCTAAGCATCACCAGCGCGCAATTCTCTGATGCCGGCACTTATAGCTTGGTCGCTTCCAACAATCCTCCGGGCATTGGGCCGACCACGGCCAGCAGTGCGGCAATCCTATATGTTGTTAATCCGCCGCAGACTAACAGTGTCAATGCGAAATTCAGCGACGGTGGTGTCAGCCCAATTGTTGGCGCATACGACGTGTCGCAGTTGCTTTTTGAAAATGGCACAACTCCCCCGCAAGGCGGGGCTGCTGGCAACCTAAACTACTATGTGGATCAGAACATAGCTCCCGGCCAGATCTTTACCACGCTCGGCACGCCGCCGACGCCGGCTGGTTACCCGCTCAACTATGTCTATCTGAAACACGATCCCTCGGGAACCGGCACTGGTTACGGCACGGCTCAGTCCTATACTCTCCGTCTCTATCAAATGCTGGACGGCACTAATGCGGCGCTGCTCACAAGCTATGTCACAACAAACCTAGGCTCGTTTGCTGCTGGCGACTGGGCGCGCGTTGATGGGTTGACCAATATACTTAATACCAATACGACCTATGCCATTGCTTTGAAAGAAACCACCCCCAACGGTTGGTGGAAGCTCGCGGCTCACGTGAGCTTTCCTGACGGCTATGCCGACGGACAGGCGGCTATATTCCCACCATTGGGTGGAGCGGCTACGCTCAGTTATCCGGACACTAACTTCGGATTCTATTACGATGCAGCGTTCGTTGCGGGCATGACACCCGCGACCGCGCCAACCGAACTGGCGGCCATGACTATCAATCCTAACTCCATCCATACCGGCCAAGGCGCGGTGGTAATGACCGCCTCGTTTGCTGGAAGCCAGCCGATCACCTATCAATGGCAGCACGCCGGCACCAACCTTCCGGGCGCAACGGCGACCACTTATACGATTCCAGTCGTGAGTGTGGCGCATGATGGAACCTACGTGTGTCTGGCCTCCAATCAATATAGTGCAGGGACACCCACCTCCAGCACGTCGCAATATTTAACCGTAGATCCGACGGTCCAAACGGGCTTAATCAATTCAACCACACGCAACGGCAGTTTCGAGTTAGTGTCTGGCATTCCGGGCACAGGGAAACGCAATATTAGCACCGGCACGGTGGACAATTGGACAACGTGGCCTGCCTTCTCTAACAGCGGTGATACGGGCACGGACGCCTCCGGCGCTGCCACTGATGGAACCCGCATTGCCTTTCTTCAAGGCGACAGCGGCATTTACAATATCGCCGGCCAGATTATTCAGGCGGGCGACACATACTCTTACACCTGGGATTGGGTGCTTGCTGGTCGGGGTTCTTGCGTTGTCCAACTGGGTTACTGGGACGGCACTAACGTGGTATTGATTCCCGGAACCGATTCGAGCGCACCGGGTGGCACGGGAGCTTTGCTGGCCCTAGGCACCAACTATACGGTCTTGGCGGGCGATCCGGCAATTGGCCATTCAGTGGTATTGACCGTGAATGCTCCCGCTGGCGCCAATTATCCCGAAGTGGATAATATCAATCTGACCGTCGTTCCGGCGGGCACGGGCCTTGCGCCGTTTGTTGTGTCCGATACCAGCATCAATCCTTCAAGCTCGTTTGTCGGAGGCAGCGTAACGATGAGCGCCACCTTTAACGGCACGGCCCCGCTTCATTACCAATGGAGCTTCGATAATGGCGGCGGTGCCGTTCCGATTGCTGGAGCAACGAATTCGACTTACAATATTGCCAGTGCATCCTTGGGCAACAGCGGAAGCTACTATCTGACGGCTACCAATGCCTACTCGCCCTACACGGCCAGCAGCACGCCGAAGAGTTTACAGGTGTTCTCCGCGCCACAAGCCAACACGACGGGGGCAGGTCTCTTCGATGCGACCGGCACCGCGCCGACCCCCGGAACTTATGACATCGCGCAACTGGTCACGGCGTCCCCGACGGTGATTCCAGTCATCAACTACTACGTTGACAACGGCAATCCGCCCGGCCAGACGTTCACCACGCTGGGCGCGTTCACCAATGGTTATCAACTGCGTTCAATCTATATGCAGGAAGACGTGGCAAGTGCCGGCGGTGGCGGCCTCAACCCCGGCACTTACCGGCTGGGTATCTACGCTGTTACTGGCACCAACGCGGTCTTGTTGACCTCCTATGACTCGACCAATCAACCGACGCTGACTGCCGGAAACTGGATGCAATGGGTGGGACTTACCAACGTGTTGGCAACAAATCAGACCTATGCCTTCTCCATGCACAAACAATCCGGTGGCGGATATTGGAAGTTGGCGGCGAATGTTACTGCGTCCGACCTCTACAGTGGCGGACAATCCGTCCTATTGCCGGGCAGCGGCTTGGGAACCTTGGCGTTTAGTTCTGATACTACCGTTGACGCGGGATTCCTGATTGGTTTGTCGGCGGTGAGCACTGTCAATACCAGCCCGACGAACATCACCTCCTCCGTGAGCGGGAATCTGCTGACGCTAACCTGGCCAGCGGATCATACCGGCTGGCGTTTGCAGGTGCAGACCAACGCGATCAGCGCCGGACTCCAAAGCAATTGGGCAGATGTGCCGGGTTCCACCAGCGTGAATACGGTGAACATCACCATCAATCCGGCCAACGGCACCGTGTTCTACCGGATGGTCTATCCGTAAGCAATCTGACGAGTTAGTGGACTCGTTGTTGGGTAACTGCGGGGTGTCGGTTTGGGTTCCGACACCCCGCAATTTTTTTTGCCGGGAAATTTATACCCGTTCGGGTGATAGAAACAGATGGTAATACGACTTATTCTACTTCTATTAAATCCCAATAAAATTTTTTAGAAAACTCTTTTCAGCCTCCATACTTAAATAAAAAACGATATGAAAATAGCCAAGCACGAAACCAGTTCACAACAAATAACAGTTCCAACCGAAAGCTTCACATCCAGCGCCAAGCGCCTGCGCAAATTAGCCTCGTTCATCGTCGCCGTGGCTTTGGGTGGTTCGGCTTACGGCGCAGCGGTTGCCGATTTTGGCACCACTGACCCGGTGCCCGGAGCCAATGACGTTTCCCAATTTGGCAGCGGCAACAACCGCGATGGCCTTAATTATTATTCTGACAATGGTAATGCACCGGGACAGACTTTCACCACCGGCAGTAACGCTTCTGGCTATGGGCTGGTTTCATTGTATGTCAAAACTGGTGGTTATGACGCGAACAACACGGGCACGGCCCAGACTTATACGCTTGCCATCTACTCCGTGTCCGGCAGCATCGCAACGTTGCTCTCCACTTACACCACGGACAACGTGCTCGGCTTCACGGACGGTGCTTGGTTAAAATACTCCGGCATCACCAACATCTTCCTGCCGAATACAGTTTATGCTTACACCCACCATCGCAATGGTCCCGGCTGGGACGGCATGGGCTGCGCCACGGGTAATCCTTATGCCGGCGGCGAAATCTGCCTGATTCCAGCGGCGGGTGGTGCAATTAGTTTCGGTAGCACTCACAATTCGGATGCCGCCTTTCTGGCCAATCTGTCACCTATCACCGATCCCTTTGTGTTTCCAACTTATATTAACAAGCCCTCGGCGGTTGGCGGGAATAGCGTGGTGATCAGCGCCGGTGTGAGCAGCGGCACGCAACCTATTTCCTATCAGTGGCTGTTCAGCACCAACGGTGGTGTGCCCGCGAAAATTCCCGGTGCGACTGGCCTTTCCTACACCATCGCCAGCGTGCAGACCACCAATGCCGGAACTTATAGCCTGATGGTTTCCAACCGGCCCGGTGGCGTGCCGAATGTTATCACCAACGCATCCGCCTCGCTGGTGGTGCGGGCGGCTTATAACATTTCAACTACGGGTGCCACAGCACCGACGACGGGCACGTATGATATTGCCCAATTAACTGTTGGCACTGACTTGGATGGCCTTAACTACTTTTCAGATAACGCCACGCCGCCCGGTCAAACATTTACGACAGGAAGTAATCCTGCGGGCTATACGTTGACGGCGATTCAACTCAAGACGGCCGGGGTGAATTCAAGTGCTACCGGAACTGCTAAGACCTATACCTTGCGCCTCTATTCAGTATCCGGCGGCACGGCAACTTTGATTTCTACCTACCTTACGGATAATACGGTCGGATTTACAGATGGCGACTGGTTGAAATACACTGGCATGACCAACGTGCTTCAGCCGAATACTGTTTATGCCTATACTCACCGGCAAAACGGCAGCGGCTGGGATCAGATCAGCGCAATCTTGGGTAACGTCTACGCGGGTGGGCAGGCTTGTTTGATTCCGCAGGGTGGCGGCACAATCACCTTTGGTCCCAGCGCGAATCTTGACGCCGCCTTTCAAGTCAGCATGGTTCCGAACGGGTTTCCTGCGATTCAAAACGTCAGCATCGCGCCCGCCAACAATGTCGGCAACCCAGTCTATGCCGGAACGCCAGTGACCTTGACGGTGCAATCGGCTGGTGCCGCACCGCTAACTTATCGTTGGCAAACCGACAATGCGCTGGGTGGCGCGTTCAGCGATATGCCTGGTTCAAATACCAATTCATTTGCCATAACCACGACGGGGATGACTCCGGGCACCTATAACTATCAAGTCATTGTCACCAACGTCAACAGCTCGGCCACGAGTGCGGTGGTCACCTTGAATCTAGTGGCGGCATCGGGACCGGTAATCGTAACCGATACCACAGTCAACCCTGCGTTTACTACGGTCGGAACTCCTGTTCAAGTGAGCGCAGCTTTTTCGGGCACCCAGCCGATCGGCTATCAATGGCGCTTCACTGACACCAACAACGTAACCACCAGTATTTCGGGAGCGACGAACAACACCTATAACCTGAGTAGTGCACAGATAGGCAATAGCGGCAGTTATCTTTTGGTGGCGTCCAACGCCGTCGGCGGAGTGGTGACGGTGTCCAGCACGCCCGCCCAGCTGACGGTAGTTAATCTCGGGCAGGCCAACACGACCTCGGCGGGGATCTTTGATGCGACCAGCACGCCGCCTACGCCGGGAACCTATGACATAGCGCAATTGATTGCGGCGCCACCAACCGCCGTGCCCGTGCTGAACTACTATGTGGACAACGTGACTCCGCCCGGCCAGACTTTCACGACTGGGAACACGCCGCCCACGCCGGCGGGTTATCAATTGAGTTCACTCTATCTCCAAGAAGAACTTTCAACCGCCGGTGGTGGCAGCCTCGTTCAACAGGCTTACACACTGGGCATCTATTCCGTGTCGGGCAACAACGCGGTGCTGCTGACATCGTATGTTTCTACCAATACCTTGTTGATCACGGAAGGCAATTGGATTCAATGGACGGGCTTGACAAACGTGCTGGCGGCAAACAGCACCTATGCCTTTTCCATTGGCAAAAACGGACAGGGTTGGTGGAAGCTGGGCAATAACTCCACCGCTACCGACCTCTATGCAGGCGGCCAGGTGGCTTCCTTGCCGAACAGCGGCTATGGCGCGATGATCTTCAGCAGCGATACCACCATTGATGCAGGATTCCTCGTCGGCCTGGGAGCTGTTATTCCGAGCGTAAACACGACACCAACAAATATTGTCCGTTCTGTATCCGGCAACAACTTAACGCTGTCTTGGCCGGCGGATCACACGGGCTGGCGTTTACAGTCCCAGACTAACTCCATCAACATTGGCTTGCGGACCAACTGGGCAGATGTGGCCGGCTCAACCACAACGAATCAAGTCATCATTCCGATGAATCGAGCCAATGCCTCGGTGTTTTATCGGATGGTCTATCCGTGATTTTCGGTGAAGCGGGGCGTCGGCTTGGATTGCCGTCGCCCCGCAATTTCTGCGGAGTTTGAAATCACGGAGACTGTTCGTGGATTGTTCCACCTAATGTGTGGATTCCTTGCGGTCAGGTCTGGGCTGCAACACTTAGAGTTTAATTCATAATTATGATTCTTTTGATCATGACAATGGTTGTCCTGGCCGTGGTGGGCGGATTTTTTCTTTGCAGAGATATCCCGCTCGGACACGAGGACGACCACGGGTTTCACATTGACTAAATTTAATGCAAGCGTTGCACACGAAACTGCACGCACGTGCTTGAGAAACGGAAAAAGTTATATGAATAAATTAATTTTGAAGAAGTTCGGTGAAAGCATACGGCGTGTTTGCTCTGCCAGCTTATCTGGCTTGCTGGTCGCCAGTGGCTTGGGACTTGGCCATTCGCTTTGTTACGCAATGAACCAACCAGAGTTCGCCCCCGGCGAAGTGTGGCTGGATACTGACACCAAGCCTATCAACGCGCACGGCGGGGGGATGCTTTATCACGATGGTGTTTATTACTGGTATGGCGAGTTCAAGGCGGGTAAGACCTATCTACCGGATTGCAATAAGTCTTGGGGCGGCACCCGCGTGGATGTCGTAGGCGTCTCCTGCTATTCCTCCACCAATCTTTATGACTGGAAGAATGAAGGGTTGGCTTTATCTGCCGTAACTGGCAATACCAACAGCGACCTGCATCCCAGCAAAGCGTTGGAACGGCCTAAAGTCATCTACAACAAAGGCACGAAACAATTTGTCATGTGGATGCACATTGATAGTGCCAGCTATGCGGCGGCGCGTTCGGGAGTGGCCGTAAGTGACAAACCAACCGGCCCGTTTAAATATCTTGAAAGCTTTCGCCCTAACGCTGGCGTCTGGCCGGAAAACGTTACGGAGTCTGACAAAGAACCCAGCGAGACAAATGTGCTGGCCCGCGATTTCGCAGGAGGCCAAATGGCCCGCGACATGACGGTGTTCGTAGATGACGACGGCAAGGCGTATCAATTTTATTCCTCCGAAGAAAATCCTGTGATGCACGTTTCGTTGCTGACGGATGACTATCTGCGTCCGGCGGGCAAGTATGCCCGCCTATTCATTGGCCGCAGCATGGAGGCCCCAACGGTGTTCAAACATGGCGGCAAATATTACGTCATTGCTTCCGGTTGTTCAGCGTGGGCACCCAATGCCGCGCGCTCGGCCGTGGCCGATAACATCTTTGGTCCGTGGACGGAACTCGGCAACCCCTGCGTCGGCACGGATGCGGATAAAACGTTTCGTTCTCAAAGCACATTTGTGCTGCCGGTGGAAGGTCGGGCCGACACATTTATTTTCATGGCTGACCGATGGAACCAGTGGGATTTGCCCGATTCACGCTATGTATGGCTGCCCTTAGAATTTTCGAAAGAAGGCAAACCGGTTTTGAAATGGCATGACCGCTGGTCTTTGAATTCATCCACCACAACCGGCCAGGCATCCGTTACGGGAACAAAAAACGTTGTTTCCCAGGTCCAATAAATTAACAACTCCGCGTTCTCGAATTTATGAAAATAGCAATAACAGCCCTACTGGCAGTAGCATCTTTTGGTTTAGCTTCCTCCTTCGCAGATGAAGTCGCATCCACGAATAAAACTCCAGTGTCTGTTTCGGAATCAAGCGCGGTCACTAACAAGATTACGCTCAAAGTAATCAAGGTGGATAGCGAAGAAACGGCTGGTGAAGACGATAAGGGCTCAAATGCCGTGGATGGCAATCCGGATACGATCTGGCACACGCAGTGGCAGGATGCTAACCCAGCACACCCGCATGAAATGATCATCGAGTTGAGCGAGGCGGCGACGATCAAAGGATTCACTTATCTACCAAGGCAGGGGGACAGTGAGAATGGCATGATCAAGGACTTTGAATTTTTTGTCAGCGATGACGGTAAGGAATTCGGTGAGCCGGTGAAAAAGGACGCGTTTGCCTCAGGCAAGGATAAGAAGACGATCACGTTTGAACCGAAGAAATGCCGCTATGTGAAGCTGAAAGCGCTTTCCGAAATCAATGGTGAAGCATGGACTTCAGTCGCAGAACTGGGCGTCGTGTTGGCCGATCAAGTTAGTTCAAAATGAGGTTTGGCCGACCTCCTATTATTTTGAAGCTTAAAATCCGACCACTCATTAAGTCGCTATTGCTTGCGGTGGTAGTATTTCCATACGTTGCTTCCGCTCAGCCCCTAACCATAACGAACGGCGTTCAGACCTACAGCGCGCTTAATAACAACACCGTCGTGACGATGACCGGGCGCAGTGAGTTGAGGCTCACGGCCACCAGTAATCCGATACCCGGCGGAACTATCAATCTAAATTCACCCGATGCCTGGGTCTTGCTGCCAAACATCCGGCCGTCGGTGGTGCAGGCAAGTTACTTGGGGCAATTCCTCGTCAACGGCGCGGCTGCCGCGCTGAACACAAACATCCGCTTGGTCGAATACGCTATGGGCACGGTGGTTATCCCGCATAGTTCGAGCATCACGCCGTTGCAAATCTTTACCAGCCCGAATTTTCTTGGTGCATCAACTAATCTGGCGCTTTACACCTATTACAACACCAGCACCGCCTTGGGCGTGTTCAATCAAAATATCCGCTCATTCAGGCTGAAGCGCGGATACATGGCCACCTTCGCGCAGAACGCTAATGGCACAGGTGCCAGCCAAGTGTTCGTCGCGCAGGATGCCGATCTTGATGTCGGGTATCTTGCGGCAGGTCTGAACCAGCCTATTTCTTTTGTGCGCGTTTTTCCGTGGCGTTGGACCGCCAAAAAGGGCTGGGGCGGCACTCAGTATATGCCCCTCACCGACCCGCTTTGGACTTATGATTGGGGCAATTCTTCCGCTTCCACCGTGGACCGGGAATATCTTCCGATGAAATGGGGCAGCGGCAGCGGGACTGCCAGTATCAACGCCATGCAGAACACCACCTGCGTGCTTGGCTACAACGAGCCGGATGCCACCGCGCAAGCGAACATGACGACGAACCAAGCTATCGCCGACTGGCCGACGATGATGCAATGGGGCTTGCGCGCCGGCGCACCGGCTTCGTCGGATTCGGGTTTGAACGGGCAGGGAATTCAGTGGACGATGAATTTCATGACTCTGGCGACCAATCTCGGCTATCGCGTGGATTTCGTCCCGGTTCATTGGTATAAGTGCGGCCAGTCACCCGCACAGTTGATCAGTTATCTCAACCAAGTCTATTCAGTATTCAAGCGTCCCATGTGGGTCACAGAATGGAACGATGGTGCCAGTTGGTGCACGCCGGTTCCTGCTGATTACAATGCTGAAGCCACCGCCCTCACCAATTTTGTGACGGCGCTGGAAAACAGTCCGATTGTGGAGCGCTATGCGATTTATTCCTACTGGAGTGGAACCGCTGGCACTAATCTCCAACTGGCCACCGGCAGCGGAAGTGGCACTTTGACTCCCGCTGGCGTGGCTTATATGAGTCTTCCGTCAAAGGTGGCTTACACTCAAGTATGGCCACCGGGTAGCGGCCGGGGCATCGCGCAATTTCATTTCGAAACGAACACGCTGGACAGTTCGGGCTACGGCAACAACGGATTTGCGGTGGGCGATCCTAACTATCTCGCTGGTCAAGTAGGTCAGGCGGTCGCGTTGGACGGGACGAACAGCTACATCCAATTATCATCGAACGTCGCGCAAAGCAACTCGTTCACCTTTGCCGCGTGGGTGTATTGGAATGGCGGCGGGAACTGGCAGCGCTTTTTTGATTTCGGCAATGACACGTCGCACTACCTTTATCTTTCGCCGAGCTCCGGCAGCGGCACCATGCGCTTTGCCATCAAGAACGGCGGCACCGAACTGACTCTCGACACGACCGCGCTCGCGGTCGGCCAGTGGCAGCACATCGCCTTCACGCTGGGTGGTAACATTGCAAAAATTTATACTAACGGCGTGCTCGCAGCCTCATCCGCCGCTACTATCGTCTATAATCCTTCCAGCATAAAACCGGCACAAAACTATCTTGGCAAAAGTCAGACCGCAGCCGACCCGCTTTTCAATGGGCTGCTTGATGAGGTGGAGATTGCTGACACGGCCTTCACCGCCGCGCAAGTTGCTGCGCTGGTTGCGAACATCGTGCCACAGTTTGTGACCAACATGATTACGGGCGTTTCGTCCACGCAAACCTTGGCCTACAGCAGCAGCATTGCCGGCACGGCCACCGATGCTAATCCGGGCGATACGCTGACTTACAGAAAATTGAGCGGACCGGCGTGGCTGAACGTCGCAGCGGACGGCACATTGTCTGGCACGCCCACCCCGTCGGACAGCGGCACAAACATTTTCATCGTGCAGGTCACGGACGCTGCGGGTGCCAGCGCGTTTGCCGGATTGTCCATCGCCACCATCGGCTTCAACGCCAACGGCGTGTGGAACGTGGATTCGAGCGGCAATTGGAGTGATACGAATAATTGGAGGAACGGTGCGGTGGGCAGCGGCGCGGGCTTCACGGCGGACTTTAGCACGATTGACATCACGACGAATCGCACGGTCACGCTCGACGCATCGCGCAGTATTGGCACGCTGAAATTCGGCGACACCTCCGGCACGCAAGAATGGATACTCACCCCCAGCGGCGGCAGCGTGCTCACCTTGGACACAGGAACGGGTAATTCGCCTTCCATAGTAGTTAGTCAAAATACCGCGACCATTTCCACGCCGCTCGCTGGAACCGCCGGTTTTACTAAGTCTGGAGCGGGCACATTGTCGCTCGCCGCCACCAATACTTATACTGGCACGACCGTCGTCAGCGCGGGCACGCTCAACTACAACAATCCGGGATCGCAAACCATTTCAGGGATTATTTCCGGCAGCGGCGCATTGTCCCAAAGTTCCGGCGCGTTGATGCTTTCGGCGATCAATACTTATACCGGCGGGACAACCGTCAACGGCGGCACAATGAATTTGGGGATCGGCGGCCAAACCGGTGCCATCCGCAACATTCTTAACATCAATTCGGGAGCCACGGTCAATATGACAGTGGGCGATGCCTTGGGTTATCCACCTGGCTCCACTGTTATAATTATCAACATCAATGGCGGCACTTTGAATAATAGCAGTGGTGGCAACGAAGCCTATAACACCATTTTTAATTTGACCGGCGGCACAATCAGTTCCAGCGGCGGTTACTACAACTTGAACGGTGCTAGCGCACTGATCAATAGTCTGGCTACCAATGTCGTCTCTACTATCAGCGCACCGCTAGGATTGCGCGCTTCGGGACTTGTCATTTCAACTGCGGAGGGATTTGTTCCGAGCGGAGTTGACCTGAACATTTCCGGCGTGATGGCAGACTTGCAAGGCAGTGGGTTCACGTGGACGAAATCAGGCGCGGGCACTTTGCAACTTACCGGCTTGAACACCAACACCGGCGGCATCACCATCGCCGCTGGAAAGCTCCAGATCGGCGGCTCCGGAAAATTGGGCAATGGCAGCTACGCAGCGGGTATCATCAATAACGGCACTTTCAAATATAACAGTTCCGCCGCCCAGACGCTTTCGGGAGTCATGTCAGGAACGGGCGCGCTTGTGCAAAGCGGCCCCGGCACACTGACTCTTTCCACTGCGAACACTTACACTGGGCCCACCACCATCGCCGGCGGTTCGCTGGTTTTGAGCGCGAGCGGTTCGATCTTGAACACGCGCAGCATTGCCATCAGCAATGGTGCCACCTTAAATGTTACCGCCAGCGGATTGACACTCGGCGCGGCACAAACTCTGACCGGCAACGGCACGGTGTCCGGCAGTTTGACGGTGAATGGCACGATTGCCCCCGGCAATGGCATCGGCACACTGACGTGCAACAATGGAGTGACCTTGCAGGCCGGCAGCACAAACGTCATTGAATTGAACAAAACGCTCGGCACGAACGACGTGTTGCGCGTCACCGGCACGCTTGCCTGCGCTGGAACGTTGCTCGTCACCAATCTTTCAGGAACGCTGGCGGCTGGGGACAGCTTTAAGATTTTCAACGCCACAAGTTACAGCGGCAGTTTCACGACCTACGCATTGCCCACGCTTGGCACCGGACTAGGATGGAATACAACTAATCTGACTGTGAATGGAACCGTGTCTGTGATCGTCACGACGTCGCCTCAATTCAGTTCGGTCGCGCAGCGGGGCGACGGCAATTTCCAGTTCAGCGGCACCGGCGCTGCGGGTGTAAATTACGAACTCGACGCAACGCCAAACCTCTTTCTGCCTATTTTCTGGCTATATGTGACTAACGCCATCGCTGATCAAACCGGTATGTTTCAGTTTACGGATTTCCAAGCGACAAATTTTCAGCAACGCTTTTACCGCATCATGTCTACCCAATAGACAACATTAATCGGTAAACAATTTGCGGCAGTTAGACACATGAAATTATTTCACAGCCATTCTACAGAAAACGCATGAGAACTATTCTTTCTCGGTTTGTTCTGCTTGCCGCCGCCCTGTTCCTCGCGTCGCCAGTCCTGGCGCAAACGATTCTCAATCTCGGTGCAACGGCACCAACGCCGTCCGGTTACGACATCTTTCAACTTGGCACCAATGGCAACACCAAGTTTCCGCCAACGGGCGTGCAAGCCACCGGCTTGAATTACTACACCGACAATGGTCTGCCGCCCGGCCAAACATTCATCACGGGGTCGAACACTAACGGCTATTTACTCTCCTCGTTGTATATTAAATGGGGCAGCATCGAAGGCAGCCACCCCAGCGGCAATCCTTACACGCTGAGGATTTATTCCGTGTCCGGCAATAACGCGTCGTTGTTAAGCACCTACGAAAACAATAACAACGCGCCGGCCATGAGTCCGGGGAATTGGGTGGTGTGGACGGGGTTGAACAATCAGCTCTCGCCGAACACGACTTACGCTTACAGCATTCGCGCCCGAAACGCGGCGGGCTCTGCGGGTGCCAGCTACATGCAGGTGGCGAATGCTTCGGGCAATCCATACTCCGGCGGTCAACTGGGTTTGTTTCCGACGGGCAGCGGCACGATCACTTTCGGCATCACCGCTAACTATGACGCGACCTTTCTCGTGCATCTGACGGATGGTTCTTTGCCGACACTGGGAACGAACTCGCGTCCGCCGATGGCTGCATTTCTCAATAATATCATGCCGGAGACCGCGCCGACCACGAGCGCGAATTGGGCCGTCGTGCCAGCGTTTCCCAATCTCGTTTTCACCAACCTGCTTGGCGTCATCGCCGTGCCGGGAACAAATCTCCTCTGTGCCATTGAGCGCGAAGGTCGGGTGTGGACGTTTGTGAATGATTCCAATGCTACAGCCAAAACGCTCGTGCTCGACATCAGCAATCAATGCCAGGGCTGGGACGATTCGGGTTTGTTGAACCTAGTTTTCCATCCGGGCTTCGTGACAAACGGTTTCATGTATCTCTATTATACGTGGGTGATACCCGGCACGGTCGTCGGCAGTCCGACGACGCGCCCGACGGAATACGTGGTTGGAAAATACCACGACCGCCTGTCACGTTTCACGATGACCAACGGCGTCTCGTCGCTTGCTTCGGAACTCGTGCTGGTGGATCAGGTCGGCGACAGCGTCTGGCACAACGGCAGCGGGATGTTTTTCCATCCGACAAACGGATTTCTTTACTATGCGGACGGCGATGACGAACGCGCGCCGACGCAAATCATCAATCAAAATCTTTTTTCCGGCGTCTTCCGCCTTGATGTGGACATGCGCGGCGGCGCGATCAGCCACCCGATTCCGCGCCAGCCTAGCGTTGGCAACACGGCGAATTATTTTATTCCAAACGACAACCCGTTCGTTGGCCAGTCCAACGTTCTGGAGGAGTTTTTCTGCCTTGGCCTGCGCAGTCCGCATCGTATGACGATTGATCCGCCGACGGGGAAAATTTATCTTGCCGACGTGGGTAACTCCGCGCGCGAGGAAGTTGACCTGATGCAACCGGGCGAGTCCGGCTTGAATTTCCAATGGAGTGTTATCGAAGGCTTGAATGGCGATTTGACACCCCCTTACATCGGCATAAACAAACGTCCCATTCTTGATTACACGCACGCCGAGGGAAATGCCGTCATCGGCGGCTTCGTCTATCGTGGCAACGAGTTCGCGACGGAACTTGGCGGAAAATATATTTTCGGGGACAACGTGGCGCGAAAAATTTGGGTCATGGACGAATCCACCACGCCCGCGACCAAGTTGCAAATCGCCACGCTGCCTTCCGGTGACGGACCGAATTCAGGTTCAAGTTATACCGGTTTTAGTTTCACATTTGTAGTGCGACAAAAAGGGTGTTTTTAGTAATAGACTTCATTGGGGGTCTTAAAGCCTAGTCTTAGCCGGGGACGATTGTTCAACTGTTCAGCAATGCGATCGCATTG
>TBL_comb47_HYPODRAFT_10003004_pt1 | contig 20370 bp, 17 predicted proteins | sample TroBogypolimnion_40_FD_10682 | JGI IMG/M metagenome (IMG submission 10682) | reverse complement strand
CTTTTTCATTTTTTCCCTTTTTTTCATTTTTTTCTTTTTCTATTACTTTTTTAAGTTTTTGAATCATATCTTTTGTAGCAAACGTATAAATTAATGGTTCGTTTAAACGCTCTACGTCTAATACGGAATCTTCATCAACATAATCTACCATATTACTTGAAGGGATTTCATAAACTCCTATTTGAATAACTTTATTATTATGTTTAACTAAATAAACGGGAAAATATGTTATATTTTTATCAGCAAATGTGTTTTTAGAACCTCCAATAGCAACGATTACTTCTAAATCCTTTATTTCTACTTGATATAGATTTGCTTCTTTACTTAAATCTTCGGGATCGACTCTTTTTAGTTCCGGATAATTTATTGAACTGTCTAATTTAGATACAACCATAAGTATATAAATTAGTTAGATTTAATATTTTACTAGTTATAAGTTTATTTACACAATATAAAGACTATAACCTATATAATAAATATTATGAAAAATTTAGTTAAATTAAACACTACGGCGGAATGTTATGATTGTAAAATTAATGGGTTTTTTATGTATAGTAACTGTTCTTTTTCGATACCTAATTCCGATACCTAATTCCGATACCTAATTCAATACCTAATTCCGATACCTAATTTCGATTAAAAAATAATATATTTTTTCATTTTTGGATCATTTATTAATTCTAATATATAAGCCCACATTTTATATCTTTTTTTAACAATTTTTTCATTTTCGGGTAAACTCTCAAAAAACACAATAGTTGATATTATATCTTGTTTTTTACATTTTGACACCTTTATATCTTTATCAATACCATAATATTGGCATATTTTTAATAAATCCTTTATCGTATTTACGGAGCCTTCTTTTACGGGGTTAAACGCCCCTTCTTTTACGGGGAAATCCCCGTACGCCCCTTCTTTTATGTGGTTAAACGCCCCTTCTTTAGTCCATTCGTCTTCAAACTCTTTTAACATGTTTTGTATTTCATAATTATTTGATAAATGAGTGTCGTCAATCTTTTCTTCAAGAAAAAAAGTAATATTATCAAGCGTATTAGTCGTATTCATTAAATTATATTATACTTTACAATTATTTGTTTAACTCGTTTTTTTTATAAGTTTACAAAACAATTACATTTTTTATCTGTTTACATTTCAATTAAATCCATAAACTTAAATATTGCCTTATTTGATAAGCTCTGGTGATCTTTTGATTTAGCCTTTGCTAAACTATTTATAATTTCAACAATTGTTTTTCCATTAATACATAAATCCTTAGAGTTATTACTTACTTCATCTATCATATCCTTGTTAAAGAGGATAGCGATATTTTCAGTTAACTCATCTACTTCGTTTTTATGTTCTGGTTTGTCAATCATATTTGATACCAATTCCAATAGATCTCTTAAAATTTTAATAACTCCTTCCTTTTTAATAAATCCATTATTTGCTAAACTCATTAAGAATGTTGTAACTGAACGACGTCTGTCATTTTTCTTGTTCATATCGCAAAATCCATCATAATTCTTTTCAGAATCGACATACTGAATATCTCCGTATTGAGACATAATATCGGCATATTTTTCATTAAATATTGGCATTATCCACGGATATTGAATACATAATTCAGCAAACAAATCGGCGAAAACCTTTGAATAAAATTTATTCGTTGAACAGAATTCATAAATAGTATTACCAACCTTGTTATAATCCGAATCACTCGAAAATTCTATACAAATCTTATTAAGCCTTTCAACAATCTTTTCTCTCATATCTAAAAATGTCTTATCTGTTAATTTATTAAGTAGTAAACGAATATGATCAATATCTCCATCAATTCCGGACTTTTGTTCGATTTTAGTGGTTTGAAATGTTCTAATAGTTTCCCATTCTTCGCCACTTACCTCCATACCTCTATTACCCTTCTTTTTCTTATTTTTTATAAGAGCAGAAGAGGAAGATAAATCATTATCCATATCATTTGTTAAAGATGATTCGTTAATTTCTCTCTTTTGCCTAACAAAAGTTTGCGATGTTAATCCTATCGCACCAACTTGCAAAGATAAATAATTAATCATATTATAAGTATCTTCTGACATTTCAAATTGAAACCCAGAACAAGCAATATCGCTAATTTGACGAAGGTTGTATTTCAAAGTGGTTGCCATTATATCTGTATACTTAAACTATATAGTAATTTATTTAAATCAATTTTTTTAAATAAAATATATAAGCTTAAATACACTTAAAACCAACGTATATAATATTATATACAATGTCAATTGAAAATACAAATGATACAGTTATTAATAATACAGTTATTAATAACAAAGACGGAAATTTAGATTTAGATTTAGAAAAAGAAATTAGAATTTATAACACATGGGACGAATTGGATTTGAATCCTGATCTTTTAAGAAGTATTTATGGTCATGGTTTTGAAAAACCGAGCCCAATTCAAAGTAAAGGCATTGCTCCTATTAAAGAAGGTAGAGATATTATCGCCCAAGCCCAATCAGGAACTGGCAAAACTGGTTGTTTTACGGTTGGCGCTCTTTCAAGAGTGAATGTACAAGAAAACTCTAGTCAGGTTCTTATTATGGCTCCTACACACGAATTAGCACAACAAATCGCATCAGTAATTCATGGGTTATCAAATATGATTACAGGAATTCGTATTAAAACGGTCATTGGTGGTTCTTCCATCGATGAAGATGCTAACGAAATTCGCGAAAATCCTCCTCATATTATTGTTGGGTGTCCCGGAAGAGTTTTTGATATGATTAGAAGACGTCATATTAATGCTACTAAATTTAAATTGGTGATTCTTGATGAAGCCGATGAAATGTTATCGTCAGGATTTAAAGACCAAGTCTATAATATTTTTCAACATCTCAATAAAAATGTCCAGATTGCTCTTTTTAGCGCAACATTGCCTAATAATATTTATCAAATTACTAATAAATTTATGAGAAATCCGGTTAAAATTAGCGTTAAAGCCGAAAGTCTTACGCTTGAGGGAATTAAACAATATTATGTAGCTGTTGAGGATGATAGACAAAAGTATCTTACTTTAAAAGATCTTTATCAACATATTACTCTTGCGCAATGTATTATTTATTCTAATAGCGTTAAACGCGTTATGGATCTGTATGAAGCTATGAAGGAAGACGGGTTTCCCGTTTGTTGCATTCATAGCAATATGGACAAATTTGAAAGAGAAAGGTCGTTCAAAGAATTTAGAAATGGAACCGCAAGAGTTCTTATTTCATCGAATGTTACTTCTAGAGGAATTGATATACAACAAGTAAGTGTTGTTATTAATTTTGATTTACCTAGGGATGTTCATAGTTATCTTCATCGCATTGGTAGATCTGGTAGATGGGGTAGAAAGGGAACTGGTATTACATTTATTACTAGAAGAGATATTATTAAGATGAAGGAGATTGAATCCTATTATAATACACAAATTGAGGAACTTCCAGGAAACTTTCAAATATAAATATTATAACAAAGTAAATATTATAACAAAGTAAATATTATAACAAAGTAAATATTATAACAAAGTAAATATTATAACAAAGTAAATATTATAGAAATTCGTAAAATATATTATTATAAAATATTCTATTTTACAAACAATGAGCGACATAAATTTGAATTCAAGTTTAGATAGTGTTAATGACATTTTTAAAATTCCGATTATGTATAATAATTGTTCTAAAAAACTGAATGAAACAATTGTTAATGATCTGGAGTTAGTTACATCAATAGACAAAGAAGAATCATCTATATATGACAATGTATTTAATTTAACTAACAAATCTTCAAAGAAGATTGTGGAACAATTTGCTAATCATTACACAACCAACACAGAATATTTAAAGGACACGCAAAATTTAATACAATCTTTAGAACAAGAAGAAATAAATACTATTTATAATAAATACAATTTTGGTGATTTTGAATTAAACGATATTGTTAGTTCGTGGGAAGAAATAAAATCAGAAACAGGATTTCGGGAAAAATATTTATATATTGACTGGAAATTCGCCAAAGATCTTAATACGAATTCGTCTTTTTTACAGTTAATGAGTATTTATAATATTGCTTCTCCTATTTTATCCCTTTGTCTGCCTATTTTTGTTCTTATTGTTCCTTTTTTTATTGTTAAAATAAGAGGCATTGAGCTAAATATTAAACAATATCTTGAAATATTGAAAACTATTATATCAAATCACGCGATATTCAAAGTATTTACTCAATTTCATGAAGTTGATAATAGTCAAAAATTATATTTGGTTCTTTCGTCTGCGTTCTATTTATTTTCCATTTATCAAAATATTTTGATTTGTATTCGGTTTTATTCTAATATACAGAAAATACATAATTATCTCTTTAAATTTAAGAAATATATTGCTTATACTATAGATTTAATGAATTACCATTCTTCCAAGTCTTGTAAACTAACAAAATATAACGAATTCAATAATGTTAATGAATCAAATAAAAACGTATTAGTAAAATTATTTGAAGATATAAATAAGATTTCACCATTTACCTTTTCTTTTTCAAAAATTAGCGAAATAGGACATATTATGTGTGTGTTTTATAAATTATACGACAATGATATTTATAACAATGCATTATTATATTCCTTTGGATTTAATGGATATTTTAGTATAATTAATCAAGTTAAAACTAACATAATAGAAAATAAACTCGTGAAAACAGAGTTTATAAATAATAATACAAATATAAATAAAAAGAGAAAGAGAAAACCTGTATTTAAAAAAATGTATTATCCAAAATTAATCAATGATGAGGATCAAAATATAATAAAAAATGACTGTAATTTGAATAAAAATATGATAATTACAGGTCCTAACGCATCAGGCAAAACAACAACATTAAAAACAGCATTAATTAATATTATTTTGTCTCAACAAATAGGATATGGATGTTTTGAATCATTAAAACTTTGTCCATATGATAATATTTATTGTTATTTAAATATACCTGATACGTCTGGTAGAGACAGTTTGTTTCAAGCAGAAGCAAGACGATGTAAAGAAATTATTGATTCGATTAATTTAGAACCTGATAAAACACATTTTTGTATATTTGATGAATTATTTTCTGGGACAAATCCAGAAGAAGCTGTTGTTAGTGCATTTGCTTTTATGGATTACATTGTTAAAAATAAAAATGTGACGTGTCTGTTAACAACACATTATTACAAACTGTGTAAAAAACTATCAAAAAATAAACTGATTAAAAATTACAGTATGAAAACGGTAAAAAAAAACGACAATTTTGAATATACGTATTTGATCGAAGAAGGGATTTCAAAAATTAAAGGGGGATTAAAAGTATTAAAAGATTTGAATTATCCCAAAGAGATTTTAGACAATACAAAAATATAAAATATAAAATATAAAATATAAAATATAAAATATAAAATATAATTCGTTTTAAACAAATAAATAATATATTATTCCTTTTTAAGAATGGCAATTTCCGATATACTTGGCACATCATTTTTATTTAGCATTGCTATAATTATTATACTAATTGGTGGCATTTTTGCTTATGTTAGTTACAGAATGGGAGAGCAAGATCATAAACTTAATTCAATGATTGGATTAGTTTCTACAATGGCCGAAGAATCGCAATTCTTTAGAAGTAAATTAAATATGTTACAACAAAAATTATCAACTCAAGATTTGCCACTTGTTGATCAAGTTCAATATGCTAGTCAAATGATGGGATTAGGTGGAGGAATAGGAGAAATAGGAGAAATAGGAAAAATACGAGGAATAGGAAAAATAGGACAAGAAGAGTTAATCAATGTGTCTGATGATGAAGAAACGGAATATGAAGACTTAGACGAAGATGAAGACGAAGATGAAGACTTAGACGAAGACGAAGATGAAGACTTAGACGAAGACGAAGACTTAGACGAAGACTTAGACGAAGACTTAGACGAAGACTTAGAAGATGATTCGGAAGAAAAAAGAGGAGAATATATTAAAAGACTTAATTTAACTTTAGCTATTGACGAATCTCCTGTAAAAATACAATACGAAGAAATAGATGAAGACAACAACTCTTTTAAAGAAACAAACAATTTAGTTTTCGATGATGTACAAGATTTAGCTGATTTTGAAGCAACTCTTGAAGAAACAGATATTCAATTATTAGCCGAAGATACGAAAGAAGATGATAATTTTTTAAAAAAGGTATCGATTACTGGAAACGATAATGGTATACTAAGTTTAGAAGAAATAGGAGAAATAGGAGAAATAGGATCTAGTAAAAACGATTATAAAAAATGGTCAATTAATAAACTAAGAGAAGTTGTTGTTAGTAAAGGTTTTATTTTGGATGCTTCCAAATTAAAAAAAAATGAAATTCTTAAATTGCTAGGCGATGAATAAAATACTAGGCGATGAATAAAATACTAGGCAATGAATAAAATACTAGGCAATGAATAAACCTATGTCAATTATTTTCTTTATATAATATAATATAATATAATATAATATGAATAATACTTATTATACTATAGATCCTATATTAAACAGCCCATGGCAAACAGACTTAACTAACAAAAAAATGAATGCTGACAATAAAATTACTTCTAATTGGAAATATAGGCAATATATGCAAAAAAATGCTAATCAAATAATGAAATTTAATACTATGCAAACAATTAATGATTCAGGAAACAATCCATATAGTGTATTAAATACAAATACAACTAACAGCAGTCCATATTTGTATAAATCTACACACGATACCGTTAATCCAGAATATGGGTTTAGAAATAGTGATTTAAAACAAGCTTACATGACAAAGGTACAAATGAAATCAAAAATGATTTCTCCTTTTATTCCTACAAATTTTTAATAAAATTTTAATAATATTTCTTTCTTTTTATTTCTTTCTTTATTTATTTATTTGTTATTGTAAAACAATATAATACTAACTTATGATAATTTAGTATTATTAATGAAAATTCTCAGTGTTGATGTTGGTATTAAAAATTTATCATTTTGTCTCTTTGAATTACTGCAACCCGTTATAATAACAATTGACAAATTAGAATCAAAACATATCACAATTATCAAATGGGATAATATTAATTTAAGTGAAAAGACAGAAAGCAAGTGTATTGAAGTTGATAAAAATGAATTGTGTGATAAACCTGCTAAGTTTACAAAAGATGGAAAATGTTTTTGTTTAAAGCATTCAAAGAAACAACCATTTTTACAACCAAGTGCTGATCTAAAACCGTCTTATTTAAATAAACAAAAACTTCAGAAATTAATGGATATAGCCGACAAATATAAAATTAAATATGAGAATCCTATTAAAAAAACAAATTTAATTTCATTAATAAACGAGTTTATAACTAACAAATGTTTTGTTCCTATTGAAAAAACTAATGCTAGCAAAGTTGATCTAGTTACAATTGGTAAAAATCTCCAGCAAAAATTCGACGAAATTCTTTGTGACCATTTATCAAGTATCAAAATGATTATTATTGAAAATCAAATAGGGCCTATCGCAAATAAAATGAAAACAATTCAAGGTATGATCTCTCAATATTTTATTATGAAAAACAATAATATTGAAATTGAATTTATCAGTGCTTCCAATAAATTAAAGGATTTTTTACCCAAAAAAGAAGAAATTAAAGAAATAAAAGAAAAACTAGATTATAAACAGCGAAAAAAATTAGGAATTCAAACATGTTTAGAGATTATTACAACGGATTGTAGATTTAAAGAATGGATTACATTTTTTAATAAACATGCGAAAAAAGACGATTTATCTGATTGTTTTTTACAAGGAATGTGGTTTATCAAATACAAAACATAAATTAATTATTTTATTAATTATTAAATTAATTATTTTATTAATTATTAAATTAATTATTTTATTAATTATTAAATTAAGTAATAATTACAATATATATATTGTAATTCGTATTACTTAAAATTAAATGTTCTTATTATTTCATAATGGATAACGATATTATAGATATTTCTATGGACTTTGATAATTTTGGAAATAAAGGCAACTTTGGAAATAAAGGCAACTTTGGAGGCGGAATTGAATTGTTAATGAATGATAATAAATCGTCTTCTTCTCATAAACAAACCAGCGATATCGATATTGAAGATTTGAATAATTTAGAAAATGAACTTAATGGTTTAGCAAATGAAACTAATCCAATAACTAATACATTCGACTCTAATTTATTTGGAGTTAAAACGAATTATAACGATACGTCATCTGTCAGATTTGATGAAGAACCATCCATACATATTTTTGACGAAAAAAAACTTAATTTAGGACAATCAACAGCAAACTCTTCTTCCGACGCAAAAACGTGGGATGGTTATGGCAAATTTAACAATATTCCAGTCAATCCCGATCAAAGAACATTCAATGAACCAAAACTTTCAAAAGACGAAATGCTTAGAGAAAAGTTTAAATACTTACGAAAGCTTGAAGCTCTTGAAAAGAAAGGAATTGAACTAACAAAAAAATATAATATGGATTCCAATTTACAAGAAATGATGGGCGAATATGAAATGATTATGGAAGAAAAAACTAAACAAAACTCTGTTAAATTCCAAGGCAATATGATGATGGCAATTATCAACGGTATTGAATTTTTAAATAATCGTTTTGATCCGTTTGATGTTAAAATTGATGGATGGGGCGAACAAATAAATGAAAATATTACTGATTATGATGACATTTTTTCAGAACTTTATGAAAAATATAAATCTAAGGCTACTTTATCGCCCGAACTCAAATTATTATTTCAACTTGGCGGAAGTGCTATGATGGTTCATATGTCCAATACAATGTTTAAATCCGCTATGCCTGGAATGGATGATATTTTGAGACAAAATCCTGATCTAATGCGTCAATTCCAATCCGCTGCTGTTAACTCTATGGCTGGTTCTAATCCCGGGTTCTCTGGATTTATGGGAGGATTAATGGGAGAACCAAAAATTCCTACTGGCTCTAGACCGCCTCCTCCGCCAATGGCAACTCAAGGACCAAATGGAATGCCACCTCCTCCAAACAGAGCTGGAAATAACATAGGATCAATGAACACAGGACGTGCTGATATTTCAATGGCTAGGGGTGCGTTTGTTCAAGGTACTACGGTTGCTCAAGGTACTACGTTTGATGACGGGATTAGTATTAGAGAAAACAACCTTGGTATTCCTGGATTTGAACCGCCTCAACATTCGCAAAAAAGTTCTAGACGTCCTGATATGAAAGGCCCAGTCGACATATCAGATATTTTATCTGGATTGAAAACAAAGACAATTGATATTGCTATGGCGCCTTCTTTTCCTCAACAAAAAAATCAAAATAGAGACATTGTTATTGAAGATTTAAATAATAGCAGTACAATTAGCATCGATGATCTAAAGAGTATTCAAGGCGATGGCAATATTCCTAAACGCAGTCGCAGAAGACCTAAGTCTGATAAAAATACTGTTAGTTTAGATATTTAAAATTTTATGGTGTATAAGTAATTATGACTTCAATTCAATATCATATTCATTTATATTTATATTTATATGATACAAGGTAAATGTTGTATATGCGGAACCGTTAAAAATTGTGGTATATAGTTTTCCGATTATTTACATATAAACGTTGAACTATTATCTCAATACCGAGTATATAATATAATCAGAATTGCTCCTGAAATTATTTTTTTAAACAGTCTTTATTATTTACAGTATGAAATCCTAACCAATACATATTTTTTAATTTCCAATTTAATATGTATTTGTCAAATATTACAGGAACCCACTTACATATGGGAACCATTGTATGCCGTACGTCAAGTATTCCGTTTGTTTTTTCATTTTTCTGGAAAGCATCGTCCGCATTTTCAAATGAATTAAATCTATAACAATTAAATCCTTTAATTGGTCCCCACATATTAAGCGTTTTAAATTGTGTATTTTCATAGCATAAATAAACTCTATTATACCAATCTTTCTGCAAAGGATTTGTAGAAGAAACTGTCGCTTTAGTAGAAGTATTCATTATGTATATTTATTACCTTTTACCTTTAAATATTTTTTATACTTTTTATAACGAAGTAAACAAAGTATAGCAAAATATACTTTTTATACTTTTTATACTTTTTATACTTTTTATACTTTTTATACTTTTTCTATACTTTTGCTATACTTTTGTTATACTTTTGTTATACTTTTCTTAAAAGTATATTTTGCTATACTTTTGTTATACTTTTGTTATACTTTTCTTAAAAGTATATTTTGTTATACTTTTGTTATACTTTTCTTAAAAGTATATTTTGTTATACTTTTGTTATACTTTTCTTAAAAGTATATTTTGCTATACTTTTGCTATACTTTTCTTAAAAGTATATTTTGTTATACTTTTGTTATACTTTTCTTAAAAGTATATTTTGCTATACTTTTTTAAAAGTATAATATATATGAAAAGAGTTATAGTAGGTGAAGGATCATATGGATGTGTACATAAACCAAGTATACATTGTAAAAATCCTCCAAGTCAAGGCTTTAATTATGACAAATATGTATCTAAAATAATGAAAACTAAAAACGCGGAAGCAGAATTATCCGAATTTGTCATTATGCAAAATATTGATCCGTCAGACGAATATCATTTAGGTGAACCTATTTTATGTGATCCTATTTTAAGTGCTAGTGTAAAAGAAAATATTAGTAAATGTAAACATATTAAAATTGCCGAAGTTGAAGCTGAACCAGATAAATATAGTTTGTTAGTTTTAAAATTTGGAGGTCCTGATTTAAAAGCACTAGGTAACGAATTGTTAAAAGAATATTTAAAAACTGATAAAGTTGAACGAGTTGATATGTTTTGGGTAAACGTACATAATTTAATAAAAGGCATCCGATTTTTTAAAGAGCACGGAATCGTTCATAATGACATTAAACCACAAAATATACTTTTTAATTTAACAAATGGAAACCTTCGCTATATTGATTTTGGTCTTATGAGAACAAAAAAAGAAATTATCGACTCATCTAAAAAAAATAACAATTATTTAGGAATATATCATTGGTCTTACCCATTTGATTGTGGTCTTATGGATAAGCAACAGTATAATAATTATAATCATCGGAATTCGACAAGACGAACAGTTTGGAAAAATCAATTAAGCAATTTAATTGTTAATAATTCAAATATTAACACACTTGAATTACCCATTAATAACCCTGAATCAATTCGTATTTTATTTACCTATTTAAGCCCAACTTATACTGTTCCTGATGCTGCAACACAATATGGATATATTAATTCATTTTTTGATGGGTTTAATGACCTAATTAAAACAAATTCATATGCTAAGGTTTTAGATCATACCACTGATTCTATTGATGTGTTTGGGCTAGGTTTTACATTACAATTTATGGCTAATTGTTTTAAACAGTTAAATGCGTTATCATTAGAAGATTATACTCGTTTATCAACATTTTTTCATAAGATGTATGACTTCAACCCACTAACAAGAGTTATTGATATTGATTTGTTATTGAATGAATACGAAAATATATTACTTGAACTCGGATTTTTAACTAGAATTGGAAAAAGTTTTAAAAACAATATGTTAGTTAATAAAGCACCTGCGCCACCATCCATAATGAAAAAAGCGAAAAGTGATGAACATTCACGTCCAGAACATTTGTCAGCATCATTGCAAGAAATAGCAGACAAAGACGCGGTTGATCTTTCTTTAAATAAAAATTTGGATAAAAATTTGGATAAAAATTTGGATAACAAGATTGATAACAAGATTGATAAACAATGTCCTAAAGAAAAGGATTTAAATCCTACTACTAAGCGATGTGTTAAAAAATGTAATCCGGGTTTTTCAAGAAATGATAAATTTAAATGTGCAAAAAATACAAAAAAAACAGTTTTAAGAAATAAACATTCTAAAAGAACGAAAACGCGTTCAAAAAAATAAATATTGAACTAACTTAAAAAAAGAAAAAATTGAATTGCTTTTTACTATTTTATAAAACGTATCATTAACAAATCAATACCCAATTAATAATTTTCCCTTTTATAAAATGTCTTCTATTACTATTGCTATTAATATGTCATCATTTATTTCTTTGGAAGAATTACAAAATTCTGCATTATATTCTAAACTGGAAAACTATATAGACTTTGTTAAAACGGTTCATTTAGGAGACACTTATGTTTGTGTTCAAACACAGAGCATTATCACGAGAATTAATCAGGAATTTATTCTTTCAACCATCGATTTAAAATCAGGAATAACATTGTGTTTAGACCTTGATTTAGCATACAAAAATAATGTGCCTTTATATAAATACGTTGGTCCAAAAGTTGAGGATATTAACAACAAGAAAAAGAACTTCGAACATTTGGCCAAATTCTTGCTTGATTCTAGATTAATTCAGACGGAAGAATGTGATGGTCTCGCCTTTGTTGGAGAAGATTATAGAGAAGGGGTAAGAGAAAGACAAGATATTTTTAACAATCAAACATTTTAATATCGTATTTTTTTCAAGTAAATGTAATTAATTTTTTTGTTTAATTCTATTTTTGGAAAAAATTGAAAGTTAATTAATACATTATAATTATATTATATTATATGAATTTGATAACAGAAATGCCAACCAATCCTACATTTATATTTATTGATGGAAGCTACTTTTGTTTCTATAGATACCATGCTTTAATAACCTGGTGGAAAAATGCGTATCCTGAACAATCTGAAGTGATTCTAGACCCATATCAAAATGAAAAGTTTGTTGAGAAATTTAAAAAAACGTTTGTCGATAACGTAAAAAAGATACCCAAATGTTTGAATCTTAATAATCCAATTATTATTGTCGGAAAGGACTGTAAAAGAGAAAATATTTGGCGTAATGAATTATTTCCAAATTATAAAGGTAATAGATCTAATGGATTTGAAGATGGTTTTATGGGTGGCCCATTTTTTAAAATGGCTTACGAAGAACAATTATTTATCCAAGGAGGTGCTAGATCTATTCTAAAGCATCCTAAATTAGAAGCCGACGACTGTATTGCCATATCAGTTAAGCATTTATTAATCACTTATCCTACGTGTAATATTTATATTATTACCTCTGATAAAGATTATTTACAATTAGCAGAAAAACGTGTTCATCTATTTAATCTGGCTTTTAAAAAATTAACAGACCAAAAGTCTTGTACTGGTAATCCTAGTTGTGATTTATTTTGTAAAATCGTAACTGGAGACATTAGTGATAACATTCCATCTGTATTCCCAAAATGCGGACCTAAGACAGCATTAAAATATTTTGAAAATAGAGATTTATTTGAAAAAAAACTACAAGAATCCGAGGTATACCAAACAAAATATGAATTAAATAAAACAATTATCGATTTTAATTTTATACCAGAAGAATTAGTTAAAGAATTTATGGACAGTAAATTTCAATATTAATGTCTTTTTAATGTTATTACATTTTATAACGGTTTTTACGAGTGAAATAATTATTAGATTTTTTTTTATTATTATTTATCGTATTTTTATTTTCATTTTTATTTTTATTTTCATTTTCATTTTCATCTGTTTTATCATGTTTATCATTATTTTCATAATAATCTACAGCGGCTGGTCTATATTGGAATCCGCGAATTTCAGCATATGCTTCACGTATTCTTTCAAATGTGCTTTGGCATTTTATAACTGATTTTTGAAACAAATTAGCACTTTTCCCTGGAAATAATTCCAATTCTATTGTTATATAAAAAGATAATTTGGATTTTGTATCCTTTGCTTTATTTTGAGATATATTATACGGAAGAGGTCTTCTAGGTAAATACATTGTATTTTGATTTATTTGATTATAATATGGATTCTGATTGTAATATTGATTCTGATTATAATATGGATTCTGATTGTAATATTGATCGCTCGGGCCACCTCCTGTAGTTTGAGTTTGAGTTTTAAACTTAAGACGACTGCGTTTGAAATGATTAGGAACCGGATTTGGAACCGGATTAGAATTAGGATTAGGATTTGGATTTAAAACAGGATTTAAAGGGGGCGTACGGGGGGAATCCTCCGTTAAAGGGGGCGTACGGGGGGAATCCTCCGTTAAAGGGGGCGTACGGGGGGAATCCCCCGTAAAAGGGGTAAAAGAATCCAACAAGTCTCGCAATCTATTTGAACTATCTCTTAAATCAATTACATCTTGTTTTAATAATATTTCTTGGGTTTTTTGTTCTTGTGTTTTATTTTCAATACCTCTTAACTTAAAATATTCCCCTTCTACATCGCCTATTTTTTCATCTATTTCGTCTTTTTCTTTTTGTATATTATCTTTATCTTTTGTTAAATTTTCTTCCGTTAATGGCCTTTCTATTTGATCTTGGATTGTTTTTGTAAATTTTTTAAATGTATTATCAAAACTAGACACTATTTTGTCTTTACTAAATCTGGCACAATTATTGTATATAAAATATGTTATATAAATAGGTATAGATTCTGTTTGAATAATAAATTCGTTATTAGATGAATTTTTAACAAGTCTGTATTTATCAAATTTATCGGTATTTTGTTTTGATAAGACTAAATATATGTTATCATCGTATGATTCATCTTTTATCGATTCATCTTTTATCGATTCATCTTTTATCGATTCATCTTTTGAACTAACAAAATTACAATCTATACGAAAATAACTATTTAAATTTGATTTTGTTAGTTCAACTTCTGTTTCTGGTATTTCTCGTGTTAACCTAATCCCATTATACAATGTATATAATGGCTTTATTTTTGATGACGCAAATCTGTTAACTACTCTTTGTTTTGTGTTATTATATCTAACAATATCCCCTAATTGAATTTCTGTATTTTCGCGTGGAAACATTTCAAATACTATAAAATTTATTTTTAAAATTTCTTGTAAAATATTAATTATTTCGTTTGGTAAAATATTAATTATTTTGTTTGGTAAAGTATTTGTATCATCGATTAGTTTCTTTAACGAGCTAATTGTAAATCGTTGTTTACCATCAATTTCTTCTGTATATGGATTTGTAGTTTCGTCTCCTTTTAAATCTAACTGACCATTTAATGCATCGCTTATAGCTGAGTAAATTGTTTCATTTGTGTTAGTTCCAGAATTATTATATACGATCCAATCTAAATATTCTTCTGGTTCTATATCTTCAGTTATTGAATCATATCGTGCGTCTTTTACAACAGAATTCATATTATATATAAAATCACTAGTTGCTTCGTTGTTGTAATTATTTACTGTTTTTTCTAACCAATAACTACTTCTAAATGAATGATCCTTTATATCTGTTAAATTGGACATTAATAACAATTGACATTTTGTAATAAACCCTTGTTCGCTTAAATTTGGAGTAATTATGTCCGCTATCTGTTCACAGCTATCAACCATGTTTTGTCTTAATTTATGTATAGACTTAAGCCGACCTCTATATATAATTGAAGATTTATCATTTAAATTTTGTTTTTGTTGTATCAAGTTTAATTCATTAAGTCCTTTTGTATCCCATAACAATGAATTTGGGATACGAAATTCAATATCATTTTCTTGATTTTTATATAATCCATTTTCAATATTATCATAATATTCTGTTAACGTTAATGAAAATTCTAAATTTAATTGATTCACATTTTCTTCCGCAACATATACTCTATTTTGTCTCAAACAAACTACTTCTAATAAATGTATATATAACACTACAGCATCATACGAATTAACTTGTGATTTAATATAAGAAATATATAGTTTTTCTTGCATTTCATCTTCCATTAATTTTAATGGTTTTTTTCCTTTTGACACGTGTTTATCAGGTTCAATACATTTTTTTCCATCTTTTTTTACTAAAAACCAATCAAATTTTTTAGAAAATTTATTAAAAGACGACCTTAGTCCATCAGCCTTAATTCTATCAATAAAATCTTGCTGTTGTTGTCCTGGAAATACTTCATTATATTTCGTTAACGTGTTTTCAGAATTTTGTAATATTTGTATTGCATCTTGTCCAATAAACTTTGTAAAAATTTGTATAGATTTAAATAAAGAAATCCAAATACTAACTTGGTTATACGAATAAAATAAAAACATTTTAAAATTATATATTTCATATTGTTTTTGTTCAATAGATAAAAAAACTTTATCAGAAAAATAATGTTCTTCCTCTTTATAATTTATTTTTGGTTCTAAAAGTTCTGTTTCATTCGCATAAAGAGTGTTTTCATAAAATTTCTTAAAAACATCGTAATTTGAAAAATATGATTTAGAATATGGATCTTCTGGATCAATTTGTATTAACGAATTCATCACCGAAATATCATATTCGATACATTTTATAGCTAGTTCAGGTTTTTCATAATATTTTATTATATTTACATAGTCTGTTTTTAAACCCTCCAAAAGCATTTTTGTGCTAACAAAATAAACATTTTGTTTTTCATATATTCCCATAATAGCATCAGCAATTTTAAATATAAGTTTCATAAATCCCATTTTTAACAGAGTTATTTGTTGAATAAGTTCAATTTTTTCCTTTTTATTTAAAGAAGGATTAGGGGATGTCCCCACAATTGATTTAGGGGGCGTATGGGGTGTCCCCATAAAAGAAGGATTAGGGGATGTCCCCACAATTGATTTAGGGGGCGTATGGGGTGTCCCCATAAAAGAAGGCGTAGGGGGATTAGGTGTCCAAGTCCCCATAATTTGTTCAATTATTTTGTTTATTTTTGAATCAAATGTTGTTTTATATATAGCCATTTCTGTACATGCGTCTGTATATTCTTTATCAACCATTTGTAGATTTGTTTTTGCGGTAATATATGATGAATATAATTCAATAATAACCGTTTTTTTGTTTTCATTAATGAACTTAAGTAATTCGACTGGGTCAATTAATAACGATATCGTCAATGGGTCACATGCTAAGTCTGGAGTATCTGAATAATTTATAGGTATATTTTGTCTCAAAAATTCACTAAATAATCGTTTCATAGCCTTTGATACGCCTGGTAAATTATCTTGATGTACAAAAGAATCTGTTTCTAAAAGAGATACTTCTTTATTTTTATCTTTATCTTTAGAAGTATTATCAATTGTGTTTTGTAATCCGGAGGCAACGGATATAATAGTTTCCTCTTCGGTTAAAGTTGATGATGATAAATTGCCTTGTCTTAACGCTTCAGGTATATCGTCTTCTTCCTGTTTTGCTTCTTTTTGAAGTTGATTAACCGTCATATTTGAAAATTGATTTAATAACGTATCTATAGGTTTTTTGTCAATTTGCCAATCAATATTTTTCCAATGAGAACCAACAATAGTATAAGGTTTTTTGTTAATATAAAATAAACTATTAGATTTAAATAAGTTTTTAAGTGTTATATTTATATTATTGTCGATAATATGTTGATCCACCGAGTCTTGTAATGTTCTTGGTTTTTGCATATATCTAAAATCGCTAAGAATTCTATTAATCATGGAATCAAATTCAGTCGCTTCAAAAAATTGTGTATATACCGCGTCTTTAGGAGCATTCGATGGTATACTTTTGATAGGACCTTCATAATATTTTACAAGTGGATCAAAATAAACAGTATGACTTTTCGTTTTTGGAACAGTCATAAATGGATCATAAGTCATTTTATAATAGTTTGATATTCGCGTTTTTATATAAATTATTAAAGAATTTGGGGAATTTTCTTCCTTTTTTATTTCTTCTTTTTTTAATTCTTCATTCAGGTTGGTTTCATCCATACTTATAATAATTAAATATTTTTAAATTATTATAAGTTATTATAAGTTTTTATTAGCAAATTTTTATTAGTGATTTTTTATTAGTAGTTTGAATTTTATTAATTAAATTATCAATTAAATTATCAATTAAAACTTTTATAGCTATCCGCAAGATAATTTCCAAATAACGTAAATGTTTGTCGTTGATTTAATTTTTGTTTATTGCTTTTAGCTTTTTCTAAAATAGCAATAGCATTAGTAATTTCTATTTCAGAAACATTACCATCACTATTAGTATCGGCTAAATTAGCTAATATTCTATATTTGTGTGGAACACAGCAATACGGACTTTCTTCATTAAACAGATGATCTGAAAGAACAGTAAATACTGCTGTTAACACTAATGCTGTATAAATATCACGAGTGCCCATCCATGCCATAGAAAATACTAACAACTGTTTAGTAACATTCATTTTCAAATATTCTTCTGTTGATTTACTAAATTGAATAGTAATAAACTTTGATCCTATATTTAATAAAATCATAATAACACCTGCAAAAAATTTACTGTTATTTAGAAACATTATATGATTATGAATAAAATCAATTGGCATATAAAATATATTAGACATTGTTATATTAAATTAATATAAAAATTTATTTTCATTTTTTATAATTTGTTTAGTAAATATTCCATTTTTTCAGTTTATTCATTATTACATTTGGACCATAATTATTTATAAAGCTTTCGAAGTTTTGATTCAATATTCTAACATATGGACGATAAATTCCACGAATTCTAGGCGTAAATCCTTCTTTATTTTTATTAGCAATTAGCATTTGAATAAAATAAATAATCCATAAAAAAACAACTATTCCTATTAGTATTTTTAAATATTTGTTAGTAGTATTTATTTTACGCATACCTATATATTATACTTTTAAGAAAAGTATAGCAAAATATATACTTTTATACTTTTAAGAAAAGTATAGCAAAAGTATAGCAAAAGTATAGCAAAAGTATAGCAAAAGTATAAAATTTATAGATTTTTTTGCTATACTTTTCTTAAAAGTATAAAAAGTATAAGTATAATTTAAGAAACTGGTGCCGCCGAATAAAACCCTTTTGTTAGCGACGATGGTCTTAACATATTTGTTGTAAATGCTTCAACAGTTTCATTTGTCGTCATGTTTGGATCTGTTGGGATAGTGCTAGAATCCTTTGCCATAAGGGCAGCTTTAATATCTTCTTTGTCAATTCCATTAGCTGCTGCTTGTGCTTTTAAATCGCTTATCTTTTGTTTAGCAGAATTAACGGTTGTTGTTATTCCTTGTGCTGTTTCTTGTGCTGTTCCTGTTGATCCTGTTGCTCCTGTTGATCCTGTTGTTCCTGTTTCTCCTGTTGCTCCTTGGTTTATTGATCCTTGTTTTAGTGCCGCATTTGTTAACACAATTTGTTTTCCTGTGGAATCAACATTGTCTTCTCCTACAGTTGTAGCCTCAAACCCTTCTACAAAAGATCCAAACTGATTTAATCCTGATATTATGGTTAAAGCAACTAACAATCCTAAAGTTACATTTTTCATTGATAATAATATAACAACACTTATCAAAAATAGTCTTCCTAAAACCGAACTATAAAGTGTGTTTACCATTTTTGGATTTATTGCTAAAATAACTACTAATGCTATAAAAATAGCTACAATACTATGTGTTTTCATACTCATGCTATATAAATTACATAATATTTTTTATATCTTATTTTCAGATTGTTTGTTAAATAATTATCTTATTTTTTATTAAGAGGATGTCATATTTAGCAATGTCTGCCGCGCCAATTGATAGTGATAATAACGAATCATTAAATTATGAAAGTCCTATTAATAAGAAGAGACAAAATCACAATAAAACTCAAAAATATCGTCAGCAATCGAGCGATTTTGATCCTCAAAAAGTTAATTCTGTTCTCCAATCTATACATAATTCGTTGCCAGATGATGATAATGAATTAGGAAATTATAATTCTAAAGGCTCTTCTGTTAGTGCTAAACACTCAGACGATTTTAAACCATTAAATCCTTTTGAATTTCCTTCGAAACCTCTTTCTGTAGGAGGAGAACGTACTAAAGGTAAAGAAGGGATGACTGTAATGGATGATGGTCTTGTTCCTAAACCTGTTGACAATGATGATTTGAAACTTCAGGAACTTCAGAGTGCATTTATGAATGATGCGCAAGTGCGAGATTATTACAGGAAACTGGTGCCAAATTATAATGCGTCTAATAAACATACAAATGTAGAACAAAATAAACAATATTATTCTTCTAATTCTAATTCTAATAATACAAATGATTCAAATCAAGTTCTCATAGAAAAACTTAATTATATGATCAATTTGCTAGAAGAACAACAAGATCAAAAAACAGGAAGCGTTACGGAAGAAGTGGTTTTATATTCTTTTTTAGGAGTTTTCATCATTTTTGTTGTTGACAGTTTTGCAAGGGTAGGAAAATATGTTAGATAAAAATAAAAAATAAAA
>TBL_comb47_HYPODRAFT_10003003_pt1 | contig 20371 bp, 8 predicted proteins | sample TroBogypolimnion_40_FD_10682 | JGI IMG/M metagenome (IMG submission 10682) | reverse complement strand
TGCGCTGCGCACGCAGGTGAGCACGGTGAGTGCGGTGGCGGGCGCAGGCGGCATAGCGCTGCTGAACGACCAGAGCGAGACGGTGGGCACGGTGGCGGTGAGCGTGAACCAGGTCAACGCCTTGGGCGCCACGGACCTGGTGAGCGATGCGGCCCTGGCCGGACTGTTCACCAGCGCCAATGGCAACATTACCCTGCAAAGCACGGTCGGTGACATCACGCTGACTAGCGCCACGAATACCAATCCGAGCGGGGTGCCAGCGATCAGCGCCAATGGCAGCGGCAACGTGCTGGTGCAGACCCTCTCAAGCAGCGCCAGCGTGAATGTGCTGGGCAACATTGTCAGCGGCAGCGGCAATATCAACGTGCTGGGTGGTCTCAACGTGGTGCTCTACACCCCGGCAACCGGCGCTGCCTTGATCGGCACCGGCACGCCCGGACTGGTGAACGTGCTGGCGGGTGCTGGCGAGGTGATCTCCGGGGGCACGACGCAGCCCGGACAAACGGTCAATCTGAACTCCAACACGCTAAGCCTGCAAGCGCCCTTGATTGGTTCGGGCAATCTGCTCAACATTGCGCCGGCCACGGGAAGCGGCACGCCGGCAGCGGTGGTGGTGGGTGGCACGCCAGCCAATGCAGCTGGCGCGCTGTACCTGAGCCAGGCGCAAACGGCGCTGATCCAGGCGGGCTTCTCGGACGTGCAGATCGGCAGCAGCAGGGCAGGCCAGGTGGTCAGTCTGGTGGGGCAGAACGGGCAAGGAGTGGCCTCGAACAACAGCTTTGTCAACCCGTTGATATTGTTGGCCAATGGCAGCGGCGCCACGGTGAGCATTGCGGGCGGCCTGCAAGGTACGACGCTGCAGGTGCAAGGCTCGGGAAGCGGCACAACGCTGGCCAGTGCCGCGGTGAGCATGAGCGGCAGCGTGCAAGTCAACGACAACGTGCTGGTCAGTGGCACCAGCAGCCTGGTCAGCGGCACCAGCGGTGCGGCCGACCTAAGCATCAACGGCAACATCACGGGTGGCGGCATCAGCAGCGCCTTGAGCCTGAGCGCGGGTGGGGGCAATGTGGTGGTGCAAGGCGCCATCAGCAACCTGGGCCAACTCCATGTGAGCCAGGTGGGCAATCTGAGCTTTGCGTCGAGCGTGAGCATCGTGGGCAATGTGGTGATCAATAGCACCGGGGTGGTGAGCTTTTTGGGCCCGCTGACGATTGCCGCCGGAGGCAGCCTGACGATCAATGGCAGCAATCAGGTGAGCTTTGGCCGGTACGGCGAACTTTGGCACGGGTGTGAATGTGCTGATTGCTAGCAATGTGCTGAACTTGAATGGTGGAGCGGGCTCGCTCACGGGCAGCGGCGTGCTGACGCTGCAGGGCAAAACGCCGAGCACCGCAATCCAGGTGGGAGCGCAGACGATCACGGGTGCCTTGAACATTGGAAGCACGGCGCTGAGTGCAATTGCACCAGGGTTCCAGCAGTTGGTGCTGGGCACGGTGGATGCGAACACGGGGCATGCGAGCGCGGCGGCGGGCAGCGTGAGCGTGGATGGCAGTACGAATTTGTCGGTGGTTGGCACGTCGGTGGCGGTGTACGCCAGCAGCATCACGGTGAGCGCGGGTGGCACTGGGGTGAGCGTGGGCGGGGTGTTTACGCTGGACGCGGTGGGTGTGATTCAGGTCGGCTCGAACGTGACGACAACCACGGCGGCAGCGGTGAGCTTGAGCAGTGCGACAGCAGCGGTGCAGATGGCAGCGCAAACGCAGATCAGTACGCAGGGCGGCAACGTGGCGATTGTGACGGGCAACAACAGCACGGCATCGATTGCGACGATTGACACGCGTGCCGGTGGTGCGCAGGCGGGCATTGTAAATATCAATGTGCAGTCGGGCCAGGTGCTCGATGCCAATGACAACGACTCCGCGAATGTCTATGCCACCGCAATGTCGATGAATGGCTATGGCGTACTGAATGGCTACTCTGGCAGCGATGCCAGCGTGCTGAAGGTTAGCGCAACCGTGATTGAGGTAACAGCGCCGACCGGGGTGTTGGTTAACGACACTGGTGCCAACGGCTGGACCAACTTCAACTTGCTAAACGGCGGCACACTGACCCAGGAATTGATCGATGTGGGACCGGCTATTCGGGTGACCGAATCACCAACGACTTTACTAGCGGGTGGAGCGCAGGTATTGGCGTCACAACATATCAATCCGACCAATTTCGTAAGCGCATTGGTGCGATCCGCACTGGCTACGAACTATACTTTGTCGTTGATGTCGCAGATATCCTCACAAGGGTCTTTACTGCAGGGCAGCGACTCGATTGCAGTCACCAACCGGGCTAGCGCCTTCATGACCGTTGACCATGAATCCTTGACCCATGACCTTAATAGTTTGCAACAGTCGTTTGTATTGGGATCGGCTGGCACGCAACCCTTTGTATCGGGCATTAGTTCCTACAGTGAAGGTGGTTACGACTACTGGACTGAAACGCTAATGGTTTGATGTTTCCTGGTTTTTTAACTCAATTATTGATTCTGAGAATCGGACGGACTATGAAAAAGACTATACAAATGCTTTGCACCTGTGTTCCCATTGCAATCGGAATGGTCGCGTGCGGTGGCGGCGGCGGTGGAGATACTACCCCTGAGGCAGTGGTCACATCGGTTTTGCCAGCCCAGGTACTGCGATCGGCAAGCAACACCGTCAGTTTGAGTTTCACTATCCAGTTGAATAAGCCGGTGGTGAGGGGGCTGTCGGTGGCCTATTCAACGGCCTCGACTTCCACGTCCGCTGCAGGCGTGAGCCTGGGCTCGGCAGTGGGTGGTACCTGCGGCACCGCTGGGATCGATTATCAGGCGCCAGGCAATAATGCGATTGTCTCGCTGCCAGCGGGCGCCTCCACCGGCCAGATCCTGGTGGGGGTGTGCAGTCTGGCAACATTCAAGCCCAATTTGACCCTGAAGCTGCAATGGGTCTCTGGCCCAGCCGCTGGCGTGGTGCAAGGATTGATTGTGAACACCGCAGCGGGCGGTGTCACCAGCAGCGGCGCAGCAACCCAGATGGGTGGAGCTCCCAGCAACGGCCGGGATACCAATCCCTTGACCAACTCGGACGCCGACGGTGCAGCCGGACTATCGTATGCGAAGTTGCCCAGCAGCAGCAATTGGCAATGCACCCAGGATAATGTGACAGGCCTGTTGTGGAACAGCGGCGACCAGAGTGCCAGCAGCGGCTATTCACAGCTGGCGAGTTACGTAGCGCAGGTCAACCTGGCGGCTCCGTGCGGCCACAATTGGCGTCTGCCCACGGTCAATGAGCTGCTGAGCATTGTGAATTTCGGCTCGGCCAGCGGAGTTGGCTCCGATAGCCGTTTCTTCCCGCAAACAGCAACTCGTTATTGGTCCGCCGATGCGGTTGCCGGAGCCTCTGCCAATGCATGGTTCGTTGACTTTGGCAATCAAGGCGTAGTGAGCTTTGACAATACGACAACGCCTGTCAATGCCAGCTATCGCGTGCTACTGGTAAGCGGGGCCTTGAATGTTGCGGCCCCCTGCAATGCGACCGATCCGCAATATGTTGACAATCTTGATGGCACGGTTTCTAACAGCAGCACCGGATTGATGTGGAAACAATGTGAAGAAGGTGCTGCATTACCGGGTTGCACTGGCACCAAGACGGCATTCACTTCGGCGAATCAAGTTTTGAACCAAATTTCCAACGACAATGCTGCCGGCGCTGCTGCCGGACTGGGCTATACAGACTGGCGCTTGCCAAGCGTCAAGGAGTTGGCATCATTGGTGAATCGCAGCTGCACGGGTACACCGATTAACGCCCTTGCCTTTCCGAATACGGATCAGTTGTCGAATTTGAGCGCAACGTTTTTCGCTCCCAATACGTCAAGGCTGTGGGTGGTCGATTTTGCGGACGGCTCTACCTCCCCGGTGGATCCGGCTACGTCAGGTGGTCGTCCGATCCGTTTGGTTCGCGCCGGTCAGTAATCAAGCATTTTGTCGATGTTTGTCCCTTTTAGTTTGTTATAGATAAATAGGTTTTTTATGTTTCAAAATATTGTCCCACTGAACAAAGATCACCACGCCAAGACCAAGATCAAGGAAATAAAGGACTTCCATTTCGTTGCCAACTTGCACATCGCCTATGTCACCTTGCAAGAGTTCGCTAGAGCCGCTGCTATTTTTCCGATTGTTTTTCTAGAGGACAAGACCAAGGATGAGTTTCGTCCGGTGGTATTGATGGGATTGACACCTGGTGAGAATCTGTTTGTGTCGGCCGAAGGCAAGTGGAATGCCTCGTATGTGCCCGCCATCATTCGGCGTTACCCCTTTGCGCTGGCGCCCAAGACCGAGCTAAACCAATATGTGGTATGCCTGGACGAGGACAGCGACCTGGTTAGCAAAACGGAAGGCAATGCACTGTTTGATGAGAATGGAGAGCCGACCCAGGTAATCGAAAACGTCAAGCGTTACTTGACTGAATTGCAACAGATGGAAGCCATCACCAACGACTTCTGCAAATTCCTGGTCGAACACAATATGTTCACACCGCTGAACATCAAAGTCCGGGATAACGAAGAAATGAAAAGTATTTCTGGTTGCTATGTGATCAATGAAGCGCGCCTGAATGGTTTGTCTGACAAGTTGTTCCTCGAAATCAAGAATAAACATTACCTGCCAGCCGCGTATGCTCATCTGGTTTCATTGGGACAAACGGAGCGTCTCGTGAAGTTCAAAGACGACCTGGTTGCAGCCCAGGCGAAATAATTGCCGCACGCCATTCGGCGTGTGGTCCCAGGGAAGTCAAGGCAATAGCCAGGAAGTCAGTACAAGATGAATCTTGAGAAGAAGCGGGGCAAACTGCGATGTCGCACCGGTTCTGGTCTGTTGGGCCTGGCCCTGTGGACAGGATTGGCTGCGGCCCAGGTCGAACCAGCGTCATCTTCCGAGAAGATCTTGGATGGCTCGGCTCCCCTGGTGATGACGCCGGGAGCGTTTTCGCAACTCATCGTAAAACGCAACGCGGAAGTGGCAAGCGGCCTGGTGGGCGTGAATATCAACTTCAACCTTATGAGCGCAGAAGCGGCGCTCTATGAACCCGTCGCATTTTCCACGCTCAGCCATCAGCGCAATTACCGGCGCAATACCGTCGAAGAGCAAATCGTCAATTCAAGCTTGCCTATCCTTGATGAAAATGTCGATGCGCTGGACCTGGGCGTGAAAAGCCAGTTGCCCACTGGCGGCAATGTCAAGTTTGACTACCAAATGGTGAAGCGCAGCAGCAATGTCATTGAATTTCAGTCACAAGGCTTGGTGAATAGCGAATACACCGGTTATCTGGGTCTGACCTTTGAGCAACCTCTGGGACGCAATGCAGGTCAGGCGGTGACGGAAACCCAGAGACGCTCTGCAGAGTTCGACTATTTGATTGCCAAGGAGCGATTCAAGCAACAGGTATTCAAGTCACTGACGAGCTCCATTGATGCCTACTGGCAGCTGTATAAATTTCAACGCGTTGAGGCCTTGCGTAAAGACAGCCTCGAGCAGGCGCAGCAACTGTTGGAAACGACGCGCCAGCGCATTGCTGCGGGGCGCACGGCGGCGTCGAGCCAGCTGGAGGTGCAGAGTTTGGTATTGGTGCGTGAAATTGACTATGCGCGTGCCCGGCAGGCGACCAAGGATATGTCGGGCAGTCTCATGAATTTGCTCAATTTGACGCGGAACTCAGGTCGGCAGCTGACCTTGGTTCCAGAGTCGGAAATTGCCGACGCTTTCGTGGATCGTGTAGCGCTTCAAAATATTGCCGAGGAAGATTTGCTGAGCCGCTGGCCATCTTTTCAAGTGGTCGACCTTGAAAAAAGTCAGGCCCGTGTGAAATCCGATTACTACCTGAATCAAACCAAGCCACTGGTGGGTCTGGTGGTGAGCTATCAAAGTACGGCCTTTGCCTACGATCAACGGGACATCAGCCCGCAGATTTCCCAGCACGCCTATCCGGTCCTTTCGGTTGGATTGAACATAGAAGAGCCGCTGCGGGGCAACCAAAAAGAACACTATTTGTACCGTGCGCAGGAAGGTCGCCTGACCCAGCTTGACATCGAAATGGAGGCTATTCGGACCTCGCACCACAACGATTTTGTTTCCAGCGAGGAACAGCTGAACACCACGCGAGACATCGTTCGACAGTGCCGTACCGAGGTGGATATGCGCCAGCGCTTGTTTGACGGCGAAGTCGACCGCTTCAAGATGGGGGGAGTGCCATTCGCCAGCCTGACCCAGAAATGGAGTGATTTGATTGAGTCCAAAGTTCGCTGCGTCGACAACGAATCGCACCTGGAATACACCAAGTTTTTGTACCTCTATTTCCGCGATGTTGCTTTAGAGGCCTACAACATTCACCTGGAAAACTGAACGTGCTCAGCGTAAAGAATGTATGAATATGAATGTGTTTAGTTTGTTTTTGCGTCGAACGGTCCGGGTTGCGGGCTTGAGCCTCGGTTTATGCCTAGCCACTGTGCGTGCCGCAGAAATTAGCGGCATCGTATATCCCCTGCATGACCTGACCCTGAGTTCCGGTGTTGGGGCGGTGTTGCTGTCGAAGGACGTGGCATTGGGGCAAACAGTGCGCGCCGCGCAATTGCTGTTGGTACTGGATGACCGGCAGCAGGCGATCGAAGTGGAACGCCGGCGCATCATTCGAGATGACCGCTCCGAACTGGAGTCAGAGGGCAAGAAAGCTGAAATTATGGATCAGTTGTTGACCCAGACGCAGCGGGTCTATGACGGAACTGGCGCGATCTCTACCGATGAAATGTTGCGTTTGAAAGCAGATTACTTGTCGCAGAAAGGCCGGCATCAGTTAGCGCTGGCGCAAAAGGCGCGAGAGGCTATTGAATACGACGCCGCTGTGGTCGATCGCGACATGCGTCATGTGCTTGCACCGGTGGCGGGTGTTGTTACACGTTTGTATGTGGAGCCGGGTGAATGGGCCAAGCCCGGCGACCCTTTGGTGCACTTGGTTGATACCAGCACCTGCTATTTGAAAATCGCCATTCCATTGCAGTTTGCCAGCAAGGTACGCACCGGCATGTCGGTGCAAGTGTCTTTATATGAAGGCAGCACGGTCGTGAAGCAGAAGGCCGAATACAGTTTTGTGTCCCCGGCGGCAGATCCGTCCAGTGGCCTGGTTGAAGCGCGCATCAGCTTTGACAATTCCAGGCTGCGGATACGTCCGGGCGTCAAAGGCAGCGTAGATATTAATTGATCGAGTAACAAGTTTATGGTTGATGAAGTCAGCGCATGGTTGGACAGCAAGCAGGAGCTGGATGCGATTGCCATTATTGGTTTGATTCGCACCATCCTGGCGCAGCCGCGAGCTGATCGAAATCTGGACGCCTATGCCGAGTTGATGCGGCAGCTGTGCAAGGCGCGCCACGCGGTTCTGGTGGAACTGGGTGAGCGGCTTGAAATTCGGGCCCGTGCGCCCGTGGCACATGCTTGGCCCGTGGACTTGACGCCGACCCAGGCCGATGCCCTGGTACCACGAGCAGTACGTGCCGGCTTTGCGCATGAGTTGATGAAGGACGCGGCCAAGCAGGATTGCTTGATCGTGCTGGTCAAGGCCTATGGAGAAGCGAATATTTTCCTGGCGCTGGAACTCGCGCCTTTTGATCGCAACCGCGTCAATGAAGTGGTGATGCGCTGCTTGTTGGCTGCCGATCTGAGCGAACGTGCCACAGGCAGCGGCGAGGCGCCGGATGGGCCCTTGTTTGACATGCTAGGTTTGGTCACGGATGTGGTGCATCAGCCTGAATTTCGGGCGGCCGCTCTGTCATTGGTGAACGGAATGGTTTCGCGCTTCGGCTTTTCACTGGTCGCGCTGGTGCAGGTATCTTCGGCGAAAGCATGCTTGTCCGCCTTGAGCCATCTGGACCGCTTCGATCGCGGCAGTGATTTCGTCAAACATCTGGAAACGGCCGCATTGGAAGTCCTCAAACAAGGGCGGCAGCTGAGTTGGCACGATGCCAAGGCCTGGCTGCAATTGGGTGCGGTGGCGGATGCGGGTGACGCTGGAACCAGCGCCCTGGCCCTGATGCCCAGCTCCACGCGCATGTTGGCCCTGCCCATGCACGATGAATCGGGCGCGGTGAAATTTGTGGTTTTGCTCGCCAGCGATCAAGCCGATATCGCGCAGGACCGAGTGGATCGTATTCAATTTGGGCTCGATATTCTGGAACCCCGAATGGAGGACCTCCACCAACATCAGCGGGCTTGGATCAAGCGCGTCTTGGAACGTAGTCAGCGCTGGGCGCGCACCTGGATGGGGCCAGGCCATTTGGCGGTCAAAGCAGGTGGCATTGCGGCTTTTATCGTGCTTTTCGCCAGTTTGGTGGTGGAATGGCCTTATCGCGTGGAGGCTACGGCGGAGATCACGACCGATGCCACGCGCGTGATATCGGCCCAATTCGATGGCCACATCGATCAGGTCATGGCAACTGCAGGTGACGCCGTGGAAGCGGGTACTGTGCTCGCTACGCTTGATCGTCGGGATTTGATTCAGCAGCGGCTAGAAAATGAAAATGATTTAAAGCGTTTCGAGGCCGAATCCAGCAAGGCCCTCGCCGCTAACGCACTCGCCGACGCCCAGATCAGTGTTGCCCGCATTGATCAGGCCAAGGCACGTATCGAACAATTCAATTACCTGCTCAGTCAAGCCGACTGTGTCGCGCCCTTCAAGGGGGTTGTGGTTGAAGGTGAACGCAAAGACTTGTTGAATGCGCCCGTTAAAAAGGGTGAGCGAATTTTCAAAATTGCGCGGGTCGAGGGTTTGTATCTGAACCTGTACGTGTCTGAGCGTGACATGCGTGATGTGGTGGTCGGCGCCAGCGGAACTGCGGCCTTGCTGAGTCGGCCCGATCAGCATATCGCATTTCATTTGTTGTCTATCAATCCGGTGGGGCAGGTCAAAGGGCAGGAAGGCAATTTATTTCAGATTCGCGCCGCCATAGATCAAAACCCCGAATCATGGTGGCGTCCTGGCATGACAGGTGCCGCCAAAGTTGATAGCGGTAAAAAACAGATTTTCTGGTTGGTGACGCACCGGGTGTTCGACTTCTTGCGCATGAAGTTCATGGTCTAAGAGTCCAAGCAACATCATGAGCACCTCCATCTTCAACGATTCTTGGTACAAGGTATCTGAGCTGCGGGTTTCCTTGCTGCCCAGTGTGATCGTTCAAGAGCAGATCTTCAGAACCAAGATCTGGTATGTGCTGAAAGACGACTGCAATGAGTCATTCTTTCGCGTGGCGGCGGAAACCTATCGTTTTATCAAAGCACTCAATCCGAATCAAAGCGTGCAGGACATCTGGGAAGCCTACGTCGAGCGCTATCCCACAGAGGCACCGAGTCGGGAGGAGGTGGTCGCATTGCTCACGCAATTGCATGCGTCCAATTTGCTCTATTTCCGTAACGATGCCAATGCCAAGGAAATTTCGCGGCGCATTGGAGAGGCCCGTCGCAATGCGTGGGTCTCGAACCTGACTTCGTTCCTGTTTTTTCGCGTGCCATTGTGGAATCCGGATGCTGCCTTACGCTGGGTGAATGCGCGCATACCCAGCTTGCTGGTGCGCGCGTTTGGGCTGCTTTGGCTGGTGGTGGTGGGTTGGGGCGCCTGGATTGTGGCGGAGCGGATCGATGTCATTTCCGACAAGACCCAAGGCATTCTTGCCAGCAGCAATTTGATCTGGCTGTTTATCTGTACCGCGCTCATGAAGCTCCTGCACGAGGCGTGCCACGGCTTGGTATGCAAGCGGTTTGGTGGGCGTGTGCGCTCTTTTGGTGTGATGTTCCTGATTTTCACCCCGTTACCGTATGTCGATGTGACCTCGGCCTGGGGTTTTACGAACCGCTGGCAGCGGATCGCGGTGGGCCTGGCGGGCATGTATATCGAACTGTTCGTTGCGGCTCTGGGGGCCTTGGTTTGGGCCAATACCGGGGCTGGCCTAGTCAACAGCATTTGTTTCAATTTGATGTTTGTCGGCTCGGTGTCGAGCATCGTTTTCAACGGCAATCCCCTGCTGCGTTTTGATGCCTATTACATATTGAGCGATTTTGTTGGCATTCCGAATCTCTACGCCAAGGCGATAAAGCAGTGCCTGGATTTTGGAAAAAAATTCTTTTTTGGACTCAAGGACGTTCAGTTGGATCAGGGGGATAGGCGTGAAAAGCAGATCCTGTACCTGTATGGCGTGCTCAGCTACGGCTATTTGCTGATGGTGACCTATTTCGTTACCGTCATGCTGCTCGACCAATGGTTCATCATTGGGGTGGCGACGTTGTTGTCGGCAGTCTATGCCAAACTGCTGCATCCTATTTGGAACCTGATTCGCTTCACCCACAGCGCTGCTGTGCGATTCAATCCCCGGCGCGCCTTGCTGGTGAGCTATGGGATTCCAGTCCTCTTGGTGCTGTTTGCCGTGGCCATACCGCTGCCCAGTTTCCTGCTGGCCCCAGGGGTGCTCGAATCGCGCCAGTTCGAAGTGACTTATGCACAGAGCGAGGGTCGTCTGCGTGCGGTCCTCAAACACAGTGGCGAGTGGGTCAGGCAGGGGGAAGTGATTGCGGTCCTGGAGAACCCGGAAATCGATGCCCGAATTCGTATCAATCGGGATGAATGGATGGCGAATGAAGTGCTGATGCAAAACATGTTGTATCAGAGTCAGACCGATTTGGAGCCGGTGCGTCAGCGTGGGATAGCCCTGACCAATGAACTCAAGGATTTGAAGCTAAGGCGCGAACAGTTGACGGTGCGAGCGCACTTTGACGGATGGTGGTTCTCGCCGGTGTTGCAGCAAAACCTGAGCGGCTGGATTTATCGGGGCGAGGTGCTGGGGCAACTGGTGGACACCCGCAGCTTTCGTTTTACCGGAGTCATTTCGCAGGAGCAGGCCGAAGAGATCTTCGCGTCGAAAATCGACGTGGGCGAAGTGGCGCTCTACGGACAATCCGATCACCGGCTGGCGCTGCGAGACATCCAGGTGCTGCCTGCGGAGTCAACCCGTCTCGCTTCAGCAGCGCTGGGCTGGATGGGCGGCGGCGACGTCCCGGTCCGCACCGACGAAAACAGTGGCACCCAGGCGCGCGAGCCCTTCTACATTTTGCGTGGAAATTTGCCGGCTGACTTGCCGCAAGGGGCGGCTACCTGGGTGCCCATGCACGGCTTGTCGGGCAAGCTCAAGTTGCACTTGCAAGCGCAAACTGGCTGGACGCAGTTGAGTTTATTCCTGCGCCAGCTGGTTCAAAAGCGGTACAGCCTTTGACGTGATGCCATGAGAATCACCTACCCCGCCGATGCATGGCATCATCCCAAAAATTCGATTGCGCGGGACTGGCTGAGCTTGCCTGGACTGTGGCGCTTTGGGGTACATCGTCTGCTGGCTTGGCGCCAGTTGGACCGCGACCCGCAGTTGCCTGAGCCGGATAGGGCTCTGCATTCCGCAGTGGCGGTGCGCACATTGCCGGAACGCATGGCACAATGCCGCGCCGAGCTATTGGAAGCAAATTTGGGCGACACGCTTGACAGTGGCCTATTGGCGCGTGCCCTTGCGCTGGTATGCGACATCGCGCAACAGGTGTTGGGTTTGAATGCTACGCGGGCACAACGTGCGGCAGTTCGGGGTATGTTGAATCAGCATCTGGTGCAGTTGGCCCCTGGTGAGGGAAAGACCTTGGCGATCGCCATCGTGGCCGTGATACTGGCGTGGCGGCATCGGCCATGCCATGTGGTCACCGCCAACGAATACTTGGCCGAACGCGACGCTGTTTTGATGGCGCCACTGTATGCGTTTTGCAGCTTGAGCGTAAGCTCGGTTACCAGCAAAAACCCTCCGGGCTCGGTCGGTCCACTTTATCAGGCGAGCGTCGTGTACGCCACAGCGAATCAGCTGGTGGCAGATTTTTTGCGCGATGACCTGCTGCTCGATGGCGCAGATTCAAATGCGGGTCGTTTGCTGTGGAAATTCAGACAACAAGCTGGGAGCAATAAACCCGCTATGCCGGGCTTGTTTGCCGCCATCATTGATGAGGCAGACAGTGTCTTGATCGATGAGGCCACCACCCCTTTGATCATTTCGTATCCGGAAGAAGACCGGGCCGATCTGATGGCAGCTATTCAGTTGGCCAGCACGGCGGCATCCGTCTTGAAGCCGAGGCTGGATTACGATTTGCTACTGTATCCCTCGCCATCCATCCGTTTTACGGAGAGTGGGCGCCGCAAGATTCACGCAGCGGTGAAGCGTTTGAGCGCTTATTGGCAGCGTGCGGAACGAGCCGACGATTTGTTCAGGACCGTGATTTCGGCACGTGAGTTCTTTCTCAGGGACCGAAACTACATCGTTCGCGAGGGCGAAGTAGTGATTATTGATCCGCATACTGGACGGGCAACGCCGGGTCGGCATTGGAGCAATGGCATTCATCAGGCGGTTGAAGCCAAGGAGGGGCTTGAACTGACCGTGCCGACCAAGACCGTCGCGCGTATGAACTTCCAGTCCTATTTTCGTCGCTATCACCTGCTGTGCGGGGCCAGTGGAACCCTCCATGGATTGGACACCGAGTTGTGGTTGACTTATGGTTTGAAGGTGCTGCGAGTGCCACCCAATACACGCAGTCGGCTCGCCATCATGCCGCGCCGGGTTTTTCATAGCGAAGCGCAAAAATTCGCGGCCCTGATTGATCAGGTAGTGACTCTGAATCGCACCGGTGTGCCCGTGCTGGTGGGCTCACGTCGGATTGAAGACAGCGAGCGTATTGCGTCGGCGTTAGCCCGGCATGGTTTGATCTGCACGGTTCTCAACGCGAAGCTGCATGACGTTGAAGCGCAAGTGATTGCCAGCGCCGGGTGCGCCGGCACCATTACCGTGGCGACGGATATGGCAGGTCGGGGTAGTGATATTCAAATAGACGCTAGTGTCGAGCGCATGGGTGGCTTGCATGTGCTGATGTATGAGGCGCACGAATCGGCCCGCGTCGATTGGCAGTTGTATGGGCGGGCCGGGCGCCAGGGGGCGCAGGGCGTGGCATACCCTTTTATTGCGTTAGACGATGAGCTGTTTCGGTTTTTGCCGCGCCCGTTGAAGAAAACCATGACCATGGTTTATACGGTTTTCAAATGGGAATGGGTGGCGCGGGCGGGATTGTATGTGGCGCAAAATCGGGCACAAAATTTCGCTATGCGCCAGCGTAAGCAGTTGCACTTTATACAGGACGAACTGCGTAAGCGGCTTAGTTTTGTGCGGGATTGGTAAGTTTGTATTCGGCGATCAATCGCCATTTTGACGGGCTATTTGGTAAGCGCCCAGAACCAATTATTAACGTATCGAGGATGGCAACGTGAGCAACAACGACAAACTAGAACGTGAAAAGCCCCAGCATTCTTTCCATCTTGAAAGTCTGGAGCCACGTCTGCTGCTATCGGCCGACCCGGTATTTACACCACTGGCGCTGGCTTTGCTTCCGCATTTTGGTCATCATGCCGTGGCCTTGCCACAGGCGCCCCTCACGAGCTTGCCGGCCTTAGTCTTTGGCGGGCACGATGGATTAGGGACGCTGTTTGATACGCTGACGTTGCCTGGTAGGGCATCGAGTCTTCAGGTGGCTTGGCCTGCGCATGCAACGCACTCCGGGCATGGTGATCAGCTGCTCGCCGCGTCATCCATGCAGGATGCCGACGCGCAGGCGGCCCTGGTGCTCGCTGGCCAGGCGTCTACCAATCACGATTTGGGCTCGCTGCTGAATGCCGTCGCAGTTCATGCGCACTATCAATTGCATAGCGGGCTCACAGACCACAGTGCGGGTGTCCAAATTTCTGCTTCCCAAGCCGCGACCCAAGTCAGCTTGAGCACCGCCGCCAGCGCGACGGTTGCCGTAGCTCCTGTGATGCGGGCCGCGACCACGCTGTACGCACCAACCATGCGCAGCACTGCGCCTGGCACGACCACGATCTGGACCACGAATCAAACGGGTACTGCGATCAGCGCGAGTGGTTCGCTGAACATCAATAATCCGTCCAACTTAACCGCCACGGTCAGCAATACTGCTTCGAACGGTTCGATTACGCTCGGGTCCAGCAACGATTGGGTATTCGCCGGTACGTCCGCGCAAAACTTGACCATCGTGCCGACCAGCACCTCACACAGCGTGGTGGTGAATATTCCGGCTGCATTGCCCTCTTATGCGGCCAGTGGCTTATATACCTTGCAAAATCTCACTGTCGGCAGTGCCAGTTTGTCGGTGAGCGATGTGACTTTTTCGGACGTGGTCAATCTGACCGGAAACCTGACGATCTACGCGACCGGAACGGTGACATTCAGGGGTGCGCTGACCTTGAACAACAACGGCAGCCTCACGATCATAGGCGCTACTGCCGTCAATTTTGCCAGTTCGGTGACGCTGAATAACCATGATGGCACCAGCAGCTCACCGGCGGCGACCGTGGCCGGCACCGCTGGAAATATCTATGTTCAGGCGGATTCGATGACATTTGGCGGTGCCAGTGCATCGTTCAACGGCTCCGGTACCCTGACCTTGTTGCCGACCACTTCAGGCAGAGGTATTTATTTCGCTAGTCCCGACATCGCATCTAGCAGCAATGTCCTGAAACTCGACACCGCAGCAATCGGTACCTGGGGAACCAGCTTCAGCAGCATCACCATAGGCGCAGCAAGCGGCGGTCATGCCGCCAGCTCGGCTGGCCCGGTATCGATCGGTGGCAGCTTCAACAACGGTGGTGCGTCGGTTCCGACGGTGGGTGACAGCGTCACGTTCTACGGCAGCACCGTGTCGGTGCCGACCTATCCGGTGGTGTCGGGGCCAAGCAACACCTTGTGGGTGAACGGCAGCATCCATTTTGATGCACTCACTGACATCTCCATCAACAACACGGTGACCTCGGCGGCAAGCAACGGCGTAGCCAGCAGCGTGGTCGCATATTCAGCAACGGGTAGCGTGAGCGAGGGCAGCACTTCGCCCATCATTGCCAGTTCGCTGACCGCGACCGCTTACACCGGCATCGCCTTGCCCGATCTTCAGGTTAGCAATCTTTCGGTGCTCAATACGGGCGCCAGCGGCAATATTGTCGTGACCGAAAATGCAGCAGGCGGCTCGCTGACGGTTCTGCAAGCAATACAAAGTCTGAGTGCGGCAGTTGGCTTGATTGCGGTAAGCACCACCAATGGAAATATGACCATCTCCAGCAGCGGCTCAGGGGTGATCAACGCAGGCGCTGGTTCCATCGGGCTGACGGTGAATGGCAGCGCAGACATGTTGACCGTGTCCGATGTAATTACCTCGGGAACTGGCGCCATCAGCTTGCTCGCACCGGGTCTGATTAGCGTGGGTGCGGCTGTCTCAAGCAATGACGGTGCCATTTCGGTTACGACAAGCGGAGCGGCCATCGCGGTCAATGCCAACGTGGCAGCGGCTGGCGGTTTGGTGTCTATGTCTGCCGCTACCGATATCAATATGCAAGCCGGCACGCAAATCAGTTCGTTGATCGGCGCCAATACCGGCTCCATTGTCCTGACAGCGGGCGGATCTGTCGTGTTGAGTACGCTGGCGGCAGGTGGCACCCTGTCGGTTACGGCGACAACGGGCAGCATTTCCACGATTTTGCCGTCGGCCCCAGTATTGTCCGATTTGAACCTGTATGGCACCACAGCGCAGGTGACCTTGAGTGCTGTGACCGGTATCGGTAGGTCGAACGGAAATATTGAAGCGGATATTGCCGAACTGACGCTGACCAACAGCGGTTCGGGCACGGTCTATATCAACCAGACTCAAACGGGCGCCTTGCAGCTCGGCACCGGAACGGGTAATGCCGTGACAGTGGGCGGCACTACCGCCACTACCAGTATCGTGACCAGTGACGGTGACATTTCAGTGCTTGGGGCTGTCATCAGCACGGCTACTGGCGGCACTGCCGGTCAGACCGGTCACATCCTGATTCAAAGCAATCGCGGGGTGGCAAGCTCGGCCAATATCGTGGTCTCCGCAAATATTCAATCCAGCAGCGGCAGCATTGAGATCAACTCGGCGGGGGGCATTAGCCTGGGTGTTTCGGCACCGATCACCGTGGCGGCCAATGCGTTGCATGAGACGGTAGAGTTGCAAGCGGTAGCCAATATAGGACTGGCACCGGCCACCATCGTGAGTGCGGATGGCAATATCTGGATTGACGCCGTGGGTGGTGGTGTGGCGTTGGGCGAGGTTCGTTCCGCTGAGGGTTTGGTAGACGTTGATGCGGGCAACACCATCACGAATGCGCAAACCAATGCGCAGCAGACCATTGCTAACGTGACGGCCGGGTCGATCCGCTTGAACGGCGCCTATGGCATTGGCAGTTCCTCCAATCTGCTTGAGCTATCGGGTGGCACATCTGCGTTAACCATGGCAGCCGCTTCGAGTGCTGGCGGCATCTATGTGCTGTCGCAGTCGGCGGTTACGGTGGCTGCGGTTGGCGCGGTGCCGGTGAATGTGATTGGCGCATCGGCGACACCGGGCACTGCGGGTGATTCGAATACCTTGACTTCCGTGTCGGTGTATGGCGCCTCCAATCTGGTGCTGCAGTCGCAGGATGCTTTGACGGTGGCCTATGCCATCAACATGGCCGGTCCGGTGGTAGGACAGTCCAGCGCGGTACTGCTGGAAGCTGCGGGTCTGTTGAGCCTCAACGCCAGTCTGGGGAATACGGGCGGCGCGTTTACCAGCTATACCGGGAACATCAGCCTGTGGGGCGGCGGCGGCGTGGTCGTGGCGCCCGCCGTGCAGGTCAAGACCCTTTCGGGAACTATTGATGTGGAGTCTGCCAGTGCGGGCGTGCAAATGGGAGCTGCCAGTTTATTGAGCAGCACTAGCGGCGCGATTCAGGTCCTGGCCTATGGAGCCTTGGGCCTGGCCGAGTTGTCCACCGGTGGCAATGTGGTGCTGCAGGCCAGCAATGGCAGCATCCTGGATACGAACGGCAATACCAACAGCACAAGCATTGGTCTGAATGTGATTGCCAATGGTTTGCTGCTGAACGCTGCGGCCAATATCGGTAGCTCGGTGGATGGAATGCAGACGCAGATCACGGTGCTGACTGCCAACAGTGCGAATGGTTCGATCTATGTAAATGACAAGCAGGCGCTGAGCATTGGCACGGTCGGTGCGACGGTGCAGGTTGTCGGTCTGACGGGCGCATTGACACCCATGATCGACGGCAACCAAAGCGGCGTGAGTGCCGGTGGTTCTGGCAATGTGGTGCTGGAGGATTCTTCCGGCGACTTCACGGTCAACAGCGCGGTAACGGCCGCTGGTGCGGGCAATGTATTGTTGCAGGCCCAGACCGGCAACTTGTGGATTTTGGCTGACGTGAGTAGCGTGACTGGCGACCTGACCTTGCAGGGCGCAGCCGGCGTCTCGGTGGGCGCGGCGAACACCGTTGAAACGGTCAGCACGGGCGGTAGTGGCGCGTTGGAGATTGAATCCAGCGCCGGCAGTATCAGCCAAAGTGCCGATAGCGTCTTTCGCAATGCCGGCGCCGCTGTGCGGCTGGCGGCGGCACAAAACGTCGCTGTGGCCGAAATTATCAGTACCGGCAATGTTGAAATATCGGCCCTCGCTGGCAGCATTAGCGACGCGAATGGCAACGCCGACGGCAGCGTCGGAACTTTGAATGTGCAAGCCAGCGCGCTATATTTGAACGCGGCCAATGGTGGTGTCGGTCTGAATACGGATGCCTTGCTGACGCAAGTGTCAACGCTGAGCGCGAATGCCGCTGCCGGTGGCATTTTCATTTTGAATAGCGGTACCGTGACGGTTGGCAGCGTGACGGTGAACAGCCGCCAAGTGCAACAGACGGGTAGCAGCACTGCCATCAGCGACGCAGCACAGGCGGGCCTGGTGACAAGTGGCGCTGGCAACATCGTGTTGCAAACGTCCACCGGCGACCTCACTGTCAGCAGCGACTCCAGCACCGTGCCCGGTGTCAATGCCGTGGGCACCACCGGCAGCAACACCAACATTTTGCTGCAGGCACAAACCGGCACGCTGAATCTGAATGCAAATGTGGACGTCAGCGGTAGCAGCACCGGCAACGGCAGTGGTAGCCTGAGCCTGCTGGGCATCACGGGCGTGAACATGGCAGCAGCGGTGGTCGTGTCAACGGGCTCGGGCACCATGGATGTGGAGTCGGGACAGAACGTGGTGATGGGGGCTGCTAGTGTGCTCAACAGCGGCAGCGGACGGATCGGTGTCGTCGCATCTGGCGCTATAGCGCTGGCCGAGGTGCAGACCAGTTCGGGTGTGGCATTGACCGCCAATGGTGGCAGCATTCTTGATGCCAACGGCAATGCCAATGGCGTCTCCGCACGGACCGAAAATGTGCTGGCAACTGCTTTGCGACTGTACGCCAGCAATGGCCTGGGGCTTGCTACGGATGCCCTGAGCACGCAGGTGACTAGCCTTAGCGCCAGCGCGGGCGCGGGCGGGGTGTACCTGTTGAACGATCAAAGCGAAACCATCAGCCATGTGGCGGTGTCTGTGAACCAGGTTGCACAGAACGGGATTGTCGGCACGCAACTCAGCCAGAGTAGCCAAGGTGGCGTGGTGACCTCGGCCAATGGCAATGTGGTGCTGCAGGCCTCGGCCGGTAATATCACCCTGAACAGTGCCAGCAGCAGCAGCACCTTGCCCGCTGTGAACGCCAATGGCAGCGGCAATGTCTTGGTGCAATCACTGGCTGGATCGGTGGCCGTAAATGCCAACATCTACACCAGTGCCGGTGCGGCTGGCAATGGCTCTGGCAACATCAGCGTGCTGGGGTACTCGGGTGTAACCGTGGCGAAGATCGCTGGTCAGTCAACTATCGGCACGGGCAGTGGCACGCTCGACCTGGAGTCTGGCGCTGGCAGTGTCACCATGGCCTCCGGCAGCTTGATTACCAGCGTCGGCGCTGCTGTCAATGTGAAGGCAGCGCAGGATGTGAATGTTGGTCGGGTGGTGGCGGGTGCAAATGTTGCCTTGACCGCAGTCAACGGCAGCGTCGCAGACGCCAATGGCAATGTCAGCACCAGTGGCAACGGCGTGTTGAATGTGCAGGCCAGTGGTCTGAGCCTGCAGGCTGCGGTCGGCCTGGGCAGCAGCACCGATGCACTGCGAACCCAGGTCAGTACTCTGGCAGAGCAAGTGGGCGCGAGTGGCGCTTACCTGATCAATAACCAAACACTGACGGTTGGCAGCGTATCGGTGAGCATTGAACAGGTGCAGCAGAGCGCTGCAGCCGTGTTGGTCGTTGAATCGACAGAAGCCGGTTTGGTCAGCAGCGCGAATGGCAATCTGGTGCTCGACGTGACCAGCGGCAATTTGACCCTGACAAGTGCCGCACCCGCAACGCCGTCTGTCAGCGCCAATGGCAGTGGCAATGTCTTGCTGGAAGCACTTGGTGGCACCCTCAACGATAGCGCCAATGTGTCGAGTGGCAGTGGCAATATCACGGTTCTGGGCTCGGCTGGAGTGAGTGTGGGGTTCAATAACACGACGGTGCAGATCTCAACCACAGCCGGTACGGTGGATGTGGAATCCGTTGCCGGCAATATTGCGATGAGTGCAGGCAGTGTGGTGAAGAGCCAAGACAAGGCGGTGCGCATGAACGCCGCAACCGGCATTGCGCTTGCCACGGTGGTGGCTGGTACCGACGTGTCCTTGGACGCCGGCACCGGCAGCATCCTCGACAGCAACGCAAACTCCAACCGTAACGGACTGGGTCGATTGAATATCCAGTCCAATGGCGCACGCTTGAAAGCCGGAGCAGGAGCCGGAGCCGGCAGTGGCACCGATGCCTTGCAGTTGCAGGTGAATACGTTGAGTACCAATGTGGGCGCAGGTGGCGCTTATTTATTGAGCGACCAGACCGTTACGGTGGCCGGTGTTTCCGCCACCATCAATAAGGTAGGTTTGAATGGAGCGACTAGCACAGTGCTGGACGTGCTTCAGGCCAGCCTAATCAGCAGCAACAGTGGCAATTTGGTGTTGCAAGCCTTAGCCGGCGATGTGGATCTCACAAGTGCCAGCAGCGCGCCGGCCATAGGCGCCATCGGTAACGGCTCGGTGCTGGTGCAGGCCTTGGTCGGTACGGTAAATGTGCAGGCCAATGTCTATAGCAGCGCCGTCAACGGTTTGGGCGATGGCTCCGGCGCCATCACCTTGTTGGGAGCAAGTGGAGTGAACGTGGGCCAGACTGGCACGTTCGTGACGGTAAGCACCGGAGCCGGGACGCTGGATGTGGAGTCGAGCGGGGGCTCGGTGCTGATGGGCGGGCAAAGCGTG
>TBL_comb47_HYPODRAFT_10003002_pt1 | contig 20373 bp, 15 predicted proteins | sample TroBogypolimnion_40_FD_10682 | JGI IMG/M metagenome (IMG submission 10682) | reverse complement strand
CCATTCCCAGCTCCGGTCGGGCTTCGCCCTCCCTCCACTGGGAATGGACAAAGATACAACGAAAACATAAACTCAAACCAATGCTCGGACTAACACATCAGTGGTCCAGAAAAGTGAACCCTCTCAGACTCGATGAACTATTTCCCACCGCGAATCACGACGCACTTTGCAAATTTCTAATGAGTGCAGCCGTGTTTTAATGTCAGTCACTTCGGATTGAACCAATGCGAGGCGTTCATAATGGCGTCCAAGCACGTACGCCATTGCAACAGCAACAATTCCAATAAAAATGAAAGTTGAAGTTTTCATGGAAGTTTAGTCAACATGCTCGTTCCACACGGCTTTGAAACCATCATCATGCTTCGCTGCTTCTTCGATGGCATCCTCAATCTCTGCTGTAATGCCGGAGGTGCTTCTAAACCAATTGATCATCAAAAGAGGCGTATCGAAATGCTGAGCTTGCGCCATCTTGAGGTTGGCGTTCGTCACGCCCACGTATTTGCCGGCTTTGGTTCGGTATATTTTGATGTGCGGCGTGGGACCGGCGCTTTGACCGATCAATTCACCGGTGAATTCGAGGTTGGCAACGCCAGCTCGTTCAATGCTGAAATCTTCCATATATTTTTAATCGTTAATCTGCTAACTGCGCAAACCGTGGCGCGTGTTCACGGGCAGACGGATCAGCCTGCCATTGGCAATTTCTTCACAGGCTATTTCTTAACAATTTGGCTTAGGCTTTTTCCGGTATCTTCGCGGACCGTTTCCAGTTTGGTGTCAGACCGATAGCCAGGGGCAACATGGCTGCCATATTCATCGCGAAGCGTTTTGACGAGGGTATCGCCGCGTTTCTCGCGGATTTGGCCGTTGTCGTCCCGTTGGCGACCATCGAGTCCTTTCGGGTAGTGTTTAGTGCTCATTTTAGTATGTGTGTCGCGCCGTCGTGCCAGTTTTAACGCGTCAAACTGCATCCGCAGTTCAGTTCAAATACCGCGTAAAGCTGTTCACTCGACCGCGAACTTCCTACACTATGGTTTCGTAAAGGAAACTTTGCAAGAGAAATTTGTTGCTCTTGTGAACTTTTTCACATATTGTTTTCCTATGCGAAACCCCGGCGAACGAATTCGCACTTGGCGAACTGAGAAAAACATGACCCTTCCGGCTCTTGCCGAACGCGCCAGACTCTCGAAGGGACTGATTTCAAAGTTAGAAAACAACGAAGACAGCAACCCCTCACTTTCAACGCTCTACAAAATCGCTGAGGCCTTAGAAATAACCGTAGCCGATATTTTGGATACCGAACAAGTTCAGTTGAAGCGAATCATACCGGACGAACAGCCGTTTTGGCAAAAGGGCTTGATCGAGCACTTGATTTCTCAAGGCAAGCAGCCAGACCCGGATATTCTGAATGCGTTGTATGTTTTGCGAAACCGCAAATCAGATGAGACGGAAGACCTTGAACGATGGAAGTTTTTATACAGAAGCATCGAGAATAGTTTCAAAACGTAAAGCGCTTTGGTAATTTTGCCTCATGTCCACATTGGCGAACGGGCGTGAGGTTTCCTCGAATGTTCACAAATCAATCGAGGCACTACTGGCCGCACACCCGGAAGAAAAAAATCCCGAAACAATCATTCGCTGTCTGGCTCGCGAAAAAGTCGCTTACGCAAAAAAACATCACTGGGCTGGCCCGCCATACTGTCCACGAGAATTCGTCAGCATTTTCGGTATCAAATGCAAGGAGGTTGAACATGATATCGATGGTGAAGGCCGGATCCTCCTTTCACGAGCGAAAAAGCTAGAGATTGAATATCGCAAGGGCCGTATGCCAGAGCGTCAACGGTTCACAATTTTTCATGAATTTGCCCATACTCTTTTCCCCGACTATTGTGAATTCATACCTCAGCATCATTCGTTTCAAAAAAATCCGCCAAGGCAGCTTTAGCGTGGGCGGAATCCTTGACACACATTTCACAAACACACGCGGCGGAGCTTGAATATCAAACATTGCGGCGGCATTTTTCGGATCAGGCTGTGGTGGAATTATCGCTGTCAATCTCACTCGCGAATTTTTGGAATCGCATGGCCGGTGGATTCAAACGCAAGGTCGGGTAAAGTGTTTATGATTCAGTTGCGACTAAGGTTTAAATCACCCTTCTGAGCAGCTTGATTTCGTTCACAAATGAGTGCCCATCCCAAGAGCCAACTTGTAGTTGAGCATCTTTTTCTGGCCTCTGTTCGCCCCTCTCATCATCGTAATCCTCGGCCAAAACACTGCGTTGAATCAGGTAGTGCTCGTGATTGCTGCGGTCTGGCTTGGCATCAGTTGGATTTCCGGCAAAACGAGGCCGGCAATGGCGGTCAGCAGCAGAACTAGAATCAACCCTTGGCGGCGGGATGAGGGTGGAGGGGTTAGCATCGGCGCCATCTTTGGGTTCTTCATAATAGGCTGCTTTTCATGGTTGAAAACAGTCTAGCACTTACTCAAAAGCGAGATAGAACATGAAAATGTTCCATGCGGCAACAATAATTCCCTGAAAAGGAAGCAAAACCGAGCAATCCCAATCACGGATGGGCCATCCGGTAGAACACGTTCGCATTGCCCGGTCCAATGATGATTTGCAAGCGGTTGGAGGCGGCGGAACCCGGCACGGTGAACCAATAATTGGAGTTGGCCAGATTCACCGAATTGGATTGCAACAGCCAGCCGACATAGTTGGTGGGCCAGCTCAGGCTCAGTTGGTTGCCAACGACGCTGAACAGGAGATTGGTGCCGGTGGCGGGCAGGCCCGGCGACACGACCAGATTAAGCTGGCCGTTCGTAATTTGAAGGGAAGCCGGGCCGGCGGTGCCATATCCGACAACGTTCACTGTAGCCGGCACCGCGCCTGCCACCAACCCCGCGTTCCCCGTCGCAGACCGGGCAATGATTGTGTAACTGCCCACGCCCAACGCCGAACCGGTATTGTTGACATTAAAGACAGTTGAATACGAAAGGTTCATGCCGCCGTTGGTGATGATGAAAGACGGGTTCACGCCGTCATAGGTGAGAAAAATCACGCCTGAACCGGTGTTGTTGGTGCCGTTGATCACCGCGCCGACGGTGCTGTTGCTTAACGTCTGGCCGCCGCCTAGGTTAAAACTCGCGAACAACCCGGACACGTCCAAGGTTGCGCCGCCGGCAACCGTGATGCCTTTACTGTTGGAAACGGAGCCGCCACCCTTCAACGCGAGTTTTCCCGCATTGATGGTTGTTGTGCCGGTAAAGGTGTTGGCATTACTTAGGGTCAGCGTGCTGCCGGTGCCGTTAATCGTCAGACTTAAATTGCCCGCGATCATTCCACCATAGCCGGTCGTCTTGCTGGTTCCGCCCAAGGTTAGCGTCGCCGGCGTGGCACTACTATTGGTAATGATTTCCGAAGTCGCCGTGGCGTATTGGTCGCCCGCGAGCGAGCCTACCGTCTGGTTGAAGCCGTTCAAATCCAACACCTCTGCATTGGTCGGATTCGGGCCGGTCTGGGAGATCGTCAATGCCGTGTTCGTCGGCAACACGTTGTTGCCGCCCAGTTGCAAGAGGTTGTTGGGGGCGGTGGCGGCGGTGGGTTGCAACAGGGTGGTGCCGGCATATAATAGGTTGGACAGGACTACGAAGGTTGCTCCGTTCCCCAAAAATTTCACGCTGCCCGTGCCGTAAATCACGTTGGAAATAGTCACGGTGTTCTGATTGTTCCGCTTCCACTGCAATATGCCGTTGTTGGTAATCACCGCTGCTCCCAACGCGCCGGCGGCTCCGTTGTTGCCAATCTGAAGCGTGCCGGACGCAAGGGTGACTGTATTGGCGGACGTCTGGTTGCCATTGGCCGCCAGTGTAAAAGTGCCGCCGCTATTGTAGAGTGTAAAGCTGCCGTTCAGCGGACAATTCATCAACGGACTGCCGATGCTGTTCGTAATCAATCCGCCGTTCATAGTGATGGCGGGATCGGCAGTGCTCGCTCCGATGGTGTAGCCACCGCCGTAGGGATAGGTAAAAGTGATATTTCCCGGTATCAAGGCGGTTCCGTTGGTGATGGTGCCGGCAGATCCCGCCGTCCCGCCGCCAAAGGTCACGTTGTCACCACTCTGCATGATGACGCCATAGTTTGTGCCATCATACCAGGCTCCATTCCCGCTGGTGAGGGACATGCTTCCCTGATTCCACGTCCCACCGCCTTCGGTGAGGCTTCCGCTAACGCTGGTCCACTTCAAATTCCTCGGCGAAGGAAGGGAAATACTGCCATCCACGGCCAGGTTGTTGACGAAGTTGGTTCCAAGCGCGGACACGATGGTCAGAGAACCACCATTCACCACCGCTGAATTAAAGAGTTTGAACTTATCCCCCGCAACTGGCGTCGGTCCCAGGTTGACTACCGTCAGGGTGCCCGTTCCATTATTGGTAATTTTGCCAAGGACATAAATCAGATCGTTTGACTGCGCCAGTGACTTGTTTAACTTAAACACCAGATTTCCAATTAGGGTCAGATTGTTGCTGAAACTCAAAGTGCCCACGCCGCCGGCATTGCCCGGCGCAACAACCGAACCGACAGCCGCGACCACCGCCCCGGTCACCACTCCGACGCCGCTCAGATTCTGGCCGTTGCTCAACGTATAACCACCGGTCACGGTGGAGACGTCAAAGGTCGCCGCACTGGCAGAAAGGTTGACGGCGGGGCTGGCAATCGAGGCGCTGCCGCTCAACTTCAATCTGCCCGCACTGATGGTGGTGGCGCCGGCGTAAGTGTTGGCGACATTACTCAAAGTAAGCACGCTGCCGGCGCCGCTCAACACTAAGCCCAAGTTGCCGGCAATCATGCCGCCATAGGTCGTCGTCTTGTTGGTGCCGCCCAGAGTCAGGATTGCCGGCGAAGCGCTGCTGTTGGTAATGACCTCCGTGGTCGCCGTGGCATTCGTGTCTCCCGCCAGCGACCCCACTGTCTGGTTGAAGCCATTCAAATCAAAAGTCTGCGTGTTCGTCTGGTTGAGTCCGTTCTGGGCAATCGTCAATGCCGTGTTCGTCGGCAGCACGTTGTTGCCGCCCAACTGCACCAGGCAGTTGGTCGAGGTGGAAGCGCTGGGTTGGAGCGTGGTGGTGCCGGTATGAAACATGGTTCCCAGCACGACGAAGGTTGCACCGTTGCCCCAAAATTTTACGCTGCCCGTTCCATACACCATGTTGGAGATGATCACGGGATTATTCTGGCCGTTCCGCTTCCAGTTAATTGTGCCGTTGTTGGTGATCACCGCCGCTCCCAATGAACCAGCGTTGCCATTGTTGCCAATCTGGAGGGTGCTGCCGGCCACAACGGTCACGGTATTGAGGACTGACTGATTTCCGTTGCCTCCCAGCACTAGGCTGCTATTGCCGCCAAAAGTGAAACTGCCGTTAATCGCGCTATTAATTGTCGCGCTGGCGCTACTTCCGCTGTTGGTAATGAGTCCGCCGCTCATCGTGATGGAGTTGGTGGAGGTGGATGTTCCAATGGTATATCCGCCACCGCCGTAGGCGTTGGTAAGGGTGATGCTTCCGGGTGTAAGACCAGGCCCATTCGTTACGGTGGCCACGGATCCGGCCGTGCCGCCACCAAAGGTCACATTGTCGCCACCCTGCATGGCGACATGATAACTTGCGCCGTCAAACCAAGCTCCGTTCCCGGCGGTCACCGAATTGGACGTCTGATGCCAGATTCCAGCGCCATCAGTAATGGTATTACTGGCCGTCGTCCAATTAAGATTGTGACCGTCGGGCGGCAACACGATCACGTTCACCACGTAGAGATTGGTCGTCACGCCGTCTTGCGCCGTCACCAGCACTTGGACCGAGTTCGTCCCCACGCTCAAGGGCAACGGGAGACTGACGACGCCGGAGGATAACGGCACCGGAGATTTACCATTAAGGCTCAACGTGCTCGTCGCCGTCGGATCCGCGTTGCTTATCGTCACACTGGGCGTCTGGGCATAACCATTCGTCGCCCAGTAAGTAAACCCATTCGTCGTGAAAGCCGGTGACAATACTCCTAGCGTCAGAGCGATAGATGTTAGAAAGGCATTTGAGGATGGGGGCACGAACGAATTCACCAACACGGCGCTGATGGGCGGCACAAGCAGGTTTACTTGGCCGTTTGTGGCTGGAATCACCGATTGAACTCCACCGGCCCAGGAACCGTCCGCATTGATGGTAGCGCCCCCCAGCGTGTAGCCGTTGGTGCTGCCGAGGTCTGGCCCGGTTAGCCATGTCAATTGTGCGGCGGGAACGTTAGTTCCCAGATTGAGGCTTACTTGAACATTGTTGTTGGTTTCCTTGTTGCTTAACAACACATTTATCAGGCCATTGGTTCGCCGCACGCCGTAGGCGTTGAAATTGATTTTCGAAGTCAGGGTAACGATGGCGGGAACAACACTACCCTGGGACATCAGCGAGAACATCTTCAGGCCATAAAACTCCGGGCGGGCCTGCACGACCGCACTGCCATTGTCGGCAATGGGGGTATATCCCCGACTCTGCCCGCCGGCCTGTAAATTCACACCTTGGCCACCGTTAAATGCCACGGTAAACAGGAAGTCCAAGGTCCAGAGGGCGCTTCCATAGGCGTCGCTATAGCCGGGGGCACCACCATTGTAGAAAGATCCGCATTCGCCAACGCGATAACCAAAAGGCAGGTTGGCCGCCGTCGCCGCAGGGACGCCATTGGTTACGCGGGAGAGAAGCAATGATATCGGTTGTTGCAGGAAAAAAGGCCAGGATGCGTTGGTGGGATCTCCCAGATAAAAGTGTTGGGTTAACATTGAAATAACCCCCGCCTCATTGGAAGCAAACGGCACCGTGTAATTGGCAGTATCCCAAGAATTGGCAGGACCGGTAAGAATCCAGCCATTGCCGTCATTGGTGATCGCCCAACCGGAAACCGCGTTGGTGATTGCTCCGGCGAGCGCCTGCCATTGCTGGAGAAATTGGGAATAAGTATAGTTGGCGGGGCGGATGCCATTGCCGGCATAATCATCCGGTTCGTTTCCAATCTCGAAGCCGAGCAGGCGGGATCCCAAGGCGTTGGCGGCATAGGCGGCTTCGGCGGCACAATTCGTGGGGTTGTTCACGGAAAAGTTAATGCCGTAAATCACGCGCCAATTGGTGGGCAGGGCTTTGACAAAACCGGCAAACGCATCCACTTGGGAAGGCGTTATGGCCGTTAAGTTCGACAAGCCGCCCCAGCACGTCGTATCAACACTGTTGCCGCCAATCCGCAAAACGGCGGGAGAGATCTGGCTGAACAAGCCAATCAGCGAGGCGTCATTGGAGACAAGCAAATTGCCGGTCAACTGTGCCTTTTCATAGCTGAGCCCGCAGAACGCCGGATTTAACGACGTTCCAGAATTAGTTGAAGCGAAACTTACGGTCGCTGAAAACATGTTGGACGACCCAGAAGTTTGAGCCAACAACGGCTTACACACCAAAAACGCCATTCCTGCAACCAAGGCAATGATTTTTGGGGCAAACCGAATGAAAGCCAGATTGTTGTTTGGCATTTTAATTATCAAACTAACACTCTGATATAATCATGCGATAGAACATGAAGATGTTCCATCCCTTCATAAGTCATCGGCCGACTTGCCGGATTTGGTCTTGTTAACGTTCGATTTCCGTGGCGGGAACCGAACGGGCTTAACATCATCGGCCACCATTGTGGCTGCCAGGGAATCGTTGTATTCTTTGCCAAAACTCGCCAGCAAGTCGCGAAGGTCGAACAAGATTTGGTGATATTCCGGGTTACCCGCCAAATTCCGAGTTTCACCGGGGTCCGCTTGCAGATCCACCAGCGATTCACGGTGCTGGCCATGGTCGTAAACACAATACTTATACCGCTCCGTGCGAATCATTCTCCCTTGGACAACCGCCTCAAAATCACCGGTTGAACGGCCTTGCTCCATGTCATTCTCAACCACAACATAGTCCCGCCATGCCGTTACCGTTTCCCCCAGCGCCAGTGGACGCAGACTTCGCCCGGTCAACTTATCCGGCACGGGCAAGCCGGCGAAGTCCAGCATCGTCGGCAACAGGTCAATGCCGGTGTTCACCAGTTTGTCGCAGGTGCCGGATTGGGTGCGGCCCGGATAACTGATGATGAGCGGAACTCTCACGGATTCCTCGTAGAGCACGGTTTTTTGGTTGAAACCGTGAGCTCCGACGCACTCTCCGTGGTCGCTGGTGAAAACAATCACGGTGTTATCATCCAGCCCGGCATTATGGACCATGGCAAGCAAAGTGCCAATCTGGGCATCTACTTTTTCAATCAACCGGTAATAACCCCAGCGCAGTTCCCGCCAATTCTTCCGCGTAAAATTGCCGACGGGAAAGAGTGGACTGGCCTGATACGCCTTGCGCATGATGGTCATGGTGTCCGGCTCGTTCTGTTGCGGCGCGAGATTGGCAGGCGCGGGCGGACACAGCTCCTGCGCCGGCGCTTTGCCAATGGCGCCGTCGGGCAGATTTTCCCCGCGCGCCAGTTCGCAGACGTTGTGCGGATTGATAAAGCTCACGACCAACAGGAACGGTTGCTCGGGCTTCTTTGAAATAAAAGCTGTCGCCGCTGCCAAGGTTTGGCGGTCGTGGTTCTCTTTCGTCGGTTCAGGCCCGGCCACCTGAAAACTCTTATCCACGTTGAAGCATAAGTGGCGTTTTCCGAAGTAGGCTGTGCGATAGCCCGCCTGGCCGAAGTAATCGCCCAAGTTCATGAACTCCGCCGGGTCTAGTTTGACCCTGGCGTTTTGGGTGACCTTGGTTTCGTGGGGATACCGTCCGGTAAACATCGTATTGCGCGACGGCATACACAGCGGATTGGCGCTGTAGGCGCGGGTGAACGCTTCCCCATGCTGTGCGAGACTGTCCATCGCCGGAGTGTGAAGATATTGTGTGCCCATTCGGCAACTCATGGCATCGGCAAAAAGCTGGTCAACGATGATAAAGACGACGTTAGGCTTATGCTCGGCAGCGGACAGCCTGACCAGCGGCATTAATAGCAGGACGGCGAGTGACGTGATGCTTTTTTTCATCGTATAACCACATTCTCGTTCGCCTAGACGCGCAGGAAAATTTTATTTTTGTAGAGGAAGCGGACCAACGCAAAGGCGATGCCGATACCGACCAGCGTGATCAACAGGTTTCCGAAGCCATGCGCGATATGCGTGTCGGCAAATTGCTGCACGTCGCCACCAACCAGGCGGGCGGCTAGGCCGTTGAATCCGCCGAGAATGTTGTCGGCGAGGTAAATTGTGATGGCATTGGTTCCCATCCACACGAAAGGCTGGCACCATGCGCGAACCTGCCACACATCCACTAGCAGGTAAAATACACCGAGGAATACGGCACTATAACCGGCGGCAACGAGAGCGTAGGACGAAGTCCAAATGCGCTTGATGATCGGAAACTCCATTCCCCAAAGCATTCCAAGCAAGACCCCTGCCGCACCCGCGCCCAACAGCAAAACCACTTTCTGCCGGCCGCTCCAACGCGCAGCGGTTAACACCCAGCCGGCCATAATACCCAACAAGGTGGTGGCCACCGAGGGGATGGTGCTCAACAGGCCTTCGTTCGTGTAGTTGAGATTGCGCTTCCATCCCGGCAGCCATCGGTAATCAACATAGTGAGCCAGATTGTGCCCCTCCCCGAAAGTGCCGTGGACATTGGCGGTTACATCGGCAAGCAAAACCGCCGGAGCCACGGCCTGCGCCTGCGTTTCGTTTCTGCCCATTTTGGAATGTGCCAACTGCACATCAGGAAAAGGAACGAACATCATCACTGCCCAGTAAACGGCGAGACAGACTACCGCCGCAACCACGATGCCCATGCGCGGCAGCAACACATACAGTGTTGCCGCGATGAAGTAACAGAGCGCGATGCGCGGGAGAACACCGGCGAGATGTATGTCCGGCCAAGGCTTCGCCAAGCCGTCATAGTAAAAAATGCCGAGGACGAAAAGCAACACGCTCCGCCGCGCAATACGGATGAGCGCGCCCTTTCGCCCATGCGTTGCCAGCATCCGATCCATCGAAAGCACGATGGACACGCCGACAATGAAAAGGAAGAGCGGAAAAATCAGGTCGTAAAAGCGGAAGCCCACCCACTCCGCATGGTCCATTTGAGTCGCCAGAAATCCGGTGAAAGGCGTCGGACTCATGCGGTTCAACGCCTGCACCAGGGCGTCCGCGCCGATGATCCAGAACATGTCGAAGCCGCGCAAGGCATCGACCGAAACCAGCCGTTGGCTGGATGATTTTTGCTCAAGTGTGTTCATTGTGTGATTCCTCGGTGTTTGACCAACTTTCATTCTGTCTTCTTGTCTGCAGCAATCCTTTGGGCTACCAGGGTGAATATCGGACGACCCGAAGCGGCCTCCCAGTCGCTGGCCCAGAGAACGCGATTGCCATCCGGCGATGGAACGGCGTGGGACTCCGTCAAGTAATCCGTTCGCTTCGTATGCAGTTTGGCGATGCGCTCAACCATCATGCTGCCATCGAGTTTCACGGCGTCCACCTCATCCCAGTAGGGAGGCCAAGTCGGACCGCGATGTTGATAGGTGACATAGGCCCAGCCGGGCCGGTTGACATTTCGAGTTGAAGTGTGGCTGGCATAACCTCCGGGGGTCAGGATGGTGACCTTGCCATCACTCAAGCGGCGCTTGATGACTCGTCCATTGTCTGCCCCGGACCTCGAACTACCGACAGCAATGTCATCGCCGCCCTCGTCAATCGTAAGGTCATAATGGCTGGGACGGCCGTGTTGTTCCCACAAACTACCGACCTTGTTCCCGGCGAGGTCATAAACCTGCGTTTGGTCTGACGTCTGCCCCTGAATTTGCCCGTTCAGCACGATGTAGTTACCGGAAGCCGAGATTGAAACCCAATCAACATCGGAAACATCATTCAGGATCAAATCTGGATATTTCCGGCCCTCTTCAAAATCATAGGCGAACGCAATGTGATCTTTGCCTTTCCTGCCTTCGATAACAATGCGCCGGCCATCGCGGGAAAGATTGCCCTCCCAAGGCCCAATATGGAAATCCGTGTAACCTGGGAAACTTACTACTGCCTGGGTCGTGTCTTGCCGCACATCCCAGTAGCCGATGAGATTGTCCTTCACATATACCATGATTCCCGGTTTTTTCGGATGCCATCGCGTTTCCGTGCCCGGCTCCTTGCGTCCATACAACGGCTGATAAGTCGTGCCATCAAGAAAGAGTGCGCTGGGATTACCCTGATGCCGTTCCAAAAAGAGGATGGATTGATCGCAGTTCCAGGCTGCGTCCTTCGAATAGTGGTGACGCGCAATAGCGGCCCATTTGCCGTTTATGTTGGGAATATCGCTTCCGGGGGCTCCGGTGATTCGCGTCACCGTCGTTTTGAACATCGGATCAACATAGGACTTCAAATAATCCGGCTCAGACACCTGTGGAATTTCAAAAGGTCCAAGCCCTCCACCAAGCCCGTTTTCAACCGTCACGGTGGACAAAATGGCGCCTACCAACAAAATGCTTTTTAGTTTTTTGAACATTTCAGCATTGTTGCCAATCGGGCTTGTTGTCATAAACCCAGCAATAGTAATCCGCCCGTTTGAGTTGCCCCGCCGCCGGCGCATCCAGGCAGACTTTGGTCACCGGATGCATTTGCAGCACCGAGGCGGGATTTAGGGAGGTGATCGGTCCTTCCACCGCTTCCGCAATGGCCTTGGCCTTGCCTTTTCCGAATGCCAGCAGCAGATTCTGCCGCGCTTCCATGATCGTGCCGATACCCATGGTGATGACATGATGCGGCACGGCATCTTCGCTGCCGAAAAAACGCGCGTTGTCCTTTCGCGTCTGTTGCGTCAGTGTCTTGATGCGCGTCCGCGAGGCGAGTGATGAGGTGGGCTCGTTGAACCCGATGTGGCCGTCCGTGCCGATGCCCAGCACCTGCAAATCTATTCCGCCCGCCGCACGGATTTGTTTTTCATAATTCGCGCAAAACTTCGGGATGTCCTTCGTCATGCCGTCGGGGATGCGGACGTTCTTATTCGGGATGTTGACGTGGCAGAAAAGATTCTCCCACATGAAGCTGTGGTAGGACTGCGGATGCGCCGCATCCAACCCGACGTATTCGTCGAGGTTGAAGGTTGTCACCTTGCGCCAGTCTAGCTTCAGGGCGATGAGTTCGCGGTAAAGCAACAGCGGTGTGCTGCCCGTGGCGAGGCCGAGCACCGCGTTTGGCTTATCGCGCAGCAGGCGGGCGATGATGCGGGCCGCGACGCTGGTCGCGGTTTCGGCGGTGGGTTGAATGATGATTTCCATATCAGAGGTAGCCAAAGCGATTGCCGAATTTCTGGCGCACATCCGCCCGGAACCGGTCAATGAAACCACACACATAGTCCCGAACATCAAGTTTCACGTCATCGTGGATCAGGGGGGTGAGATCCATGCCGAAGATGACCTGGTTTGCCTTGTCCGTCGCGTGTGACTCAAAGAAGGTCGCGTTGGAGGAGCGCCGGCCATAAGTGGCCAGGTCGTAACGCTTGCCCCCGGTGATTTGCGAATCAAACACCCCGTTCAAGGCAGCCGCCAGATTATCATGCCCGCTAACATCCATGACGACCTTTTCATCATCCGGCAGCCAGTCGAGGTTACGCCAGACTTCACAGCCGATGACTCGCTTCGGGAGTTTGCTCGGCATCATTTCGCGCATCGCCTGCAAGGCCGCCACCACCACCGCGATGTGCGTGTCGTGCTTGTCCGCCGGATTATGCGTGTAAACCACCTCCGGCTGGGTCGCATTGAGGATGCGATACAGGTCATTCTTCAGATCCCGGTCGTCCCAGCGTTTGATGGCCTGGCTCGGATAATCCAATTGGATCATCACGCCATATTGGCCGATGATGGCGGCGGTGTTCTGCTCCTGCCGCCGGATCTTCATCATTTGCTCGTCGGTGAACTGGGCATACGGTCCGGTGCGGGAACTGCCGGAGCCGTTGGTGCAGGTCACGCCACCGAACCATTTGTCAACGTGGGCGAAGCATTCGCGGATGCCATGGAAGGCCATGAATTCCAGATCGTCCTGATGCGCGCCGATGCCCAAGTGCGTGATACGCTTCAAGGCCTCTGGTTCTGGCTTTTGATCGGGAATGAATATCTCCGCGGTTGAGTGGTGTAGTTCCATGGGCTTATTTCTTGAGTTCGGGCAAACTTGCCGCCGCCACCGCTTGACCGACGCGACGGGATTTTTCGTCCGGCACATGGATGGCCACTTTCCGCGCAATCTCGGGAAACTCCTGTTTGAGCACCTCGCGCGCTTTCGCGATGACGATGTCTCCACCTTTCCCCGTCGTAACGCGGCCCAAAATCAACAGGTGATTGAAGTCATAGAAATCCGCGTAGTGCGGAATGGTGTAGCCAAGATAAACGCCGATGGTCTCGTAAATCTTCGCCGCGCGTTCATCGCCCTTGGCCATCAAGGTCTGAACTTCCTTGAGCCGCTCCGGCAGGCCAAGTTTTTCCGACAGCTTGATCTTCGCCGCCGGCAGTAATTTGTTCACGGCCTGCTGCGAGAAATAGAGCGCGCCGACACCCTTATCGCCGGACCATTCGTCGACTGCCGCTTGCGGATTGTAATCCACCGGGGCGAAGGCCAGTTCGTTCAGCCAGCCGAGAATGCGGCCTTGCCGGTCCATGAATCCGCCGGCTTCGCTGGAGCCCATCGCGATACCCAGCATCCCCTTCTGCCCGAGCGACAACGCACCCGCCAATGCAGTCACGTCGCCGTCGTTCATCACCACCACCGGCACATTCCATTCTTTCTGGATGCGTTTGAACACTCCCGCCGCCTTCGCAAAATCTTTCTTGGGAATGGAACGCAGCAACGAGGCAACACGAATCTCGTTGTCCACGATGATGCCCGCCGAACTGCCGCCGATGGCATCCACTCGCGGCAGGTGCGCGGCGGCGCGATGCAAGGCGGCAGAGATGTGATGATAATGATACTCAGGATTGGTGGCCTTAACCGGCGTCCACGGCGATTCCTCCGTGAACACGGCCTCGCCGTCAATAACCGCCGACACCTTGTAATCACTCGCGCCCAGATCAAAACCGATGCGGCAGCCTTGGAGATGACCGCCCGCCGCCACTTCCATGTCCCGGTTGGCCGGCACCTTGCCCGGCGTGGTGACATCAACCTGGAAGGTTTTGCCGTAGGCCTTGCCCATCAGGTCGCAATCGAACTTTCTTGCTCCCCTGGGTGAGTATGTTTTGCGGAGGGCTTCGCCGATGGCTTTCGGTCCACAAATGTGCAACTTCCAACCACCCCGCGCCCAGAGCAGGAATTTCACGATGCGCTCCACATAGCGGAGCGTCTCCGCATCGGTCGTGGGCCGCACCACGGTTTCAAAGCGCGAGACCAGGCCGCATTCGCGTTCCAGGCCGATCACCAGCGGCACGGTCTGACCGGATTTTTTTGCGCTGGCAACATGGTTGCGATTGACGAGAACGGCGGGCTGGAATCCCGGATCGAGCGGGGGAATTATTTGGGATAAGGAATGCACGGTTTGGTAAGAAGCTGTCAGTTTCCAGTATCGACATGATATGAAATCTCACCGGACTTTTCCAGTAACTCCCCGCGGTATTTGGCAAAAATGCGACGGGCGACGACAACCGGGTCACCAACCGGCTCGGTGGCGTAATCGCCTCCGCGCAACGTGACGAAGTCGGACCTTTTTTCATCCACCCAGCGATTGCCTAACGCCTCCGGTGTGTTTTGCTTCGCCCAGACTTCCCATCGTTGCAGGTAATAGTCGCGCAGCAGTCCGTTCCATTCGCGCCGGGCATAGTCGCGCAACTTGCCACCCCAAGCGGTAATGATTTGCCGGGCGTTGTGTTCGTAATAATCCGCCTCTGCCGGATCGTCACCCCAGGCGCGGGCATCGCGAATCCACCGGCCAAGCAGAAATTCGTGACGCGTGCCGGTGAGTTCGTCCATGTCGCGCAGGATGTCAAGCATCATGCGGGTCTGCCGGGTGAGTTCAGATTGGTCGTGATGCTCCCGGGCTTGCTTGATGCGCTCCAGAATAGCGTCCGTATGGTAAGCCAGCGCCTGCCGCACCCAGTTGACGAGGTCGTATTGATAACCGTCGGCCTGCTGCGATTCCGGCGCGGCGGCGAGCAAAGTGTCAATCGCCTCAACCAAGCCACGCTGCAATTCGGGTTGGCGACTCTGGCTTTCGCTCGCCAAGGCGGTTTTCGGAGGAGGATCATCGTTGGTTCCATTCGGCGCATTCTTGGTCAAGGCCGAACCCCGGTCAAAATGCCCTTGCGGGCCGCAGTTGAGAACTTTAGTCCGCAGGATTTCCCACGCCTTGACGACTTGTGAATCGTCGCGCCGCGCGCGACACGCGGCGTATTCGGCAGTCCATGTCTTGTCATCCAAGAGACCTTGCGGATGCCACGGCTGTTCAAACAGCATCTCATATATGCCGGGATTGCAATCCATGCCCTCGGGGACGGAAGCGACTCCGGCACAGTTTTCAACCGCCAGCGCTTGGGCCACTTTGCGGGACACCGCAGCCATCGGGGCGCGAAAATAAGTATTGCCGCCGTAGTTGCCGACATAGCTCCAAAGAAAAGGTGCGTTGCAACAATTGCCGGTTTCCCGATAAAGCTCCCGCTCTTCACAGACATAGTCAATGATGGTCATTTTCCCCGTTGGAATGGTCTGGCAGAAGGCCTGAAAGGGCGTTACTCCGTCCGAGTTTTTTTTAAGCCAATGGGCACTGTCGTAGGTGAAAGTCCACGACATCAGATACCAATGGGCAGTCGGGTCGGCATCGGCCATGGCTTTGTAAATGCCCCGACCTACACCGGCGATGTAATCCGGTGCCCAAGACGGCGGGTCTATTTCGTTGAAAGGATCCGCGGCATAGAGATGATCGGTGCCATAAAGTTCCGCTTGCGCCTTAAGGAAGCGACTTTGAATCTCGGCAAATAACGGATCGGCCGGCTTGAGAAACCAACAGGCGTTCGCAGAAGGCAACCCACCCCAACCGGGTTTGATCCGCGTGATGGCCGCCCTTGGTTGAAAGGTTTTTAGCGCCTCGGGCACGTGACCCGCAAAGGCTGAAAGGATGGGTTTCATGCCCAAACCACGCGCCTGTTTCAAAATCTGCTGTTCGAGCCTCATCTGCCCATCAATAAAAGACATGGGTAATGGACCGTCGAAGTTGTCCAAATTCGACATCCGATGCCAAGGCAGGTGCGCCGGCCCGGAAAAATAGGCAAGCACCTGTTCCTTTGGAATGCCGTAGGACTGCCAGACCTTGAGCCAGACGGCTTCCTGGCCGCATTGCAACAGCGGTCGGTTAATACCGTTCATCGCCATCCAGTCCACGAAACGCTCCCAACCTTCCGGACGCATGAAAGGAAAAGCATAGCCAAAGGTGCAGTAATTGAGAAAAAAACGCTCCCGGGCGAGACACACTTGACGCATTACGGTTTTCGGCAGCGGCAACGTGCCAACTATCACAACCGGCCCATCCGCCTGCCGGTCATAGCTCGTCTTCGTTTCACGGCGGAGATACCAGTTGAAAGCCATCGCCAAACTCACGCCGTCATTGCCACGCAGCAGCACTTTGCCGTCGCGCGCACCAATCTCAAAAACATCCCGACCGGCATCTTGGGGAATAATCTCGCAGGCAAACTCGCCGGCGTGACCAGGCAACACCCGCATAATCAGGTCGTCCGCCGCCTGAATGGCATCATATCCGGAAACTTGGTTCGCCCCCTTGACATTGGAATCAACCGCTAAAGTGAGCTGCACCATCAGCAGCAGAGTCGCAATCGTGGCGGCACATCGTGCGGTCGCACCCAAGAAGATTATAGACTGAATTTTCAAGGTGTGTTTCCTGGGAATTAAGACGACCGGCTGTTTCCACCTTCGAAATGCGCCTCGATTTCCTCGAGCGTCTTGCCTTTCGTCTCCGGCAGGAAGAACGCGGCGGTGATGAGATAGACGACCGTGCATCCGGCAAAGGCGAAGAACATCGTGGCGTAGCCGTATTTGCCGACCGTGGGAAGGAAGAACGCGGCGATGGTCGTGGAGACGGCCTGATTGATGAGCAGCGCCACGCTCATGCCATTGGAACGGATGCGCGTGGGCATCAGTTCGGAGAGCGCGAGCCAGACGCAAACGCCGGGGCCGGCGGCGAAGAAAGCCATGAAACAGAAAATGCAAATGGCGGTCAGCCAGCCGGTGCCTTGCGACGGCACGGGCGTGATGAGCGCGTTGTCAATCACCAGCGGCGCGGTCTTGGCATTTTTCAAGTCGGCAAAGGGATTTTGAAAGAAAGCGGCGACCCTGTTCGGCGGCAGACAGCCGTCGCGGTTGATTTCGATCTTTCCCGCGATGTCGTCCGAACGGACCACCTTCGACGCGGCATGGAAATCGCCGTAGGAATAAATGACGACAAGCGTAGAAGGTTGAGGACCAGCTTTACCGGCAACCAATTTGGCGGCGGTTTCATTGTTGAATTCCACCGTCGCCGTCTGATTGGACGAGACGACCAAGGCCTGCACCGCGCCCTTCACATCCACGCGATGTTTCTCGGTCTGGTTAAAAACCAAGCCCGTGGCGATGAGCGAAACGATGATGCCAGCGCTGCCGACCGAAAGCAGAAACTTGCGCCCCTTCTTGTCCACCAGCGCCACGCCAACCATCGTCACGAGAAAATTGACGAGCGTAAGGATGACATAGCCCAAATGCGCGTCGGCGTCGCTCAAGCCGGCCTGGATGAGAATCGTGGCGTTGTAACCGATGATGGAATTGACGCCGGTGGCCTGATTGCACGCGAGGATGACACAGGCCAGGATGAACGGAATGACATAACGCCGGTTCAGGAGCGATTCCCGGATTTGCGCGCCGCCAGCGGAGGATTTCGCCTTTTCAGCGGCGATGGTTTCGGCCATTTCCTTCAATTCGATTTCCGCCTGCTCTTCGGTGCGCGACCGCAGCAGCGCGGTGCGGGCCGCGTCCGGCTTGCCTTTGTGGAAGAGCCAGCGGGCCGACTCGGCGACATATAGGCTGCCAAGAACAAAGAGAATTCCCGGCGGTAGGGACACCCAGAAAATATAGCGCCACGCGGCGTCCTTGAACGCAAACAGCTTCGCAGCATCGTGCAGTTGTTCAATCCCGGCCACCTTGAGGCTGAAGTAATAACCGATGGTCGCCGCCACCACAATGCCCAGCGTCAGCAACCATTGAAACATGCCAGTCCCCTTGCCGCGATTCGTCGCGCCCAGACATTCGGCGAGATACAGCGGCACAACCACGCCAATCAGTCCGGCGCTGACGCCCTGCAACAGTCGCCCCATTACCAGAGGACCGTAGCCGTGCGCCAGCGCAATCATCGGAATGCTGGCGACGAACAGAATGCCGCTCAGGAACATCATTTTTTTTCGGCCCAACCAGTCGGCGAGCATCCCGGCGAACAGGGTGGAAATGACGCTGCCCAGCAGAACGGCGGCGACAATGACGGAAAGCTGGTTGCCGCTCAACCCGGATGTGGCTTCAAGATACGGCAGTGCGCCGGCGATGATGCCAACGTCCACGCCATAAAGCAAACCGCCCAAGCCGGCGACAAACAAAAGAAACCGATTATAGCCGACTTTTGGCGGGTTGGCATTTGTCGAATTGTTTGCGTTCATTTGGAATCAGTCTGTTCCGACTACCGATGGAATTATTTTACCCCCTGCAAGGAATAGGGATAGAACATGAAGATGTTCCAAGGGGCAGTTGACGAATCGTTTGACATGTATTTTCCCGCCAACCGCAAGACGTTCCGAACGAGGCGATGAAGGGAATTCCAACGAGCGGTTTCCAAAAACAGCGATTCCCGCCCATGTTTTATTGCTCCAATTAACGGTGCAAATACTTGTTCACCAATTCCAGTTTTGAATGGACATGCAGCTTCTTGTAGATGTTCCGGACGTAATTGCGCACGCCATCCAGGGAAATTCCCAAGTGGTTGGCGATTTCCTTGTAAGCGTGGCCTTGCGCCAGTTCATCCAGAAATTTTCTCTCCCCCGGCGTCAGTCCGGCGAGTTCACCGGCGACGGCTTTCGAGGTCTTGGCGGAGCTGGAAATAAAATGGACAACGCGCCGGGCAATTTGCGGAGTCATCGGCGAACCGCCAGCGTGCAGTTCCTGAATCGCCTGCACCAGGCGTGCCAAGGAGGTGCGCTTCAGCAAATAGCCGCCTGCGCCAGCCTTGAGTGATTCAAACAACCGGTCGCTGTCCTCGTAAACCGTCAGCATCAAAAAATTCACCTCCGGCAATTGCGCCTTAAGTCGGCGCACGCATTCCACGCCGTCCAAGCCGGGCATCTCGATGTCCATAATCACCACGTCCGGCTTCAGTTGGGGAATCGCTTCGATAGCCGCCTGGCCACCTTCAAAAACGCCCGCCAATTTCAGATTGGCGGATTCGTTAATCACTTCGGCCAGATTGTTGCGGATGTTGTCGTTGTCGTCAACAATGGCCACTTTGATGAATTTGCTCATGTGTGTTTTATTGGGTGTCTGCGTCCGGACACTTCACCGTCAATCTGATGATGGTGCCCCGCCCCTGATGGGTCTCAATGAAAAACTGTCCGCCGAGAACTTCGATCCGCTGACGCATATTTTCCAGACCGTTGCGCTTTTTACAAGCCTGGACGGCGGCGGGGTTAAAGCCGCCGCCGTTGTCCTGAAGGAAGATTTCAATTTGTGATCCATCCGTTTTAACGCCGAGGGAAATTTGGGTGGCGCGCGCATGTTTGAGCGCGTTGTTCATCGCCTCCCTGACCACGAGAAAAAGGCTGTGGCGCATGTCCGGCGGCAGCGGCCTGTCCGGCAGGTTTTCGGCAATCTGAAACCGGCAATCAACCCCGGTGTTCTCCGTCAACTCGCGGACGAATTGGGTCAGGTATTCGGTCAGGCTGCGCAGCGTGTCGTTGCGGGGATTGACCGCCCAGACAATTTCATCCAATGACCGCACCGTTTGAACCGCCATCGCTGAAATGTTGTGAACTCGCTTTTCTAACTTCTCCAGCCTGACTCCCGCCCCGGCATCTGACTGGCCAAGGTCGCTCATCATGGAAATATGCGTCAGTTGGGAACCCAGTTCGTCATGGAGGTCGCGGGCGATGCGTCCGCGCTCATTTTCCATGGCCCGCTCCTGTTCAATGCGCTTGAGCCGCGCCCGATAATGACGCCGTTCTATCAACCGGATGCCTCCCGCAATCAAACCAATCAGGACGAAAGCCGCGAGCGCCTTGAACCATTGCGTCTGCCAGAAATACG
>TBL_comb47_HYPODRAFT_10003001_pt1 | contig 20375 bp, 17 predicted proteins | sample TroBogypolimnion_40_FD_10682 | JGI IMG/M metagenome (IMG submission 10682) | reverse complement strand
CCTCCGGGCGGCGGATCGTGCGCGCAACCTGCAGAAGCTGGAGGAACTGACCTTCGCGGAGGTCCGGGTTGCCCCGGCTGCGGTGTTGTTTCACGAGCAGCCGGTGAATGGCTGGTATCAGGTGCGGACGCTGCCGACGAGCCAGCGGGCGACGTTCGACGGCATGACGCCGGCGCCGGTGCGGTTTTTCAGCAGTTACGGGCTGACGCTGGAGCGCGCCCATGGGCGGTTGGACTTTGGGGCGCACCCAGTGACACGTCTGGTCTTTGCGCTGCCGGCCGGCAGGCATGTTCTTCGAACCTCGGTGATCTTTGCGGAGGATGCCTACCGGGCGGACCTGCCTGAGGCCGATGCAACCGACGGCGTGGAAATCACCCTGTCGGCCGTGGGCCCGGGCGACCCTGCGCGAGTGCTGGGTTCGCGTCTCGTGGATCCGCGTCACCGCCCCCAGGATCGCGGACGGACTCCGTTGAGGTTTGAATTCACGCTCCCGGCCGCGGGGGAAGTGGAGCTGTTCGTCGGTCCCGGGCCGGCGGGCCGCACCACCCGCGACTGGGTCATGCTTGGCCGGCTGGTGATCGACTGAGGCGGATCAGTGGATCGCGATGCTTCCCCAATATGCCCAGTCGTTGGTGAAGTTGCCGCGCGGACCGGCGGTGATGCGGAAAATCACAGGGCCGGCAAATGGCCCCGCATGCTCCAGGTGAATCGACTGCGGGCCGCGGTCCTCAGGGTGATGAACCGGGTCGAGGTCACGTTGATAGATCATGCGGCGGGTTCCCTGCGGCTGCTGTTCAAGGATTTCGACGGTGATGCCGTCGGTGATGGCGGCACCGCCCGGGGCGTAGGCGGCCGACACCAGCCCGACGACGGCCTCGATTTGCGTGGCGCCTGGCGGGGCGGAGAACTGCAGTTCGGAAATCGGGTGCGCCAGCACCGCGACGCGCCCGTCGGCGAAGCTGAGCTTCACGCCGTACCGGCCGCGGGCGCGCGTGGGGTGCGGGCTCAGCTGCGGCACGGCCAGCGCCGCAACGTCGGCCTCGATCATCGAGACGTCCTCGAGTCCGGCCAATGACGGCCCGTTTAGCGTGACGCCGGTGAAGGCGCGGCCGGCGAGCCGGGTGCGGGCGCTGGCGATCATGCTCATGGGCAGATACAGGTCGCCCTCGGCGCTGCGCGCGAGCGGCTCTGGATCGAGGTGGAAGCGACTGAGGCGCGCGCGCAGAAATTCCGGCGCAGCCTCCTCGTTCACATCGTGGCGGTTGAGCAGGGCCGTGATCCGGCGGGGCGGCAGCTGTGCGACGATGCGCTCGAGCGCCGCGGTGTCCAACTCGCGCCCGGCCGGCACGGAGACCACGCGGCGCTGGGCGTAATACGGCACCAACGTGTTCCAGTCCCAGCCATAGACCAGCACGACGTCGTCGGCGGGCACGGCTTCCCGTATCACCGCGGCGATCCCGGGCGCCACCGGCAGCACGCGGCGGTGATAGTCCCAGTAGCTGTCATGGAAGAGCAGGCCCTGACCGCCGAGGAACAGCGCCACCGCCAGCACCCGCGCGCCGCGCGGGAGGCGAGGACTGTCCCAAACCCCGGCAAGCAGGATGCCCGCGGCCGCGAGGGGGAAAAGGGCGGTGGCGCAGTAGTAGTAGTCGTGGCGGAAATACAGGTTGGAAAAGAGCAGCGGCCCGGTGAGGAAACAGGCGGCGCACCACGCGGCGGCGCGCCGGCAGGCGGGAGTGACGAGGGCGGCGCAAAAGGCCAGGAAAACGAGCGAGCCGCCGCTGATGATCAGCCCGGAGAGGTTGCGCCCGAGTTCGGCCCAGACGTCGCCGGAGAAGCGTTGCCCGACGGTGCCCCAGACCCAACTCGAGAGCTGCGCGGACTTCAGGTAATCGGCGAACGGATTGGCGTCTTTCACGCGGTCCCCGTGCCGCACCCACCAACCCGCCACGACAACCCCGGCCAGGACGGGGCCGGCGGCCAGCAGAGTGCGGCGTGAAAGCGCGGCGGGCGACTGCTTCCGCCGGACCCAGTGTTGCCGCCAAGCGGGCCACGCCAACAGCGCAGCCGGAGGCAGGAACACAACCCAAGTGGTGACCTTGGTCAGGCCGGCGAGGATGGCGAATAGACCGGCGGTCACGGCCCAAGGCGTGGAATCGTCCCGCACCGCCCGCACCAGCGTGTAAAGAAACCAGGCCGAAAAGCAGAGCGCGGTCGTCTCGATCATGAACGTGCGCCCGTAGAACAGGTACACCGGACCCGAGAGCACCGCGCTGACCACCAGCAACCGGCGGGTGGGCGCAAGGTCCAGCAGGCCCGCGATCAGGTAAATCGCGAGCAGCGTGGCCCCGAGAAACGCGATGCTGACGCCGCGCCCGGCGGACTCGAGGCCGAGGTCGAACGTCCGGCTGGCGGCGACGACGAGCCATTGGTAGGTCGGAAATTCGAAGGGGACCGACCACGGCGGGCCGAAGATGGGGAATTCATAATCCACCCGGAACCCGTCGAGCTGCATCCAATAGGCGGCGACCGCGGTCTGCAACTGGCGGAATTCGTTGCGGTCGAGGATGGAGGCGTGCCAGGAGCGCGTGAGCAGCCAAGCGGCACCCACGACCGTGGCGCCAAGGAACGCGAACAGCCACGCGCGCGACGGCGGCGGGATGGAGACGGGTCCGGTGTCCGGCTCGGTCATGCGTAGCCGGCGGCGGCACGGCGGATGCCTTCGTCGAGGTCCACGGCCGCCTTCCAGCCGGTGGCGGAGGCGAAGCGGGTGTTGTCGAGGCGACTGTCGTGGACGTCCCAGGCGGGCGCGGGCTGCGGGTGCAGCGCGACGCGGCGCCCGGTGTGCTTTTCCACCAGGCCGATGACCTCGCGCACGGAGTGCGATTCACCCGCGCTGAGGTTGAATGTGCCGGTCAGGCGCCGGGCGAGCACCAACTCGAGGGCGGACAGGAAGTCCGTGTAGTGCAGGAAATCCTTTCGCGCACTGCCGTCGCCCCACAACGTGAGTGGCTGTCCCTCGACCGCGCAGCGCAACGCGTGCGGGATCAGGCCCTGCGCGCGATTCGGGGGGACGGGGTAACCGTAGGGATTCGAAATGCGGAGGATGGTGCAGGCCAGCCCGTGATACGTGGCGTAGGTCGCGATGAGTTGCTCCGCGGCGCGTTTGGCGCGGCCGTAACTGCCGATCGGGAGACACGCGTCGGTCTCCACGTTGGCGCGTCCCGGGGCATTTCCGTAAACCGTTCCACCCGATGAAAAGAAGACAAAGTGCAGGCGCTTGGATTTCGGGGACGCGGCGATGGCCTCGAGCAGGTTCTTCAGGAGTGGCAGGTCCTGTTTTTCCTCCGTGCCCGGATCCTTTTCAGAGGTGGCAGGCAGGGTGCTCCACGCCAGATGCAGCAGAGCGCTGGACTCACCCGTGCCCAAAGCCGGGGCCAACTCGGCCAAAGGGAGCAGACCGGGGCCGGCCTGGCGCGAATAAAGGGACAGGCCTGGCTCAGACGCACGGAAATGTTCCGCGATGAGCGAAGCCAGTCGGCCGCGTCCGCCGGTGACGATCAGTCGTGAGTTTGTCGGCTCAGGCATGAATCACGACGGTGCCAGCGACAGGTAGAATTTGGCAAGCGCCGCCGCGCTGCGCGGCCAGCTGAAGTTTTTTTCCGCGAAGTCGCTCGTCCCGCGACCCAAGCGGGCGGCCAGCTCCGGGTCGGCGCGCAATGCCCGCACCGCCTGGGCGATGCCCGCGGCGTCGGCGCGGTCGAGCACGTAGGCGTCGACGCCATGCCGGACCACCGTGCCCAGATTGGTGCGCGGCAGCACGACGGGGCGGCCAATCGCGAAAAACTCGGGCAGCTTTGAGGGAAAGCGATAGTCGTTGAACGCATCCGGCACACCCGGTTGAACGAAAATATCCGCGAGTGCCAGCAGCGCCGGGAGGTGGCGGTGGTGCGAAATCTGCCCGAGCGAAAGCACGAAAGGCTCTGCCGCCGCCGCCAGGTCAGCGGGCAGCGGCACACGATCGAGGCCGGTGCGGATCAACGTCACGGCGTCGCCAGAGGCATTGAGCGCGACCACCGCGGCATACAGTTCGCGTACCTCCGCGGCATTGGCGGCGTGGACGTTGCCGTGATAGAACAGGACCGTCTCACGAGGCCGGGCATCGAGCACGCGCCGAAATGCCTCAGGGCGCGAACGGGGATAGAAATACCGCGCATCGGCGGCGGGCCAGATCGTGACGCAGGGCTTGCCCGCAGGCGCGAATTCCCGGAGACGCTCGGTGATCACCGTCACGCCGTCGGCGGCGGCAAGAAAGATGCGGCTGCGGTGCGGGTGGGAGAGATCCGCGGGCACAACCGCGTCGAGTTCGCGATCGCTCATCCGGTCCAGCGCCGCGAATTCGCGTCCAACGGCGATGCTGAGGAGCTGCTGCTCGTTATCCTCGAGGTGAACAAAGACCCGGGAGCCGTGGCGCGCGCGCAGTTTTTCCGTGAGGATCCGGACGTGCTCCCGCGGCGTCCACGCGTGGATGACATCGGGCCCGCGACCGTCGGCGAAGAGGACGCCACCCTCGGCCTCGGCAAAGGTCAGCCCGCGAAACGCCGGCCGCTCGTGGTGCGCGAGCGCGTCGAGGTCATGCGGCACGGCGACGCTGCACGCGTGGCCGGCCGCGGCGAGCTCGTTGGCCAGCGCGGCGACGTGCAGGGCGCTGTTGGAGGCGAAGCTGCCATGCAGCACTAAGAGGACGTTCAGTGCCCGGGCCGGGCGTGACGGGGCAGCCGCAGGCGCTTGCGGTGCCTTGCGGCCCTCATCCAAGCCGATGCGCGGCGCAGTGAGGTCGAGATCGGCGGCATGGTTTTCGTCAGCGGCGACGCTGAACGTCACCGCGGTGCGGGCCATGGCGACCTTTCCACTGGCGAGGCGTGCTCGCACGCGAACCGGGCCATGGCCGGCGACGAGAAAATCCTGGCTCCGAAAACCCGCATGGCCGGCGTGCGGCACGTTCGGAAAGAGCGACTGCACATCCGAGCGCGTCTTCCCGATGTCACAGGGGACTTCGCGATGGCCGTAGCGCAGTGCGAGTTCCTTCACGGGCTCGTCGGCCGAGAGCGCCCATCCGCCCACTTTCACGCGGTCGCGAAGGACACCTTGGGCAATGGGCTCGTCGAGGACCGCGGAGAAAGGAACGGGATCCACCACAAGGGAGAGCTGCTTGAATCGTTGCCAAGTGCCGTCGGGAAGCTGGGCTTCGAGAGAGGCGACGTAGACGCCTGACCGCAGCGTCCCGGAGAGAACGAAACCGGAGCGCGCGGCCGCGGCCGACGAGGGAAAGAGCTGGGGAACGTCGGTCCGCGTGGTGCGCTGCGTTTGCGGGAGCACGCCGGCCGTCGTCACCAGGCGGACGGCGGGCGGGTCGGGCAGATCCTCGGCGAAACACCAGCCTTTGACGGTGACTCCCGAGGCACTCGCGCGCAGCGGTTGAGGCGTCTCGATCTCGCTGTGCAACCGGAGTGCGGCCGGCGAATTCATGACTTGCGGCCGGAGTAGAGACGTTCGAGCGCGCGCAACCATGCCGTCCACCGCCAACTGCGGGAGGCCTTCACTGCGCGCAGGTCGCCGTCAACTTGCGCGAGGCGCTGCTCCCGGGCGGTGGCCTCGCGGAGCTGGACCTCGAGCTTTTGCTGAATTTCCGCGAGCTGCGCCTGTGCGACTACGAGGGATTGAGTGATCGCCTGTTGGAGACGCTGCAGTTGGCCCAGCTGGGCTTCGCTGTCGGCGCGGAGCCGTTCGGCGTGCGCCGTTTCGTCCAGCTTTTTGTCCGCGAGGGTTTGGGCGCCGTGGAGGAGGCGGTTGGTTTCGTCGAGTCGGGCGGCGGTTTCGTCCCGCGCGTCCTCGAGCTCCATGATGCGGACTTGGGCGAGGATCAGCTGCTGCCGCACGCGAGGCAGAACCTCGGCCGGGTCCGTTGGGGCGGGATTCATGGCGAACTCAACATCAAGTCGCAGCGGTCTTGGATGTGAAGTTTAATGTCGTCGGGATAAACCGGACTAGGACGCGCGCACGCCCAGTTTCCACAGGAACTGGATCCATGCGCTCCGACGCAGGTAGCGCAGCAGCACCGGGCTGGTTTCCAACTCGTGGATCGGAAACGTCCGGCCCTGCGAGCGTTCGCGCAGGAGGGTGATTTCCTTCTGCCCGGTGTCGTGCATCGAGAAACTCGTCTTCTGGGTCGGATGCACCCGGAAACAGGCGATGAAATAGGGCAAGCGGACGATGCGCGCGCCGGCGGCGGTGAAGCGCAAGAGGAGGTCCCAATCCATCGCGAATTTGAACGACGTATCCAGCCCGCCAACATTGTCCCAGATCCGCCGGCGCCAGAAGAGCGTTTCCTGCGGCACGAAATCGTTGAGGCGCAGTACGTCGGCGTCATGCGGAGGCAGAAACCAACGCGCGATTTCCTGCGACGCCTCGTCCACGACGATGCGGTGGCCGTAAACCGCATCCACCTCGGGATGGCGGAAAAAATACTCAGCCACGAAGGCGAGCGCGCCGGGTTGGTAGCAGTCGTCGGAATTGATCCACGCCATGATGTCGTCCGGCCCGCCCGTGGTGCGGGCGAAACCGCGGGCGATGGCGTCGGCCTGCCCACCGTCGCGCTCGCAGGTCCATGCGTGAAGCCGCTTCGCGTGACCTTCGATGACCGCACGGCTGTGGTCGGTCGAGCCACCATCCTGGACGACATACTGGCACGTGACGCCCGGCTGCTCCAGGACACTGCGCATGGTTTCGTCGAGGTAGCGGCCCTGCTGGAAAGAAGGCGTAACGACGGAAATCTTCGGCCAACCCGGCCGGGCTGGCGCGAGAGGAAATTTCTCCACCCGCACCGGACGGGGAGGGTGGGCCATGTGGGCCGGCATTTGGAAAAACATCAGGTCGGTCCAGGCCCCGCCCCCGAGCCAAAAAGGTATTAGCTGGCGCTCCACTTCCACGCCGCGCGAAAGCAGCGGCTGCCAGTCACCGACGGCGGGCAGGACCTCGAGCACGAGCGCGACGCGGCCCGACGGCAGCGTGCCGCGGATCTCGAAGCCGGTGGCGTTGTCGGGCGCGTCGGTCATCGCGGCCTTGACGTCGGGTCGCGGCAGGCCGATGACGCCGTCGAGCTTCACCGCGTTGGCCCGCAGCCGGATGCCGCGGATGGATTTTCCGTCCGCGCCAAAGCACCAGCCCCGCATGATCAGGCAACGCGGCCAGCGGTTCCAATCCTTGGGCTGATCGAGATGGAACCTGGGAAGCGAATTATCCACGGGAGGCAACAGACAAGCGCCGCTCCTCCGCGATGAAAAGGCTATAACGGGCGCGCGGCGTCAGAGCTTGAAGCCCGCGTCGGTCGAGTCCTTCAGGAAGCCCTTCACCGTGTCGAGCGAGAGCTCGGTGAGGTCCATGCCGAGCATCTTGGCGGCCTTGGCGATGATGTCGTGCGGGACGGTGATGATTTTGCAGCCGGCTTCCTGCGCCTGGAATATATTGAGCACCTCGCGCGTGCTGGCCCAGAGCAACTCGGCCTTGGGCTGCCCGGCGAGCAGCGGTACGCAGGCGCGGACGATCGGCATCGGATCGACACCGGTGTCGGCGATACGGCCGGCGAAAACGGAGACAACCGAGGGCACCGCGGGATTGAGCGCGGCGGCGACGCCCTCCACCTGTTTGACCGTGAGCAGCGCGGTGACGTTGAGCTTCACGCCCTGCGCGCCGAGCTCCTTGATTAGCGGCAGGCAGGACTCGCCCTTCGAGTTGGTGATCGGGATCTTGGTGTAAACGTTCTTGCCCCACGAGGTGATCATCAGCGCCTGGCGCTTCATATCGGCGACGTCGTCGGTAAACACCTCGAGCGAGATGGGCTTGGCGGTGACGGTCTGGAGAATGTCCTTGGCGAAGGCCTCGTAGTTCTTGACGCCGGCCTTCTTCATGAGGCTCGGGTTGGTGGTGAGACCCTTGACGTAGGGCTTGGCGTAGAGATCGAGGATGCCGGCTTTGTCCGCGCCATCGGCGTAAATCTGGATCGTGAGTTCGGTGAGGGATTTCATGGCGAAAGAAGGGGGCCATTGAGCTTTTGGCGCTCCGGCTGGGCAAGGATAATTCGGGCGGCAGCGGCGATGCCCGGCACGGTGAAGTCCGGGGCAGCGTGCAGTTTCTCCGCGTAGCCAAGGTCGATGAAAACCGTCCGTACGCCCGCGTTGTGGCCGCAGTCGATGTCGCGCCAGCGGTCGCCGACCATCCAGGATCGGCTGAGGTCGAGACTCAAGGCAGCGGCGGCGTCGAGGATCATGCCCGGCGCGGGTTTGCGGCGGCGGTCCTCGGGGTCCGGTTTGCCCTGGCCCGGGGCAAGGCAGACCTCGATGCGCGCGATTTCGGGCACGGCGGCGCGTAGCCGGGCGTGCATCGCCTCGAGGTCAGCGAGCGGGAGTGTGCCCCGGGCGACGTCGGGCTGGTTGGTAACGACCACGAGGACATACCCAGCAGCGTGGAGCTCGCGGCAGGCCGCGGGGGCGTCGGGGTAGACCTCGAATTCGGCGGGCTTGCGCGGCGCGTGGGCGAGACCGTCCCAGATCAGCGGACGGTTCAGCACCCCGTCGCGGTCGAGGAAGACTGCCGGGCGCAAAGGAGTGCCAGCGGGTGCGCTCACACGAACTTCAGTTTGCGCGCGGCAAAAACGACCATGCGCAGCAGGAGCCACCCGTGACTCCAGCGGTGGATGTTGGTGGTGCCGTATGTGCGCTGCTTGTAGCGGATGGGCACGTCGGCGATCTTGAGGTTGAGCTTGGCCGCACCGAAGAGCAGGTCGAAGTCGCCGAACGGGTCGAAATCGCCGAAGTAAGCGCGGTTGGTGGCGATGTGCTCGTAATGGTGGCGGCTGAGCACCTTGGTGCCGCAGAGCGTGTCCTTCACGGGCTGGCCCAGCAGCCAGGTAAAGATGATGCCAAAGGCCTTGTTCGCGCAGAGATTCAAGAACTGCATTGCCTCCTCATCCATCGGATACACCAGCCGCACGCCATTGGCAAATTCCGCCCGGCCGCTGGCGATCACCTCGTAAAATTTCGGCAGCTCCTCGGGCGGCATGGTGAGGTCGGCGTCGAGGATCATCAGGATGTCGCCAGTGGCGGCGGCGAAGCCCATCCGGACGGCGTCGCCCTTGCCCTTGCCGGTCTGCTGCATGATTTTGATTTTCCGGTCCGGATATTCCTTCGCGACGCGCTGGATCTGGGCCCACGTGTCGTCGCGCGAGTGACCCTCGACAAAGATGAGTTCGGTGCCCGCGCCGAGTTCGGCGGTGCGGCGGACGGCGGCCTCGATGTTGCCGGCCTCGTTGCGGGCGGGGATGACGACGGAGACCGTGCGCGGCTGCGCGGCGGGACGAACGGGCCGCGCGACGATGAAAACGGTGAGGCAGAACACCTGCAGCAGCGGCGCGACGCAGCGGTTGAGGAACGGGGCGAGGATTGGGATGGGGATCGGTAGCAGCAGCCGGGCCTGGCGGCAGACGGGATTCCAACCGGAGAGTTGCAGCAGGTTGATCACGTCCGAGGGTGCGAGCCAGCTGTTCTCCGGTTCGGGGGCCTTCAGGCCGAATGTGCGGACCAGCGAAAGCAGCGGGCGCCACAGGGAATTCTGGAAATTGATGATCAGCCGCGTGCCGGGATGCGCCGAGCCCTGCAGGCGCTCCAGCAGCAGTTGGACGTCCGCCGCACGGTTAAGCGTGTCGGAGATGATGATCACGTCGAACTGCTCGTTCAGCGCGGCGAGCTCGCCGGCGGCCACGAGGAAACGGGCGTCGGGGACGCGGAGCTGGGCGGCGGCGATCTGCCGGACGGAGAGGTCAATGCCAGTTTTGCGCGTGGCCTTGATTTGTGCGAGCAGCTCGCCGGAGCCGCAGCCGACCTCGAGGACGCTGGCCTCGGCCGGCACGATCAGGTTGTAATAATGGGCCAGCAGCTTCCGGTAACCGCGGGCGCCCCAGCGCAGTTCCGTGGGCGCGGCCTCGTAAAAATCGCGCACCTTCTCGAGGTGGCGGGCAGTGGGTTCAGGCAGCGGGCTGGTCATGAGGGGCGAAGGCCGAGCGGAAGCGCGGCGCGCTCAGGACTTCGCGGGGGCGACGCTTTCCCACTTGGTTTGGTTTAACTTGAGATCGGGATGCGAGACCCAGAGGTGCCAGACGACGGCCTGGAACGCCTCGCTGTGGGGCGTGATGTTGTTGGCGTTGACCGTCGGGATGATCACGCAGGCGTCGGCGACCTTGGCGGTGTAGCCGCCGTCCTTGCCGACGATGCCGAGGATGCGGGCGCCGACCTGCTTCGCCAGCTGCATGGCCGCGACGAGATTGGGGGAAACGTTTTTCTCCAGGCTGCCGCCGCCGACGGAAAGGATCAGCAAGGCGTCCTTGGCGCCGAGCCGTGACCCGCGGAGCCACTCCGCGAACACGCTGGCCCAGCCCTCGTCGTTGGTGCGGGCGGTGAGCTCGGAAACGTTGTCGGTGGGCGCGTAAACCTCGAGACCGGCGATCTTGCGGAAGTCGTTCACGGCGTGGGAGGCGTTGGCCGCGCTGCCGCCGACGCCGAGGATGAAGAGCCGGCCGTGGCGCGCGCGCAGCGCGACGAGTTCCCGCACGCATTTTTCGCAATCGTCGGGGTTGAGCGCGGCGACGATGGCGGCGGTTTCCTTCAGGTGTTGGACGGAGTAGGACACGGCGGCGGGCAAAGATGAAACTGGAGAAACGGCGGAAAGAAGAAAGCGGAAACGCGTGGACGGAACCTACTTGCGCAGCAGGGCGTCGAGTTCGTTCAGGCCCGCATGGGAGCCGATTTCGTAGAACCGCTCGCGAATTTCGAAGCCGGCGAGCTGGCCGCGTGCGACGAGGGCCTGCTGGACATCGGCGAGGTCGACCGGGGTTTCGCGGGAGAAACCGTCGAAAGCGGTGGCGCGAAACACGCCCAGCCCGTAGTCGACATGGTGCATCTGCGGCTTGGGATGTTTCTTTTCGTAGGCTTTGATCTCTCCGCCCTCGAACCAGACGTTGCTGGTCTCGTAGCGACCGTGGTTTTCGTAGACGGTCATCAAGCCGAGGCGGCCGGAATCCTGAAACGCTTGGCCAACGGCGAGGTAATCGGTCGGCAGGTAACTGTCGCCATAGAGCACGTAGAACGCATCACCGAGCTTGGGCAGCGCGTGGATTAACGCGCCGCCGGTGCCGAGCAGTTTCGGTCCATCAAAGGCGTAGTCGAGACGCACGCCCCATTTGGAGCCGTCACCGTAGGTAGCGACAATCTGCTCCCCGAGGTGGCCCACGCAGAGTATAATCCGAGTGAGCCCCGCGCGTTGCAGCAAGCGGAGCTGGTGGGAAAAGAACGGCTCGCCCGCCACCTCGACGAGGAGTTTCGGGATCTTTTCGGTGATGGGCTTGAGCCGGGTGGCCAAACCGCCGGCCAGGATTGCCACAGGTAAATCTGCAGGGGCGGACGGCATGCCTTAATTCTGGACGACGACCTTGGTGCCCTCGAAGTCGAAGCGGAAGCGCACCTCCTGCAGGCCCTTTTCGCGCATGGCATGTCGGAGCTTCTGCTTGTCGCCGGCGTAAAACATTAGGAAGCCGCCGCCGCCCGCGCCGATGAGCTTACCGCCGAGGGCGCCGTTGGACATGGCGCACTCATACCAGTCGTTGATCTGGGTGTTGCTCATGCCGGGGGTGCGGGCCTTTTTGCGCTGCCAGTGGATGTCCATCAGGTGGGCGAACTCCTCGAGGTTGCCCGACTCGAGTTCGGCGAGCGACTGGCGGCCGAGTTCCTTCGTGATGTGCAGGTTTTCGAGCATCGCCTTGTCCTGCTGCTGGGACTTGTCGTTTTGGTCCTTGAGGATGGCCGACGCGCTGCGGCTGTAACCGGTGAAGAACAACAGCAGGTTGTCCTCGAGGTTGAAGAGCGTCTCCTCGGAGATCGCGCACGGGCGGTATTCGACGCGGCCGTCGGGGTGGAAGGTAAATGCGGTGATGCCGCCGATGGCGGCGATGTATTGGTCCTGCTTGCCCACCGGTTCCTTGAGGCGGTCGATTTCGATCGCGCAGGCCTCTTCCGCGAGCGCGGCCGGGGAGATGTGATGCTTGTTGGCCGTGTGGAGGACCTTGAGCAGCGCGGTGGTGAAGCTGCCCGATGAGCCGAGCCCGGTGCCCGCGGGGATGTCGGCCATCGAGGTGAGTTCGAGCGAGCGGCCTTCCAGCCCGAGCGCGGCGAAGGCCTCGCGGATGATCGGGTGCTTGAGGCGGGAAGCCTCGGGCACGCGCTCCAGCTCGGAGTATTTCACAATCAAATCCGGCACGAAGGTCTGGTGCAGCGTCAGGTAGACGTACTTGTCGATCGCCGCCGCGACGAGGAAACCGCCGTGCTCCCGGTAATATGAGGGCAGGTCGGTGCCGCCGCCGCCAAGGGAGATGCGCAAGGGAGAACGGGTGATGATCATGACGGGGAAGGAAAGACGAGCTTAGGCAGAAAAACGGCCGGGGCGAAGGCTAGAGTTTTGCCGTGGAAACGGGGAAGCCGCTGCGTTGGTAAATCGTCTCGACGATTTCGAGGGCGCGGATGCCCTCGGCGAGACCCGGCACGGGTTCGCGGCCGAGATGGATGTCCTCGACGAACGCCTCGACCTCGAGACGCCAGGATTCATCGCCAGCGGGAAAGTCAATAACCGTGGTCTCGGGCGGGCCCATTTGCGGCAGCATCTGGTAGAACGTCAGGCGCTCTGGGCCGTAGCTGCCGCCGAGGCCGTCAATGGCGATCTTCGCCGAGCGGCCGTAGATTTCGAGGGAGAAGAGATTCTTCCACTCCGTGCAACTGACGTGCAGCCACGCGGTCTGGCCGGCGGCGGTGCGTAGGGAGAGGAACGCGTTGTCGTCCACTTTCATGTCCCAGTAGCTGGTCGTCGCGTGGCCCTCGACGGTCGCGAAGTCGCCGAGGATCCAACCGGCCAGGTCGATGAGATGCACGCCCTGGTCAATGAGTTCGCCGCCGCCGGAAAGCTGGGGGTCCGCGCGCCATTCGCGGTCGTAACCGGTGCGGCCGCCGTGGCCGTAGCGCGCACGGAGGAACATCAGCGGCCCGAGCCGGCCCTCGTCGAGCAGGGCGCGCGCCTTGCGCAGTGCCGGGTGGTAGCGGTGATTGTAGCCGAGCCGCACGCGGACGCCGGCGGACTGGGCAGCGTCCCGGAGCTGCCGCAATTGCGCGGCGTTGAGCGCGCCGGGCTTCTCGACCAGCACGTGCTTGCCGGCCTGCACTGCGGCGAGTGCGAGCGGGGCGAGCGAGGCGTTGAGCGTGGCGACGATGACGGCCTGCACCGCCGGGTCGGCGAGGGCGGCGCGGTGATCGGTGACGGCACGGCAGCCGGGTGCCAGCTGGGCGAGCGCGGTGGCGCGGGACAGGTCCAGGTCGCACGCGTAACGCAGGAGGGAGTTAGGGCCGAGGGCGAGGACGCGCTTGCGACCGATGAGGCCACAGCCAATTACGGCGAAATTGAGTTGCTCGGGGTTGGCGCGAATCATTCCTTGGAGCGGATGCTGAAGGCCAAGCTAAGTGACAGGCAGACGCAAGTGAGGTTTGTACGATTCTTGACCGTAGGGGCGTCGGCTTTCGTAGTGCAGGTGCTGGTGATGAAGCTGCTGCTCACGTGGCTGGGCACCAACCTGGCGTTCACGCTTTCGTTCCTGTGCTCGACGTCGACGCACTACTGCCTGAACCGCTTTTGGGCGTTGCCGAGCACCCGGCAGGACACACGCCGGCAGTTTGGCGAATACCTGACGACCGTGGCCATCAGCTACGCAATCAACCTCGCCGTCTTCCACCTTTGCCTCGACGTCATTGGACTCGGCAAGATCTGGTCCACGGCGGTGGCGGTGCCTCCCTCCACGGTCGTGGTATTTCTCCTGCTCAACTACCGGGTGTTCCGCCACCGCGGCGCCTAGGTCCACTTCTGGCCGCGGTCCTCCGGCACGATGCGGCGGAGCGTGTAGATGTCGGATTTGGCGAGCGCATCCCGCTTGGCTCCGAGTTCCTTCCACGGATCCCACTGGGCGCTAAGCAGCTTGCCGGTGATGCCGTCGCTAGCCGCGGAGGCGAGCCAGACGCAGAGCTCGGCGCCGACGTCGAGCGACGCGCCGCCGGACTCCTTTTGCTTCAGGGCGCGCTGGTAAAACGCCTCGCCCACGGCTTTGGGTCCCGCTTGAAGCAGTTCGTCAAGGAAACGGGTGTTGAGCGCGCCGGGCGCGACGGCGTTCACGTCAACTTTGTGCGCGCGCAACTCCTCGGCGAGGGTCTCGGTCAGGCGCACAACCGCCGCCTTGGACGCAGCGTAGGCGCTGATGTTGGGCATCGGGGCGGTCGCTCCGCCACCGGAAAGATTGATGATCTTGCCGCGGCCCTGGGCCTTGAATTGAGGTATGAGCGCGCGGCAGGGGAGCAGCACACCGAAGAGATTGATCTCAATAGCGTGCTTCCACTCGCCCAGATCCACCGTCTCGGTCGGCCCCATGGGTCCGTAGATGCCGGCATTGTTGACCAGCACCTGGACCGAACCGAGGGACTTCAACGCGGCAGCGGCAAAGCTGTCCACCGCGGCGGGATCAGAGACATCGCAGCGAAGAGGGACAATCTTCTGGCCGGGCTTGGCCAGCGTGTTCAGTTCCTTGGCCGCGGCGTCGAGCTTGGCGGCGTCGCGGGCACAGAACGCGACACTGGCACCCTCGCGGACGAAATGGCGGGCGATTTCCAAGCCGAGGCCCTGGCTGGCGCCCGTGATGATGGTGTTAAGGGCGGAGAGTTTCATGCTGGGGAACCCACGGTGACGTATTGGAGGTTCGGCAGCCCAGCCACCGACTTCTCGAGGAAGCGAGTGGCGTCGATTACGAGCGGCCGGCGGAGAGTCGAAAGAAGTGTGGACCACTCCAAGGCGCGGAATTCCGGCCACTCGGTGCAGACCACGACGGCATCCGCGCCGGCGAGGGCCTCGGCCGCGGTGGACTTGAAGTGGAGGAAGCTTTGCTGGGCCGACAGCGCCGGCGAGGATGGATCGCAAGCGCGCACCTCAAAGCCGTGCGCGGCGAGAACCTGGCCGAGCTCGAGGGCCGAGCTCCGGCGCAGGGTGCTGGTGCCGGGCTTGTAGGTCAGGCCGAGTAGCGCGACGCGCTGGCCGGGCCGGTCGCCGAGAAATTTCTGGATCTTTTGCCAGGCCCAGAGACGGTGCTGGTCATTGCTGCGCTTGATGGCAGGGAGCACCTCGAGCGGCTCGCCCAGCTTGCGGCCGAGGTTGGAGAGGGTGACGACGTCGCGCGTGAGCGTGCCGCCGGCGATCGCGCTGCCGGGCGAGAGATACGCCCGCGGGCCGATGCGGCTCTCGCTCTTGAGCCCGCGTTCGACCTCGGTCGCATTGGCGCCGGTGTCTTCGCACAACCGGGCAATCTCATTCATGAACGTGATGGACACGGCGAGGAACGAATTGATCGCGTGTTTGGTCATCTCGGCCGATTCCGGGCTCATCCAGACGATTTCCCGGGTGAACGGCGCGAAGAGTGTCGCCAGCTGGGCGCGGGTGCGCTCGTCCCGGCAGCCGGCAATGATGCGATCGGCGTGGTTGAAGACCTCCAGCGCCTGGCCGAGCCGAAGGTTCTCGGGCGAGCAAGCGAAACGGAGTCCCAACTCCGCGAATTCCGTCTCGATCTGGCGGCACGTGCCGACCGGCAACTGCGACGAGATGAGCACCAGCGAGCCACGGCGGAGCGCGGGAAGGCAGCGCCGCACCTCGCGCAGGACCGACTCCGTGTCGGACTGGTCGTTGTCATCCACCGGCGTGTCGTAGGTGACCCAGAGGATGTCCGCCTGGCTGCAAGCACTGGCCACGTCGGTGGTAAAGCGCAGCTGTCCGGTCGCGAGTCCGGCCTGGATCAGTGCGTCGAGGCCCGGCTCGGTGAGCGGCGCGCGTCCGGCCGCGAGGCGGCCGACGTTGGCCGCCTCGAAGTCGAGGCCCGTGACCGAGAAGTGCCGTGCGCAGGATGCAGCGGTCACACAGCCGAGGTGCCAGAGGCCGAGGATCGTGAGGTTCATGGGCTGGCTGCGGGAAGGGAAGGGGGGATTCCCGGACGCTGGTAGAGAGTTATTTGGCGGCCAAAAATGTCAAAGGTTTGGACGCGGCGCAGATGGGTCTCGCACCACTGCTTGAGCTGCGGATACAGCCGGAGCATCTGCTTGTCGTAGGGCCAGTAGCCATCGCCCGGCATCGTGTCGGTGAGGAAGATGAAGTCGCACAATTTCAGCCGGTAAAGGATCACGTCGTCTGTTTCACCGAGGATGCTCTGCGGCAGTTCGATCACATACGGAGTCCACACCTTGTGGCGCTCATAGCAGACGACCTCCAGGATCTGCGCATCGAGGAAGTCGACGATCTGGTCGACGCCAATGACCGGGTTGGGCAGGTGGGCGGCGTGGGCCGAGACGAAGATATAGTCGGCGATGACGTTCACCTTGCGGGCGCTCGCGAGGAATTCCGGGCTGTGCGCCGGCGCGAGCTGGCGGGAGACAAAATAAGTTTCGCCCGCGCCGAGTGCACCGAGCGCCAGCGCGATCGGGACAAGCCGCCGCCATGACCTGCCGGAAGAAAAATCAATTCGCTGCCAGAGTATCGCCCAAACCCAGAGCACCAAGAGGACGGCTCCAGGCACCAGGACGCCGAGGACAAATTCCGATTTCTGTGGGTGAACCCAGAGCACGGCGCCCGGGAGCAACAGGAAGGCGAGGGCGAAAAAGAGCCAGTCGCGTCCCGGGCCGGGCCCGGCAGCGGGCTTTCGGAGCAGCGCCGCCAGTGCTAACAAGAGGGCCGTGAGGACGGCCACGACCCAACCGAAGAAACGTCCGAGCTGCATATCCGCGAGGTGCCCGAACACGAACTTGGCCGCGCCCCAGTGATCCATGGCCCGGAGTCGGGCCGCGCCCTCGGCGCTGGTGACGTGCCCGACCCAGTAGTAGTTGTAGATCGTGGTGCGGTTGAACCAGAACATCGGTCCGGCCAGCACCGTGGCGGTGAGGGCGGCAAGGAGCAGGTTGCGCCAGCGGAGTCCTCTCGCATCCCCGCACAAAATCCAGACGGCGGTGGCGAAAAAAATCACGGCGAAATACGCGCCGGTGAGAAAGCGTTCCAGCAGGGTCACGCCGACGGCGAGACCGAGGACCACCGACCAACCCAGGTGCCGAAACCCCTGCGTCAACAGCGCCACGCACGCGGTGATGCCCATCAGGCACATGGCCCCGTGGTCGAGGCGGAAGTCGACGGCCGACGCGGCTTCCGCCGACCAGGGCCACGCCATGCAGAGGAGAAGCCCGAAGCCCATCCATCCCAGAGCGATGGCGCGGCTGAGCCGCAAAATCACGGCCAGAAGCGTCGCCTGCCACACGAGGAAGACCAGCAGGTTCAGGCTCAGCGCGGCGCTGCGGGACGCGGAACCGACGACGCGAAACAGGAGCAGGGCGAAAAAGTCATGCAACGTTCCCTGCAATGCGGGCTTGGTCAGGGTGAACTTCAACCCGGCGGCGAGGCCGTGTGCCTGGGCCTGCTCGTAGGCGGTGTAGGATTCGCGCAGGTATTGGATTTGGTCGTTCCAGCGGGGATAGATGGAGGCGTGGTGCTGCGACGTCATCCGGTCGAAAACCAGGAACTGCGCCACCATGAGCACCACCGCGGCGAGCCACATCCAGCGGCGCGCCGAGGGCCTGACATCCGCCGTCATGGACGCGCTGCTCCTTCGTCTTCCGTCCGGGCCGCGTAAACCCAGCGGTTGGCCTCGAGCCAGCGCAGGGTCGCGATGATGCCTTGCTCGATGGTCAGCCGGGGCTTCCAGCCTGTGGCCATGATTTTCTTCGTGTCGAGGAAGATGAAGGGATTGTCGCCGATCCAGCCGCGCTCGCCGCCGGTGAATTCCAGCTTGGGCTTCAGCCCGAGCGCGCCGCAGAGGTAGCCCACGCTGGAGCGCACCTCGACGTATTCGGGTGTGCCGAGATTGTAGATTTGCGTGCGGTGCTTCGCGTCGCGGGCCGTGTGCGTGCGGATGACATGCAGCAAAGCGGAGACGCAATCCTGCACGTACAGGTAGCTCTTGCGCTGGCGGCCGTCGCCGAGGATGCGCAGCCGGTCGGGGTGCTCCACCAGCTGGCGGTAGAAATCAAACACGTGGCCATGAGTGTAGCGTTCGCCGAGGATCGAGACGAAACGGAAGAGATAGGCCTCGTCGAGCTGGCCGCCCTCGGCGTAGGCCGAGATCAGGGTTTCGCCGGCGACCTTGCTGGCGGCGTAGAGCGAGGTCTGGATCGGGAAGGGCGCGTCCTCGGGCGTGGGGATCACCGTCGCCTCGCCGTAGACCGAGCCGGTGGAGGAAAACGCGATGCGCCGGATGCCGTTGGCGCGCATGGCCTCAAGGACATTGAACGTGGCGGTCGTGTTTTGCTCGAGGTCCTTCCGGGGATGCGCCCAGCCGTCCTTGATATCGGCGTTGGCGGCGAGATGGAACACGAAGTCGCAGCCGTGCATGGCGGCGGTCAGCGCGGCGAGGTCCAGGTTGTCGCCCCGCACCAGGCGGAATCCGCGCTGGGCTGCGGCGTCGGCGAGGAACCGCTCCTGGCCGGTGGAGAGATTGTCCCAGCCGACGACGGTGGCGCCGTCCGCCAGCAGGCGGTCGATGAGGTTGGAGCCGATGAAGCCGGCGGCGCCGGTGACAAAGATTTTTTGCACGAGGGACGAAGTCAGCCGCGAAGCGGCTCTGGCCGCGGGCGGAGGGCCACGGCGAAGACGAGGTTGGTCAGGACGAAAGGCAGGAAGGGCAGCGGGAAAAAACTTCGCGTCTCGACGGTGAAATAGGGCTGCAGTTCCCCGAGGATTTCGTGCGGCAGGTTGATGTGCTCACGACGGTGAAACCACCGGTATGAGCCGCCGTAAAACCGCTTGTAGGCGCGCTCCGCGGAGATCTTGCGGGCCAGTGCGTAGGCGGGGCTGCCCTCGCAGGGGATCACGATGAGCAGGCGACCCTGCGCCTTGTTGAGCAGCCGGTAGGATTCGCGGATCGTGGCGGGGAGGTTCGGCAGGTGCTCGAGGACGTGGATGGCGATGATGCGGTCAAAGAACCCATCGGAAAACGCGAAGGGCTGCTGGCAGTCGCCGACGACGGTCTGGACGCGCGGGAAACGACGGCGGAGCTCCGCGGCCATGTTCTCCCGGAACTCATTGGCGAAATAGTTTTCCTCCTGGACCGGCGTGAGTTGCTCGTAATGGAGGTGTTCGCCGAGGCCCGCGCCGATCTCGAGGGTCGTCCGGAAGTCCGGGCCCGAATGGCGGATGGGAAACCGGTGGTTGAATTTCTCGAGCAGGCCGTAGCGGCGGCGGCTGGCGAGCTCCACGTGCCAGCGCTGCATGAAGTCGTTGCTGATCCGCTGCTGCTCCGCCGTGAGCGGGGGCAGCACCTTGGGCCACTTCGGCGTCGGCATGGCTTCACGCATGGCCGTCAAAGCCCACCGCGCGATCCACGATGAACTTGGGCCGCGCCCGCACCTCTTCGTAGATGCGGCCGATGTATTCGCCGAGGATGCCGACGCTGATCAGCTGGATGCCGCCCATGAACAGGACGAGGATCACGATGGTGGGATTGCCGAGCGGGAAGGGGAAGCCCATGAGCTTCATCACGAGGTAGGCGAGCGCGATGAGGAACGAGCAGGTCGCGATGATGAACCCGGCCATCGTGCTGAGCGTCAGCGCGTAGGTGGAGAAGCAGAAGATGCCGTTGAACCCGATGCGCAGGGAACCGAAGAAGCGGTTGTAGTTGGTTTCGCCCGCGTGCCGGGCGGGCCGGTCGAAGGGGATGATGATCTGCCGGAAGCCGACCACCGCCACCATGCCGCGGAGGAAGCCGTGGGATTCCTTGAGCTTGACGAGTTCGTTGACCACCCGGCGCGACATGAGGCGAAAATCGCCCGTATTGGGCGGGATCCGCACGTCGGCGATCTTGTTGATCACCTTGTAGCCGGCGGCCGCCACGGTCTTCTTGATCCAAGGTTCACCCGAGCGCTGGCGGCGCTGGGGCAGGACCACGTCGTAACCCTCGTGCCAGCGTGCCAGCATTTCCACGACGAGTTCGGGAGGGTCCTGCAAATCCACGTCCATGACGATGACGGCCTCGCCGCTGGAGAATTCCATGCCGGCGAGGGTGGCCATGGGCTGGCCGAAACGGCGGGAGAATTTCAGCAGCTTGACCCGACCATCCTGTTCGCGGGCCTCGAGGATGGTCTCCTCGGTGCGGTCGGGCGACG
>TBL_comb47_HYPODRAFT_10003000_pt1 | contig 20376 bp, 16 predicted proteins | sample TroBogypolimnion_40_FD_10682 | JGI IMG/M metagenome (IMG submission 10682) | reverse complement strand
CCGGGCTGACATTCCAGAACTTTACAAATAGATTCGAGGGTATCAAACCTTACCCCTTTTGCTTTGCCGGTCTTCAGAATTGACAGGTTTACTGTCGTCAGCCCAACACGCTGTGACAGTTCATTTAATGACATCTTTCGCTTTGCCATCATAACGTCCAAACGGATAATTATGGCCATAGACAGCCAAACGATTCGTTTTCCTGTTTAACTTCCAATGCCCTTGTAACAAACTGATTAACAGCCCATAAAATTGCAGCAAGCAGCAGACTAATAGTTTGAGGGCTATTGATTATCGGTAGCCGGGTAAACGATCTGAGTACCAAATTCGCGATACTCACCAGTGAAGTCCATTCGCTGATATGTAACTCACTAAAATTGTTCACGATCGTTTTGGCGGCACCTAATGAGGCAAGTCCCAGGCACGAAAGAATAATTCCGTTAAAAACCTTCAAACTTCCCTTGTTAAAATAGTCTGTTCGCTGATATTCCCTGAACAATCGGATTAACAACCACGATACCAAAAAAAAATTAGATTACTGCAGATTTGGGTAGTAAACCGGACAAATGGAATTTCGTTACCCGGAACAACAGCATGATTGCTTTTATTGAGCAAAAAAGGGATAAACCACCTGGTATGATTGACTAACGCAAGACCAGAAAAATAAATAGTCACCCACAAAACCAATTTTATATGGGGAATTTTGGAGAATCGAATCCGCATTTAATTGGCCGACATCCAATACCCGGCCTTCGGATCGGCTTTGCGTAAAGCAGACAATGCTGCCAAGGCTAGGCCTTTGTCTGTGTAGGACTGCACTATGATCAAAAACGTACCGTTTGGCAGAGACTTAAGCTCGGATTTAAATCCATCAGCCCGAAACTTCCCAAGGAATTTATCTGCATTCTCCTTTTGCTTAAAACAACCGCCAATTAACCGGAATCTTGCATTGGTTTGAGCTGCGACCGGTTCGGGTTGTCCCTTATTTAATCCTGATTTGAATATAGCTGAATCACCTGTATTAACGACCGCTTGTGAGGTATGAACCGCTGTAATTCCAGGAGTTGATGCAGGAACCAAGGGATTATTTAGAGGGAATGAAGCAGTACTTGAGGTTTGTATCTTCGAAATTGAATGGTTAATCCATGAATATTTCGAAACGGGAACAAAAATCAGTGCCAGTAAAATTGGGATTCCAACGGCCAGCGCCTTGACTCTTCCGGAGCTAAAAACAGGGTGAACCGCCTCTTTATTATTGAATAGTCTTTTTGAGGGGACGATCTCAGCCCTTTCGAGTTGCGGGAACTGGAATCTTTCCATCCCATAGGCTTCAAGTAAAAAATTCTCATGAACCTCAGGTTCAAAGATTAATTTTTCATTCCTGTCGAGATGAAGTGCTCCAATATTTTGAAATTCTATCTTCTCTCCATTTTCCAGTTTGGACCATACTTCGCTGACAAATTCAGAAATGATCTGGCGGGCCTCCATATAACCGATCCCCTCGATTTCTGAAATATAGTTAACAAGCAATCCATCATTTTTACTCAACTTGCCAGTAAAAATTATCTCCTTCACAGGTGGGTTAAAGCTATTGCTGGCAAGATCTATCTCCGCCGGACGGTAGTTGGTCACAAAACCACCCAGATCGGGGACAATCACACAATCATGTAACCGCAATAATTCTATTAAATAAAAAGTAATATCCATAGCCTGCTATTTTAGAAGAACCAAAAATAAGGAAAAATAGGGGTTTTGAATGAGTTTTATGAGAAAAATAATAACATCTTTTCTAAATTCATGGAATCAAAGGATATACACCAAATAAAAAATCTTAATTTTGATTCTATAAAAACTTGGGAATATGGGACGACAAATATTAGTAACAGGTGGAACAGGATACATTGGTTCACACACCGTTGTGGAACTCCAAGCTGTTGGATTTGATGTGATTATCATCGATGATCTATCCAATTCATCTGCAGATGTGGTTGATAATATTGAGAAGATCAGCGGAGTCAGGCCGGTTTTCGAGGAGTTTAATCTGCTTGATTTGGATCGGTTAGAAACATTTTTCGAGAAATACAATGGTATTGAGGCAATTATCCATTTTGCAGCCTTCAAAGCCGTTGGCGAATCTGTCGAAAAACCACTCAACTATTACCGTAATAATCTGGTTTCGCTGATGAATATTCTGGATTGTATGTCCAAATATCATGTTCCGAACCTGGTATTTTCATCCTCCTGTACGGTATATGGGCAACCCGATCAATTACCGGTCACCGAAAGCACACCCAAGAAAGATGCCGAATCACCTTACGGAAATACCAAGGCAATTAGTGAAGAGATTCTCCGTGATGTGATAAAGGTCGCAACTGATTTGAATATCATCGCCCTTCGCTATTTCAATCCGATCGGCGCCCACCCATCCTCTCTGATCGGCGAGCTACCACGTGGTGTCCCAAATAACCTGGTTCCGTTTATCACTCAAACAGCCGCAGGAATTCGTCAGCAGCTAAGCGTTTTTGGTGACGATTATAACACGCCTGATGGCAGTTGCGTCCGCGATTATATCAATGTCGTCGATTTGGCAAAGGCCCATGTGATCGCCATTAACCGTCTTATTAATAGGTCTAATTCGGATCGGTATGAATTTTTTAATATTGGAACCGGCAATGGCGCCTCAGTTCTGGAAATCGTAAAAACCTTTGAGCAGGCAACCGGAGTGAAACTAAATTATAAAATAGTTGACCGGCGTCAGGGAGACGTGGAAAAGATTTATGCTGATACTACCATCGCAAATACAATCCTTGGATGGAAAGCACAAACCTCGTTATACGATACCCTGCTATCTGCCTGGAATTGGGAGAAAAGAATTAGAAATATTGGTTAATATATTGAATTACAGTAATAACGCCTAATTAATTTAGAAACATGAAAACATTACTAATCACAGGAGGTGCAGGTTTTATCGGCTCACATGTAGTAAGACGGTTTGTAAATAAATATCCTGAATATAAGATTGTTAATCTTGATGTTTTAACCTATGCGGGGAATCTCGAAAACCTCCGGGATATCGACACCCGGTCGAATTACGAATTTGTAAAAGCAGACATCAATGATGGTGCCGCTATAAACGATCTCTTTGAAAAGTATCAGTTTGACGGAGTCCTCCATCTTGCCGCTGAATCGCACGTTGACCGCTCAATAGCCGATCCTATGGCCTTTATTATGACGAATATTGTGGGCACTGTGAATCTGTTGAATGCAGCCCGTAAAATCTGGAAAGCCGGAAGTGAAGGTCATCGGTTTTATCATATTTCAACTGATGAAGTTTATGGTTCTTTGGGTGAAACCGGACTTTTTCTGGAAACAACTTCCTACGATCCTCACGGCCCGTATTCTGCCTCCAAGGCGAGTTCGGACCATTTAGTCAGAGCTTATCACGACACCTATAAATTACCTGTGGTTATCACAAACTGCTCAAACAACTACGGGCCAAATCAGTTTCCGGAGAAGCTTATTCCGTTAGCCATTCATAACATTAGTCAAAACAAGCCAATTCCGATCTATGGGAAAGGAGAAAATATCAGGGACTGGCTCTATGTTGAAGATCATGCTGCCGCAATTGACCTGGTATTCCATGAAGGTAAAGATGGTGAAACTTACAATATTGGAGGTCATAATGAGTGGACGAATATATCCTTAATCAAACAGTTGTGCATAACAATGGATAAAAAGCTTGGACGTGATCCGGGAACAAGTGAAAAATTGATTACTTACGTTAAGGACCGTGCAGGACACGACTTGCGATATGCAATAGACTCCTCAAAAATCAAGCAGGAGCTGGGCTGGGCTCCTTCGCTACAGTTTGAGGAGGGAATCGAAAAAACAGTCGACTGGTACCTGGCAAACACCGAATGGCTTGAAAATGTTGCTTCAGGTGCTTACGAAAAGTATTACGAAAAACAATACGTTTCAAGATAATCAGAAGTTCGAAAATAGCGAAAAGGTAGTTTCAAAACCATAATAAGTTTGAGACAACCTCTGGTTTTATCTCCCTTATTCATCAAAAAGAGATGACTCTTTGAAGGGTAAATGGTGAAAATTCAGGAACTCCAGATATTCCTCCTGAAAAGATTTTTTCCAGTGATATTGCTCCTGATTTTGGATATAGAGCAAAGCACTGTCAATTTGTGACCGGCTAATGGAAAAAGCGGCAAATCCGGCTGACCAGCTAAATGAACGAAGTGCTTCGAAGTTCTGCCTTAGCCATGTGGTCGAACTCTGTTTAATGGGTATAATAGCCGATTCGACCGAAAGCTTAGTAGGGAGAGAAATTAAAAAATGGATATGGTTTTCAGCTCCGCCAAGTGCAACCAGGACCATTCCTTTTGACTTGGCGACAGCAGAAAGGTAGGCAGAGAGTTGGCTCCGAATTTCGGCTGTTAGAAAGTTCTTTTGATGATAGGTCCCTATCACGACATGCATAAGACAACTGATAAACTCCTTTGACATATGATCTGAAGATAATGATTACCTAATGTTTAGTGTTAGTCCTATATTCCCGGCACTGCGAATTGAAGTGATAAATTTAATTAATATATTTTCCGTCAACGAGTTTGAAACCTATTCTTTCCAAATAGTTATTATGCTCCTTGCTTTGTGGTTCAATAAAGATACGACTATAACCCAAAAAATCGATATAGCGTAACTCACATTGGTAAAATGTTCGGGCTAACTGTGAATTGCGATATTTTGGAACCATATAGTCGATGCAGATCCTTAAAGTTTCTTCATCCCTAATCTCTGCGATAATTAATCCGACAGTCTCCATTTTTGAAAATAGTAATGCCACGAGAAACTCCTCCTCAATACTAAAGTCAAATCGTGGAAAATACCTCTTGATGTCATCCTTGTAAAAGTCAAGAAAATAATTTAAGAACCGGTCGTCGCGATCGGGAATAAGAATCACCTCTATTGATCTGTTTTTTTCGAGGTGCAGGCGAAGCCGGAAGATGATCACAAAAAAAGCCAATAGGGCTGAAAATGCAAGAAGATACGACTTAACGACTAATCCTCCGATTGCCAGCGTGCAGATAAAAATAATATAATAGGGCCAGCCCTTAACTCCAGGCTTAACCAAAAAACTACAGGCGAGTAATGTAAAAGCAATAAATCCGTAGTATATACTGAAATAGGTATTTGTCATTTCCATAATATATCCGAACAAAGAAATCGGAATATTGTTTAAACAAACAGGGAATCATCAAGCCATTTTAACTTTAATTGATTCCGGAAAAATAATGGTTAGTATCTTTTAACTTATCAAATTATTCATTGGCCCACTTTCTTGCTATTTTTGCACATATGGAGTACGTCCTTAAAGTGCTAAGCGTTTTTTTTGTTGCCAGCATCAAATATTTCTGGGCAACGCCTTATTCATTCGGTCTTAAGCTCAATGAATGGGAGACAATAATCTTCATGGAAACAGGAGGAATATTGGGATTCCTATTTTATTATTACTTCTTTGGATTCATGTTTAAAGAGTTAAAATTATTATGGCCAGCTGTCTACCATTTCACTCCGGTTCAGTTTAAAGTGAGATTTGAAATGTGGTTAACCCGAAGACGGGCAAAAAGGATCAGTGCAAGAAAATTCACAAAGAGGAATAAAATAATTGTTCGAATGCGCAAACGGTTTGGGATTTGGGGACTCGTGATATTGTCGCCTGTAATTCTTTCAATTCCGGTTGGAGCATTGTTAGGCAATAAGTATTTCAAACATAATCAAAACTTCATTCCGTATATGATTCTTTCAATCCTAATCTGGGGCGTGACCTCAGTCGCCCTTTTCAGTACCTTTATGAACCATTAGGAGCGCATTTTCCTAAGCAGTTTTTCTGATCGGTTAATAAAACCCGCAGACCCTCCCTCTTCTCTTAAACTTTCAATCACAGAAACTAATTCTCCCTTAATATCAGGCAATTGCAACGATATATTAAAAAGAATCTGCATTGCAAACACCCTTACGGCAGCAGGCTCAACTGGGAGTAGCAATTCAAAACATTTGTTAACCAAAACAACAAGGTAATACTCAGGAATAGTATAGCGGCAAAGTATACGGGTAAAATGTCTTTTCAAAGACCCATCTTTGGTGGATATGAGGGCCTCAATTATCTCAGGCACCCTATCCACAAGTAATTCGGGGCAATCCGCTGAAGCATTGTCGATAATCCAACACGATCGCCAGGCCAAACGATGATCTGCCGAATTAATAAATCCAAAGAGCTGGTCAAAAAGGCTTTTATCCATTATTACCGCCTTTTTCCAAAGCCCAAGCTCATTCACTCCTATTTTATATATTTCCTGCCTGACAGCTTTATCATCCCTGTTCTCTGGCATTTCTTTCCCGGAGATAATCATAAAAATCCAATTGAGCTTTTACCTGAGGTAATTGACCCTGATTTTTGATCACATTATTCAGGTCATTATCAAGAATCCTGGCAGAAGTATTATCATGCCATTGTAAATTGAAAAAATCGATCAGCTCTTTCTTGATTTCCTGATCATAAATAGGTACAGCCACCTCCACCCGTCTGTCAAGGTTACGGGTCATAAAGTCTGAGGAGGAGATATACACTTTATCGTCGCCTCCATTAAAAAAATAAAACAACCTTGAATGCTCCAGATATCTGTCTATCATTCCAATTGCAGGAATATCAAGCTTACCATCTGAATCAGAGGTGTACATCGAGAACATCCCCCTGATGTTTAGTCTTACATCTACCCCACATCTGGAAGCCTCTTCTATTTTGTTTATAATTTCAACGTCAACCATATTGTTGCACTTCAAATAGATCCTTGCCTCACCCCCTCCCTTTGCATTGAGTATCTCCTGTTTAATCATCGCCACAATCTTTTTCCGCATAGTAAAGGGAGAAACGAGCAAGTGTTGGAATCTGCTAATCTTGTAATTACGGTCAAAAAAATCAAAAACACGGGTAACTTCACGCGTAATATTTGGATCGGCAGTGCATAAAAGTTGATCGGAGAATACCTGGGAAGTCAATTCATTAAAATTGCCCGTGCCCACCAGGGCAAACTTCTTCGATTCTTTATCCTCCTTCCTCATAATCAGACACAACTTGGAATGGACTTTCAGGCCAGGAACTCCAAGGATCACTTTTACATTTTCCTTATCCAGCATATTGCCATATTCAATATTATCCTGCTCATTAAAGCGTGCCCGAAGCTCAAGGACAACAGTTACTTTTTTACCATTTCTTGCAGCATTAATTAAAGCATTAATTACATGCGAATTACGAGCCATCCGGTATCCGGTAATTTTAATTTCAGTCACTTTGGGATCAATGGAAACCTCACGCAATAAGTCAATAAAATGGAAAAATGAGTGATAAGGAAAATGAAATAAGATGTCGCTTTTACTGATACTATTTAAGTAAGTTTGACCATGCACAATTTTTTTATGCCTGACCGGGCTGATAGGTTTATAGTAAAGATGTTCAGCCCCTACTTTAGGAAAACCCATAAAATCCTTAAAATTATGGATTCGGCTTCCTGCAATTACAACATCCTCCTTCTTAAAATTTAGTTTATACAACAAAAATGAGAGTAAATTATCGGGGATCTCCTTTTCGTGAACAAACCGTACCAGGGCGCTATTCCCGCGTTTGACAATACTTTTTGCGACCAGTTTAACATAGCTTTCAGCCACATCATCATCCAAATCAAGCTCCGCATCCCGCGTTAATTTGAAAATATATGAGCTAATTGTTTGATAATTAAACATATAAAAAGTATCATCCAATTCGTATCGAATAACATCTTCCAATAGGATGATGTAGGTCGTGTTATCTTTTGAAGGAATAATAACGAATCTCGGGAGCGAATCAGTTGGAACCTCAATAAGTGCATATTCTGATTTCTTGTTCCTGGCCATATCGACCGCCAGATAAATTGCGTCGTCACTTAACAAGGGTATTTTAGATCCTTTTTTAAGGATTATAGGCATAATCCGGGGGCGAACCTCTCGTTTAAAGTATCGCGTTACAAACTCGCCTTGTTCGGGACTAAGCTGGTTTTCATTCACAATATAAATGTTCTCTGTAGCAAGCTCCTCCAAAATCTGATTATACGTCTTCTCAAACCGATTACTTTGTTCGATGACAATATCTTCAATCTGAGTTAGAACTTCGCGTGGATTACCACCCTCGGCCAGTGTAAGTTGTCCCACCATGGCCAGACGCCGCAGAATAGCTACACGAACCCGGAAAAACTCATCCAGATTATTGGAATATATCCCAAGAAATTTAAGTCTTTCAATAAGAGGAACTTCACGCCTTGAGGCTTCCTGAAGAACCCGTTCATTAAAGGATAACCAGCTAATTTCCTTGCTTCTAAATCGTGTACCCATTGTATTTGATCCTATTAATAATTTCATAAAGATAAAAATTCATCCAAGATAAAATAAACACGAGGCCAAATTCTTGTTTAGAACTGTTTTTTCTCGTAAATTTGAAGGTGTAACTGAGAAACGATGATGACAGAAAAAGAATTAAAAGATAAATATACCCAAATATGTAATCTGCTATCGGCAAGAAAACTAAAGCCTGCCTTCGACCTGTTGGAACAATTAATTTCAGGAACTGGTCTTGGTGAATTGCATGAGCAATATATGAGCCTGGAGCAAAATTACAAATTTATGCTCAAATATACTGTTGAAGGGATCAACGATCCTGAGCGGCAAAAGATTTATGAGCATTTATTAATATCCACCTTCGAGATCGCCGATAATACCTATGAAAACCTTCGGATGAAATACTCACAAACAGTTGAATATCAGAAAAAAAGAGGATTTGCCAAGCACTATATCACCAATCTGGAAGGTTTCTCACACGACTTAGAGAAATATTCGATACAAAAAGAGCTCAGGACATTAATTCCTGATTCCTCCTCACCAGAGTCATCCAGTGCCAGATTGGAAGCTGAGTTGCATTTACAAAAGATCTTCACCCTGTTTTATCATTTCTGGTTTGTTGACCGTCTGACAGGAGATGAAATTCAATTCCTTGGATCATACCTGAGAAATGAAGCTTCACCTTACTTCGAAAAATCATTGGTCATTACAGCGCTAACACTCAGCCTGATGCGCTATTTCGATGAGCATAAAATCATACTTCTCTTTAATGCCTGTGAAGATCCGGATGAGGAAGTTAGTCAAAGGGCATTAACCGGTCTGGTAATAGCGATTTATTATTACGATCAGCGTATGCCTTTCTTCCATGCTATTACAGGCAGGTTGCAAATTTTCATGGAAAATCAACGATTCAGATCTAATTTTGAAAAAACGATTCTTCAGTTTATCCGGAGTAAAGAGACCGAAAAGATACAACGGAAGCTTCAGGACGAGATATTTCCGGAGATGATCAAACTTAGTCCAAATCTCCGGAATAAACTGAGTATTGAAAGCATGCTGGGGGAGGGATTGACCGAAGATAAGAATCCGGCCTGGCAGGAGATATTAAAAGACGCTCCTGGTTTAATGGGGAAAATGGAAGAATTAACAGAGATGCAACTTGAAGGAGCTGACGTATTTTTAAGTTCATTTTCAATGCTTAAGCATTATCCGTTCTTTAGCGAGATGGCAAACTGGTTCTTCCCGTTCACCCCTCAACACCCTGAGATTATAAGGAATCCGATCAACAAAGAGTCGACAGAAGATCTTGCTTTTACGCAATTGATCATGAAATCGCCTATGCTTTGCAATTCGGATAAATATTCATTTTATTTCAGCATTATGAATATTCCTCCCGACTATAAAAAAATGGTATCTGATTCATTAAAAGCTGAAGCTGAGCAAACAGAAGAAATTGCAAAGGACGGGTCGTTTCTGGCGCCAAATAAAAATGCAGAAATAATTATTAGTCAATATATTAGAGACCTATATCGTTTTTTTAAAATACACCCTCAACATGCTGATTTTGAAGATATATTTGCCTGGAAATTCGACTTTCATAATAAATTCGCTTTCTCGAAATTATTGGGTGAGGACCCAAAAATGCAGCTGAATATTGCAGAATTTAACTTTGCCAAGAATTATTTCCAGGAAGCTGCCGATCTTTTCGAATTACTTCTTCAGGAAACTGATGATGCTGAGATGCTTCAAAAATTAGCCTTTTGCTATCAGAAGATGGGTGATTATAAAAAAGCCCTTAATTATTATCTGAAAGCGGATCTTTTTGATCAAAATAAGCTTTGGACCTATAAAAAAATTGCCTTGTGCTACAGGAATCTGAAAAAGCCAGCTAAGGCCCTTGAATATTATCAGTTAGCAGAGATTTTAGAGTCGGATAACTTAACATTGCAGATTTCAATCGGACAATGTCAAATGGAGCTAAATCTTTATGAAGAGGCGCTGAAAACATATTATAAAGTTGAATACCTATCCCCTGGGAATAAGAAAATATGGCGGCCCATTGGATGGTGCTCATTTCTACTTGGCAGAATTGATCAGTCGGAGAAATATTTCGCTCGGTTGATCAGTGATCATCCAAACAAATACGATCTGCTCAATATGGGTCATGTACAATGGTGTCTGGGAAACAGAAAAGCAGCACTCGGATATTACAAGAAAAGCATAAACGATTCTGACAGTTCTGAAAAAGATTTTATGGAAGCATTCGATGAAGATGTTCATAATCTTATCAATCAAGGCGTTGACCCTGACGACGTCCCTATAATGCTCGATCAGCTAAGATATTTTTTAGAGGATTAGAAACATTTAGGATAATCAGATCTGACAGAATAAAAGGGTGAAACTCCTTAAAAATATCTTGGGATGTTATGACGTGCTCTACGTATGGTGACAAAGTCGTAACTGATCATGAACTCATGAGTACCTGAATTAACCTGGGTTGGACGGAATGTCATCAGGTCATAGGAGTACCCGAATTTAAGCTGAGGATTCACACTAAATTGGAATATAAGCCCATACGAGTTCTTCAATCGGTATGTCGCACCAACCCATACCCGATCATACAATAATAAATTTGCGGTAAAATCAGTGTAACTGATGTAAATAGGTGTATTTACTGCCCAACAGTGCAATACCGTTGGTTTAAACTTAACAATATCATTTAAAAAAAACACATAACCTCCCATTGCGTAAAAATGGCGGACTTCACGGTAGACTTTCACTCCATCATCGCTTTCAACCGTATTTTGCAATATTTTTGGGGAAGATGCACCTAAAAAAAAACGGTCGCTATGCCATAGAATCCCAACTCCTACATTAGGAAGAAACTTGGACTTGATATCATAGGCAAAAACTAAGTCAGGGTTTTGATTAATTGTCAAATCGGTTAAATTTGATTGATATATATTAAGCCCACCTTTTAATCCAAAAGAGAGCAACTGATTTCCGGAAATTTTTACCCTAAAAGCGTAATCCAGATATATCCCATTTTGTTTTACAGGACCCCACGAATCATTTACAATGGAAAATCCAAGCCCTATATTATAACGGGGAATTGAACTACTAACAGTTAAGGTATTGGTATTTGGAGCGCCATCGAAGCCGATCCATTGAGCGCGTGAAATTGCAGTAAAACTTAAGTCCTCTGAGATTCCGGCATAAGCGGGCTGAATGGCTAACAAGTTATTCATATACTGGGTATACACCGGATCTTGTTGCGTAAAGCCAAAAAATGGCATTGCGGATATCATGCAAAGCGTTAAGCTCAGCATCCTGACAGCTAATATATGATTCCAATTTCGCAAGATAAAACCTTTAATGATCAAATATAGTAATAAAATGAGTTAATTCATCTTGATTACTAGTAGTTTATTCCAGGTCTACAGAAGGGGGAGCAAAATAATTGGGATCTATGGCAGTTTAAAATTAAAGAGAGGCTATTAATTAATAATTGGCTGAGTTTCGCGTTGAAATTCAGATGATTAATTATTTGAGGGTTTAACACGATGATATAATTCTTAAAAAATTAGCCTCAGGAGGGGGGCTCCTATTAGCCTTAAATTATGGTTATATAAGGGGTGTACCAAATGGCCGTTTATAGAAGTTAACATAGTATATGGAGGTTTGAACAAAGAATAAGGGGAGATTTGCAATTCCCCCCTTTAATGAAACTTTCTTAATCCACTCTTCTAAGCATCCTCTCACGGCACTCATTTAATTATTCATCATCAGCCATTTTGCAATGCTTGATGATATATCATTACCTCTTATATCTTCGACCCATTGGTATTGTCCGATTGGGTTTAATGCATCAAAAAACCATTCTGAATTGTCAGTCACAATAAAATCAAATACTCCATGTGTCAGATTAAGTTCATTCATTATCTGAATTGCTTTCAATTTAATATCCTTTGGAGGGTGTATCGCGGTATAATTGTTTGTGATGCTCTCTATGATTTTTCCTTCCTTATCTAAATTGGCCCTAATTTTACCGATAAAATATTCATTTCCTACCACACTACATCTCACCATGTATGCATTTTTTGTTAGTGGGCAGTTAATTTCGGACTTACTCTCACAAAATGAAGTATTTAATAAACCGCCACAATTCCCGATGCAATCACCTAAGGCCTTCTCCGTACATCCCTGATCCATAAGCTCGAGCAGACTTTCTTTTCTGGTTCCAAAAAAGCTATTCAGGTAATTAATGTCGTTTGAGCAGATATAAGAAGGCCATTTTAATCCGGTATTCTTGGACATAGCCAATTGATGGAACCGGTTTTCGCCGTAAAAATCCTCAGAGAAATTCAGCCATTTGGTGGATTCCAGCGAAGAAAAGAGTCCTCCAAGTGTTTTATTCCAATTCTCTTTCCAGATTAAATAATTCGTATCCCTTATTGGCCTTTCTTCAATGAATGGGTCAAAATAAGTACTGCTGTTCCAGACTGCATCAATTTGACTTGTCGAAAAACTGCAATTTGGAGCTTCTATTCTGAATGAGTTATCCTCAGTTCGGACAAGGATAGATTTGGCTGAGTCTGAATCGAGATTCAATCTCGAATATTCCGCTGTATTTTGTTGCAGAATTGACTCTACCCGGTCAGCATGCCGATCACCTATGTCCGATAAGATCAATATCATCTTTCCTGAAAACGTTAAAATTAGTATCAACTTGAAGGTTGAATCCTCTCCGTAGTTCATCAGTTTATAGGAAAGAGCCTCAAATTGTTACCTGAAATTTGGATATTTTATTTTCCATTATCAAAAAAAGCTCTTAATGGATTGATTAACCGGGTAATTAATCGCATCTCCTTTGTTATAATCTCGGCTGTTCCATCCATTTGCTGGATGAATCTAAGATTCTCCCTGTGATAGGAGGAGGACATTCCATTTGACAACTCAATTTCAGCAATATAACCTCTCGAATCAGGGACCAGTGATATCGATCTTATAACCCCCTTTAACATTCCGAATTCCATATACGGGAAACCACTTAATTTTAAATTTACCCTTTGTCCAACTTCCACTTTACCAAACCCTGATGGTGGTATTACCGCTTTTGCAATAATTGCAGATGGTTCTATGGGTATAATGGTAGCTATCAGTTCCCCAGTTTTTACCTCCTGATTGATACTCCAGATCGAAGTATAGGTTAGTTTCCCTTTGATCGGACTGTAAACCAAATATCTCTCCTCCCATTGATGAATCACATTTTCAAGGTTCTGCTTCGATTCGTCCAGCAGCAGCCGAAAATCAGAAAGCTCTTTTTGGTATTGCATTTCCAATTCAATCCGATTTGACTGCATTTGCAAAATGGAGGACTCTGTTTCTCTTAGCACCGCTTCATAACCAATAAATGCCGATTTTTTTGAAAGAAAAAGCTGACGTGATTTGTCGTATTCTGCATCGCTGGTAATTTTTTTCAGGTAAAGAGAAGAATCACGGATAAAGCTTTTTTCAGATAAAATCAGATCGTTTCGCTGGATCTCCATTTGATGCAATAAAGTCTGATAATATTCCTGGTGTTTAACAATCTGCTTATTGATTAACTCAATCTTTTGTGGAAGAAAACTCTGGGTAAGATATTGTTTAAAGTTATTCCGGTTTTTCAGAAATGGACCGTAATTTAGCTGTAATTCGCCCAGGGTAAGATGTTCAGATAGATTAACTGCAAATACCTGTTTATCCCATTCTGTTATTCTGAAACAATCGGCCAATTCTTTTTTAAGTACCAAATAATGAGCGAAGTCTGTAGGATTATTGATCAAGGCAATATTCCCCTTTTCATCTATATTCTGACCATCAGTTGCGAAAAGCAGTTCGATCTTTCCGGTGGATTTACTAATTAACGAGACCGGTGGATTTTTCGTCGTTAATATCATAGGTGCCCGTATAATCTCCGGAGATTTGAAATAATAGCTTCCAATAACAAGCATTGCAAAAACAATAAAAATCGCAGTCAATCCCCATCGGATGACATGGTTCGGAATAAACGACATAATATCCTGCACCTCTTCACTATGAGTTTCTATATAAGTCTCTAAATTTAATTTCTCTGTCATGACCATAGGTATTGATTCGATAAAATATTTTAAAGAAAACAGAAGCGATTTGGGCTGAGAGATTTCAATTACTAATTTCCAAGCTCAAGCTGGTCTTTAATAAGCCTAAAATAGACACCCTTCCCCTCAACCAGTTCTGCATGTGTTCCTTTCTCGACAATTTCGCCCTCCTCCAGTACAACAATCTGGTCTGCATTTTTAACAGTACTTAACCGATGGGCAACAACTATTACCGTGCGGTTTTTTAAAAAATGACCCAGATTTTCCATAATTATCAGTTCATTTTTAGCATCCAGTGCATTGGTCGCCTCATCGAAAAAAAGGTAATCAGGATCCTTGTAAATCGATCTGGCAATCAGAATCCGTTGCTTTTGCCCGGTGCTTAATCCATGTCCGTCGCCGCCAATTCGGGTTGCGTACCCTAAGGGGAGTGATTCGATGAATGATTTAATATTGGCCGAGTTAACCGCGCTTTCAATCTTTCCGGAATCGGGAACTTCATCCCCAATACCAATATTACCTGCAATAGAATCAGAGAAAATAAAACCCTCCTGCAACACAACTCCGCAACTCTTTCGCCACTGCTGCTGACTGTACCGGTCTAAAGTAACTCCACCCAATGATATATCACCCATAATCGGTTTGTAAAATCCAAGGATTAGTTTTATGAGGGTACTCTTGCCACTTCCGCTTGATCCAACTATTGCAGTAATCTTATTGGCAGAAATTTCAAGGTTTATCTCTTTTAGGACCTTTGGTGAGGCTGGGCCCTCATACTGAAAAGTAACATTTTTCAAAACAATATCTTTCCCAGGAGGAATCTCATATATTTTCATCTTCCCAGGCTCCTCTTCATCTTCTTTATCATTAATCTCACCTAATCTTTCCAAAGATATCTTAGCATCCTGAGCCGATTGCACAAATCCGATAAACAATTGAATCGGTGCATTTAGCTGTCCGATAATGTATTGAACCGCCATCATCATTCCAAGCGTCATATCGCCGGTAACAACAGCCCTCGCAGTCATGAAGGAGATAATAATATCTTTAGTCTGGTTTATAAAAGTTCCTCCAACCAGCTGATTCTGATTAAGAAGAAGTCCTTTTATGTTTATCTTGTATAATTTTGCTTGTATCCTTTCCCACTCCCATCGTCTTTGTTTTTCGCAATTATTAAGTTTGATATCTGGCATTCCAGTGATCAACTGAACAATATTGCTCTGATTTTCTGATGCTTGCTGAAAACGTTTATAGTCAAGGACCCGGCGCTTCTTAAGAAAAAGCAAGACCCATCCGATGTAGAGGATACTTCCGATAAAGAATACAACTAAAATGCCTGGATGATAAGTGGCCATTATAACCGTGTAAATCACCAAAGTGATCGAGGCGAACAAGATATTGACCAGTGAAGTAGTTAGAAAATTCTGAATTCTGCTATGGTCTCCCATGCGTTGCATGATGTCTCCAATCATCCGCGTATCAAAGAACGAAATTGGTAAACGCATCAGTTTGATTAGAAAATCGGATATCAACGAAATGCTGACTCTTGTAGTGACATGCAGCATAATCCAGTTTCGGATCATCTCGTTGGCTGTCTGACCGAAAGTGAGAACGAGCTGAGCAATTAATACCAATCCAATAAAACTCAAGTCGCTGTTGCCGATTCCATAGTCAACAATCGACTGGGTCAGAAATGGGAATATCATGCTCACAAAACTTCCGGTTAACATCCCCAGAAGCAATTGAAAAATAAATTTTCGATAGGGTCGTAAATAATTGAATAAATAGCTATATCGTTTTATACTCTCATTTTCAGGCTCTTCATTATAAAACCCGGGTGCCGGCTCAATTAGCAATGCAACACCTTCCTTACTGCGACCAGACCAACAATTTAAGAATTCAGCCTTACCATATTTCAAAAGACCTTGTGCAGGATCTGCAATATGCACCACATCGCCTTTATCATCTTTCCCCGAAATAAAGAAGCGCTTTCCTTTGCGGGTGATTGAAGTAACGACAACAAAATGATTTTGATTCCAGTGGATAATGCATGGGAGTGGCACCTCATCCCTTAGCTGCTCCCAGGTGATACGAACTCCTCTTGTTCGGAACCCCAAATTCTCGGCGGCATCACTAAGGTTAAGCATCGATACACCATCACGGGTTGCATGGGAAAAATTCCGTACATGCTGAAGCGAATAACTACGACCAAAATACTTCGCAATCATACGTATGCAGGAAGGTCCGCAATCCATGGCATCAAGTTGCTTGAAAAAAGGAAATTGCATAGTTTGTCAGATAATTGATACTTAATTGAATTTCAGATTATTACCTTACTTGAACTGTTAGCCGCTCGAGAGAAAGCTCCAATTCATGGATTGTAAAAGTAAACTAAATATGGTTTGATAATAAGATCGAAAGTGCTATATTTGAAAATATTAAATACTTTTGAAGAATTATTTTTACTAATTCGGGTAACATTTCAAAGGTAATTCCTATTAATATTTATTTAATCAAATAGATTAATTGCGATGAAAAACAAAATTTCAAATGCCTCAAAAAATATTGGTATTAACGGCCAATTTAGGAGTCTAAACAATAATGAAATGCATAGTCTCAAAGGTGGTGGAGCAAAATCAGTACCGCCGATTCCGCCGATTCCTTCAAGCGGGGGGGAAGATTTCCCCTTATCAGTTGCAAGTATTCAACAGATTCCAATGATAGTGTCAGTTCCTAAAAATATGCCGCCTGCAGCTTCTAATGCCGCAGTTTATTTAGATTAATCGACTGTAAATATAACCTTTGGCAAACGGGTGGCATCCTTAATAGATACGACCCGTTTGTTCATTTTATAATTGTGTCCGTAATAATGAGGATCCATTTTTGTATTAATGTTCCTTTTATCACATAAATGATTCAGCCAAATTCCTACTTTATCCCGATTATTACTGATTAATAAAATTCATTGATCCCAATCTTAAAATGGCTCAACAAATTATTATCTTGCCAGAGATAGGTAGAGGCAAATTTATCTCTGGAAATGATGATTTCAAAACTATTTTATTTGTTGTTTTTTGGATTTTTGAGTCTTTCATTACCGGCCCAGAAAACTAAGGATGAGTCCTTTCAAACGGTTATAACGAATTATGAAACCCTTATGAATAAGGGCCGTTTCAAGGATGCTATCAGCTGTTTGGATGCACCTCTCCATTCAAAATCCCAATTATCCCCCAAAGAAAAACTGGTTTTAAATAACAATCTTGGAATTGCACACAAAAATCTGGGGGAATATGATGTTGCCCTGGAATATTATAGTGTAGCAGAATCGATCTTTTTTAAGGACAATATGCCCAATCATACTTTTTTAGTAAGTATTTATGGCAACCTGTCGAATATTTATGGCATCAAGGGAGACTTTAATAAAGCGATGGATTACTGTGAGAAAGCGATTAGATCTATTCCTGAAAGCAACTGGAATGAGTTACAAAAACAAAAGACCATATCAGGTTTAAATCTTAATGCCGGAAGTATCTATTTAAAATTAAATAAATTCGATCAGGCCTTATCGTCATTTAAAGCAAGTATATTATTAAAAGACAAGTATAAACTACCAGGAAAGGATATTTTATACAAGCAATTGGCAAATACCTATGCCAAAATTGGTGACAATCTGCTGGCTGACAAATACTTCAATCTAAGTATCGGAAAATCGGAATCAGAAAATCGGAATTACGGATACAACCTTGTCACTACTTATCTGGAATACGGTCATTTTCTTTTATCCATTAACGAAACGGCTAAGGCATTTAACCCAATCGAGAAAGCACTGAATATTAGCCTGATAAATTTCGGACATAAGAATCAGCTCACTTCCAATTGTTACCAGTTACTGGGTGATTATTACCTGATTATTAAAGATTACACAAAAGCGCTAGACTATTATCAAAAAACGCTGGTCTCCGGCACAAAAGATTTTAATGATCTCAGCATTGAAGCAAATCCTGCGTTAAAAGATATTACAGTTAATGTATGGCAACTCAGGGTGTTTCAGGCAAAAGCCAATGCCTTGGCAAGGCTGGCTGAAAAAGAACCGGATAAAGACCAACGAATCAACGATCTTATCTTAAGCTTGAATGCTAACGGCCTGGCAATAGAGATGATGAACCAGATCCGGGTGGATTACCAGGATGAAGAGACCCGATTAATATTTAACGAAAAGCAAAAGAGTGTTTTTACTGAATCCCTAGAAACAGCCTTAAAGCTCTATGGCATCACGAACGAAAAGAAGTTCCTAAACATGGCCTATCAAACAGCCCAACAATCGAAGGCCAATGAACTCAAGTACGAAATTGCCAGGAACGGATCGTTTTCAAATAATGGAATATCCGACTCCCTCCGAAACAGGGAAAAGGAAATTCAAAATAATATATCGGCATTCAAGGCACTAATCCAGAATGAATCGGCGATGTTAGCGCCTGATACTGTTAAACTCTCCTACTGGAAGGACCAGCATTTCAATTTAAACAGATCACGGGAGAAGAACTTAGAGACTATTGAAAGGATGTATCCCAGGTTTACGGATAAATTAAAGCGAGGAAATATTGTAGAATTTAAAACAATTCAGGCCAATTTAAAACCCGATGAAAGTTTAATTGAATATGTGTACTCTGAAGCGGGAAATGATGGTGGCAGAAATCTGTATGAGTTTGTCGTTACTCCAAATGATCTTTTTTGCCATACCGAATTAATTGATAGTACCATGTCGGCTGATTTATCCGGACTGAGAGCCCAATTAACCAATCAATTTACCGAAGAAAAAGGTATTGATAATTATAATAAAATGAATCATCGGCTTTTTAAAGCGTATGCTGTTTTAATCCAACCATTGGAAAAGTATTTTAAGGGAAAACAACTGATTATTATTCCTGATGAAGGTCTTTCCTCCCTGCCTTTCGATGCATTTATAACTTCATGGGTGAAAAAGACAAAGATTAATTACGAGGAATTAGCCTATTTGATCAGAGATTATTCGATTTCCTATGGTTATTCGACTAACACACTATGGAATACTGATCCAAATATTCAATATTGGCCTACGGTTATTGGGTTTGCACCAGAATATTCAAATAGGATATTGGATGACAAAAGAACGTATAAATCACTGAAAAACAATAATCTGGAAATCGAAAGTATTCTTAATAATTTTGATGGAATCAGCTTAAGTGGTAGCCAGGCCACACTTTCCAACTTCACAACAAGGATGAAAAACGGTGCAGTACTTCATCTGGCGATGCATGCAGAGTTAGATACCATACATGCTGGTTCTTCAAGTTTAATATTCGCTCCGGATAATAATAGTCGGTCAAATTACCATTTATATAACTATGAAATTGGGCAAATGAATATAAAATCGCCCATGGTCGTATTAAGTGCCTGCAGCACAGGAAACGGAAAGCTTTATAGCGGGGAAGGTTTGATGAGCCTAGCCCGAAGTTTTGTTCTGGCAGGTGTTCCATCTGTGGTAGAGACACTTTGGCCCGTTGAAGATATTGCCGGGTCAAAAATTATGGGTGATTTCTATAAACACCTGTCGGAAGGGGAGCCTAAAAACAAGGCAATGAGAATGGCTAAGCTCGACTATATAAACAATACCTCCCCCTCATTTGTAAATCCACGATTCTGGGCAGCTTATACAGGATCAATTTAAAAAGTTGTGGGGAGACAAATCTTAAGCATAGATTTTTGCAAGCCTAAATAAAAAGAAAGAAGTATCAGTTACTCCTCTTTGAGTTGATCTGAATGCTTTGATTTTGGCGTTAAA
>TBL_comb47_HYPODRAFT_10002997_pt1 | contig 20382 bp, 18 predicted proteins | sample TroBogypolimnion_40_FD_10682 | JGI IMG/M metagenome (IMG submission 10682) | reverse complement strand
GCAACAACATCAGTTGCAATTTTGACATAAAGAGGAAAAAATGGATTTCGATATTTCACATTTATCGCCGAAGGCAAGAACACGGCTTGGACGTTATTTTCGCAAAATCCATCTGCCGAAAACGCTTTGGGTAATTCCGGTAGCGGTGATTGTTATCGGTATTGGACTTGCCTTTTATCTTGATCAACTTTCGAATCATAATAACATTATGCCGGCAGTTATTGGAATTTTTATTTTTGTTTTTTTGCGGGTTCTCTGCCTGGGTGTTGAAGAAAGAACCGGAAGCCAATAAAAAATTTAAGGAAAAGTTTTTAAATAATGAAGTATTCCCAAAATGTTTTGAGTGCAATAAAAATAATCCGGACAAGCTGGAAAAATGCGCATTCTGCGGCGCTGATTTAAAGATAAAACTGCTGGATGAATCAACGCCTAACGGAATTTTAAGCTTCGATAATATGTTGAAAGAAAAGCCGGTCCAACATTCTGCGGCAGTAATTGCTTACAGCGCAACTGTGTTTAGTCTACTGTCTATCTCCATAAATTTAAATATTTGCCTTCTGTTCTATTTTTGGTTTATAAAAGACGACTTTGAACGTCATGATAAAGAGGAAATTTCGTATTTAAAAGCTAAGGCGGACGCCCAAGATGGAATTATCAGATATCTAATTCCGCAAGCAGGAGGAGATTCTATTGATGATTCCGGTAAAAGATTGAATAGAATTCCGGTGTACTATAATCATTACGATAAAAAGAATAAAGGTTTTGCTACCATCGGTATAACCATGATGGAGCCGGAAGAAACTCTGGCGATCAACCATGCGGTGGAATACAATAGATGCATGTCAAGGGCAATAAATTATAAAGACTACATCAAACAAAATAAAGACTCAATGATTATATTTTCCGGACCATGTGATTGCGGACAGCGCAACCACAATGCAAAAATTCGGATTTTTCCTAAATGTTACTTTGACCAGAAAGTCATTGTAAAGTTACCCGGCAATGCCGATTTTCAGGGAACGGTATGCGGGATTGAGACCGACAAAGCTGGTAAAATAACCTATGCGATTCGCATAGATTCGCAAACTGTCCGCAAAGACATTCCGGAAGATAACATCACGTTAATCCCGGAGGAACCGAAAACGGAAGCCCCAAGTGTCGCTGCGCACCCGCATAAAAAATAAGCGTTCTGTCCTTGCAATCAACTGCTCTTTTCTGGCAAATTTTACGGTTTTAGCGTAAAAATCGCAAAAATCTACTGAAAATAGGTTTAACATCTGGACTTTTTGATATATATTTCTTCACGATATAATGGATGGTGTATTGATAAACAATTAGAACCCCGAAAAATAGATGCGTTTTCAATGTCCGTTTTGCCGCGGAATTGTGGCAGTAGATAATTCGCAGATGGGAGAGGAAGTGCAGTGCGGTCACTGTGACGAGATTGTCACCGTGCCGAGTTCCCGTCTTGCCACCGGTTCTGTTATCGCCGACTTCATCATCATGGAAGAACTCGGACGCGGCGGGATGGGCGTAGTCTATCTGGCGCATCAAATCTCTCTGGATCGTCCCGCGGCCGTCAAAATTCTTCAGGAAAACTACGCCAATAACGCAGAGTTCGTAGTCAACTTCATCAAAGAAGCGCGTTCCGCGGCCAAACTTAACCATCCGCACATTGTTCAGGCTTATGCCGTCGGCGAAGATGAAGGCATTTTTTACTTTGCCATGGAATACATTGACGGCGAAACCATGAAAGCGGTGCTGAGACGCGAAAAAGTGCTTACCACCGAAAAAGCCGTGACCATCATTCAGCAGATTGCCGAAGCGCTGGATTGCGCCTGGAAGGAACAGAAACTGGTTCACCGCGATATCAAACCCGACAACATCATGCTGACCAAAAACGGACGGGCCAAACTGGCCGACCTGGGACTTTCCCGCGTCGCCGGGGATGTTGACGATGAAGACGAAGACGAAGTGATGGGAACCCCTCAATATATCAGCCCGGAACATCTTACCGGCGCGCCGATGGACGTCCGCAGCGATATTTACAGCCTGGGTGCGACGTTTTATCAGTTTGTGACCGGACGCTTTCCGTATGAAGGCAATTCCGCCACGGAAATCGCCAAAAAACACATTGAAGCCAATCTTGTTCCGCCGATCATCGTCAATCCGAAAGTTCCCGAAGCCGTCAGCCAGATCATCGTCAAGATGATGAAGAAAGATGTTGCCGAGCGTTATCAGGACGCCGAAGAACTGGTTGAGGATCTCCGGATGTTCCGGCGCGGCAAACTGCCGACCACGCTTTCCATGCCGAAAGTATTTTCCACCAGGACCAGGGCGGTGTCAAAGAGCGCCGTGCTGACTCTGGCCGGAACCTCGCCGGCTCCAGGCGGCGCGGAAGTGCCGACCACCACCACCGGCTCTTTCAAACCATTATATACCTCCACCACGACTACCTCCAGCGGCATGGTCTTCAGCGGCCGCATGGATGATGAGATACATGGGGCTCCCAGAAAAAAAGTGCTGCTGTGGACTATTCTGACCATTACGGGAATTGTGGCGATAGCCGGAGCCGTTATCTGGATTTATGTAATCCCGATTCTGAAAAACACCGAAGGCAATAAAGCTCTTGCCAACCAGAAAAATGCGAAAAATATTACTCCGCTGACACCGCAGCAGGCAACCCCGCAGCCGCCCGTAAAAGTCAATAATGATGCCGAATACAGCGGTAAAATTGATGAAATGCTGCTGGCCTATACCAAAAATCCTGAAGACAAAACAGGCTTTCTGGATAACGCCGACAGCTTTTTCGAAAAATATCCGCAGCCGGATACCGCCATCAAGAAAGAAAAGTTAAAAGATTTCCTGCGGGTATATGTACCGCTGGATGAGACCGCCCGTGTGCTTCCCGCCCGCGAAAAACTCAGAACGGCGCATCTCGCCGAAATTGACGCCCGCAAGAAAGAGGAAGAGCGTTTACAGGCTGAGAAACGCCAGCAGGACGAACAGCGGCAGAAGCTGGAGCAGGCGGAAAAGGAAAGAAAACGCAAACTGGATGAAGAAAAACGCGCTCAGGAAAAACGCGTCGCCGAATATATAAAATCGGTCAACAATAAACTGGCCGGCATGACCGGAGTATTTGTAAAATATTGCGGAACCGGCGATGCCGCAATTGCTGAAAAAGCTTTTGCGGAAGCGATTTCCGAGCCTTCCCGCGCCACCAGCCGCTCTCAGAAAGAGAAAGACGCGGCCGGCAAATTGGCGGATTACAGCAAGAAACTTCTTGAGGCGCTTAATATCGGACGGCAAATGGATAATCTGCTTAAAAACAGCGGCACGGAACTGGAAGGCTTGCAGGTTGAATACAAGCGCGGTTCACTTGGACAAATCAAAAAAGTAGAGAACGGCGTGCTCACTATAAAAATGATGTTTTCCGACGATACTGAAGATGTCAAACTCACCGATTTTAAAGATTTCTATCTGAATAAATTAATCAGCAAGGTTGAAAAAAAGAATAGCGTCGCTAATGGACTTTTCTTCTATATGCTGTACAACGGCGAATATGACGCCGATCTGGAAAAAACCGCCCCCGACGCGTTCTGGAAAGCTGAACTTCCCAAGTTTGAAAATGCCTATTTCAAAGAAAAATTGAAAGGGGCCTCCGCCGAACAGAAAAAAGAACTGCAAAGTCGTTTCGGAACGCTTGAGTCTTTTAAAAAAGCCTTGTCTGAAAGCGGCGGTTGACGGGCCAATCGGCCTGATCGCCGGAGAAACTTTAATATTATGAAAATAATACACTTTTCCGACCCTCACGCAGGCGGCCCCGCCGAAGACTGGCTGGCTTATCTGGACAAACGCTGGGTCGGGGTCTTCAATTATCGTTTCCGGCGCAGATTCCGCCATGACCAGGGCAAACTCCGTAAAGCTGTCGAATATATTCTCGATACCCGTCCCGATGTTGCGGTATGTACCGGCGATTTGACTTCCACCGGACAGCCCGGCGAATTCGCCGAGGTCAGGACAGTGCTGAAACCGTTGCGGGAGTCCGGCATCCCGATGCTCTTTGTTCCCGGAAATCACGATTATTATGTGTATCGTGAAAAATGCGTCCGGGCCATGAAAGAGATGTGCCTTTTTATGAATAAGGGCGAATTCGGATTTGATGACCTGCCGGTCGCCAGAATGATTGCCGGGGTGCAGTTCATTATGGTCAACGAAAGCTGGCCCTCAAACCTTATTTCTTCCTGCGGTTATCTCAAAAAACCATCCAGTGAATTTGTCGAGCAATTATGCCGCGAAGAGAAAACCTGCCCGAGAATCATCGTCGGGCATTATCCGTTGATTGAAGACCATCCGCTGCTCAGGATCCGCCACCGGTTGTGGGGACAGAAAAAAGTGCTGAAACTGCTCCTGAACAAACAGATTGATCTGTCACTCTGCGGTCATGTGCATCTACCCTACGAGAAGATTGACGACACCGGCAGAGGTGAATATTGTGCCGGGTCCGTTACCAGAAACGGCTGTATGTCGGAAATTGATTACGACAAAGACCGCGACATTTTCTCCCTGAAAAAGATTGCCCTGGCATAGCGCTGATTGTCAGAGTCCGGCAAGCATCCCTGGTTTCTGCGTGTTTGCGAGCAGCAAAAAATTAGTCAGACCTGTCAGACCTGTCAGACCTGTCAGACCTGTCAGACCTGTCAGACCAGATGGACGAGTGAATGTTCAAAAAACCGCAGTCAGCGGATTTTTACAGTATTCTGTCAAAAATATTGCTTTTTAAATTTTGATTTACAGACGTCAGCTTTATATTTAAGGGCAACATATTTAATATTAATTTGAAAGGCAAGATATGGAAGACGCTTATAAATACAAACGGGTGTTGATCAAATTGAGCGGTGAAGCCCTTAAAGGCGACAGCCCGACCGGTTTTTCCGCGCCCGCGGTAACCAGAATCGTGGAACTGATCAAAAGCGTGATCGACAACGGGATTGAAGTGGCGCTGGTGATCGGGGCCGGCAACCTGTGGCGCGGAGTTAACGGTTCGAATCGCGGAATGGACCGCGTGACCGCCGACTATATGGGCATGCTGGCGACGGTGATGAATGCATTATGCGTGAAAGACGCGTTTGATGCGGCTGGAGTCGGGGCGGAAGTGCAGACTTCAATCCCGATGGAGCCGGTTGCGCCCCGATACAACCGCGCCGCCGCGATTGCCGCGCTGGAATCCGGCAAAGTGATGATCTTCGCCGGCGGCACCGGCAGTCCGTTTTTTACCACCGATACGACCGCGGTGCTCCGGGCGCTGGAAACCGATTGTGAAGCGGTGTTGAAAGCAACTAAAGTTGACGGCATTTACACTGCCGATCCGCTGAAAGACCCGGATGCGGTCAGGTACGAAGAGATCACTTATGAGGAAGCTTTAAGCAAGCAGTTAAAGATTATGGATTCGACGGCTTTTGCGATGTGCAGCGACAGTAATCTGCCGATTATCGTATTCAATTTTTCCGACCCGGAAAATCTGGATAAAGTATTGCAGGGCGATACCAGCCTGGCAACGATCGTCGGCCGCTGACCGTTAACAACTAAAGGATAACACCTTGTGATGAAAATTCATCCGACAGCAGCAATCTCGCCGGAGGCGAAAATCGGGCAGAACGTGGAGATCGGTCCGTTCAGCGTGATCGAGGATCATGTGGAGATCGGCGATAATTGTTATATCGACGCCCATGTCAAAATTGCCCGTTACACCAAAGTCGGAGCCGGTTGCAGCTTCTATTTCGGGGCGCTGGTCGGCGAGGAACCGCAGGACCACCGCTTTAAAAAAGGCGTGATTTCTTATACTGAAATCGGCGAAGAGACGGTTATCCGGGAATATGTGACGATCCACCGTTCGCCGTTTGAAAACCAGAAGACGGTTATCGGCAGCCATACGCTGCTGATGGCGTTTGTCCATGTCGGCCATGACGCCTGCATCGGCAATCATGTCACGGTGGCAAACCACACCGCCATTTCCGGCCACGTGCATATTGATGACGGCGCGGTGCTGAGCGGTTATGTGCTGATTCATCAGTTCTGCCGGATCGGCAGCCTGGCCATGGTCGGCGGCAGAACGATCATTACCCAGGATATTCCGCCGTATTGCATGCTGGCGGAAAACAACTGCATCTGCGGGCCGAACACCGTCGGCCTGCGCCGGGCGGGACTGCCGCCGGAACGCCGGGCGGCCATTCGCCGGGCAATCAAAATCTATTTTTTCCGGGGCTTGAACTCCAGAAACGCCTTTGCGGAAATCGCCAAACAGGAAACCACGCCGGAAGTATCGCAATTCGTCGAATTTATCCAGGGGACTTCACGGGGTATTATGGACGGCGACCCGAATATGGTTTTCCAGAAAGACGATGCCGAAAATCCTGAAGATATTTAAGCTTCCACAACTGCCGCCGGCAGGCGGATGGTGAAGATGCTGCCTTTGCCGACAGTGCTTTGCACTTCGGCTGAACCTTTGTGCAATTGGGCAATGTGTTTAACTATCGCCAGCCCCAGTCCGGTTCCGCCCAGTTTCCGGCTGCGCGCCTTATCCACCCGGTAAAAACGTTCAAAAAGCCTCGGCAGATGTTCCATCGCGATGCCGCAGCCGTCATCGGCGACGCTGATTAAAATATCCTTCCCGGAAACAATAACGTTGACCTGGATTTTAGTTCCCGGCGGATTGTATTTAATGGCGTTGTCAATCAGGTTTAAGGTTGCCTGTTCAAGCAGTTGAGCATCGCCTTTGACTTTAAAATCGCCGATTGGCTCGGTCAGTTTCAATGAAATATTCTTTGAGTTGGCGCGGTCTTTGCAAAGCTCGACCGCCCCGGTTACCGGACCGGCAATTTTAACCACGCCGAAATCCATTTCCTCGCTGCTGGTTTTGCGTTCCAGTTCAGACAGGCTGAGAATGTCCCTGACGAGAGCGTTCAGCCGGTCGGAATGGCGGGAGATGATGTCCATGAATTTGGCGGCGCTTTCCGGTTCATTGATGGCGCCTTCCTGTAATGTTTCGACCGCCCCTTTAAGCGCGGTAAGCGGAGTTTTTATCTCATGGGAGACATCCGCGATAAAGTCCCGGCGGAAATTTTCGAGTTTTTTGATTCTGGTGAAATCCGAAAGCACGATCAGCACGGCGCTGATATTATCGCCGTCCATCCGGATAACCGTTCCTTTGATCCGGATATGGCGTTCCATTGTGCCGTAAAAAGTAAACTCGCTTTCAATCGGTTTTCTCTCCTTGATAATCTGTTCCAGAAAGGCTTGCAGTTCGGTGTTCCGGACCACGCCGTAGAATGACAGCCCGACCACATCGGCGGGCAGATCGAAAATCTTGGATGCCGCCGGATTGATATCCAGAATAATTCCTTTCAAATCAACCGCAATTACCCCTTCGGTCATGCTGGCGAACATGGCGTCGCGCTCGTTTTTCTCGCGAGTGATCTGAGCGATGCGGGATTTAAGCTGTTCTGCCATATTGTTCATGGACAATGCCAGTTCCCGGATGGAACCGCCGGACGGTACCGGCAGTTTAACGTTCAGGTTGCCGGATGCGATCTGGGCGGCGCTTACGCGCATCTGCTCAATCGGCCGCGCCAGGCGGCGCACGATAATGATGCTGAACACGGCAACAAAACTGGTAACGAGAATGAAAGCCAGCGTGATCTGCCGCTCGGCGGAAGCAATCGCTTCATCAACCGACTTGAAAGAGACAGCGGTGCGCAATACATAATTTTTTCCGTTTTCTCCCGGCACGGGAACGGCGGCGTAGATCAAACGCTGGCTCAGTGTCGTACTGTAACGGGTAACAACGGACGGGGATCCGCTGAGAGCTTGAATTACTTCCGGCCTTTTGGCATGATTGGCCATATTGCCGGCTTCGTTGGAGGAATCATACAGGACTTTGCCGTCCGGCTCGATGATGGTAATCCGGGTATTGCCTTCTTTGGAAACCGCATCACAGAATTGATTTAAAAGTGCATGGTCCTTATCTGCAAGCAGTCTTTTTGTTTCATATGACAGAAATTTTGTCCTGACCAGCAAGCCATCCTGCACATGGTCGAGGTAGACTTTTTCAATGCAGTCTGACTGGTACCAGATAATTCCCAGCAGCAGGCACGCAACCGTAATGATAATTACCGGTAAAAAATGAAACAGATCATTCTTCATTAATTATGTTTCCGATTCATTTAAAAATCTTCATTGAAACGATAACCGACGCCTCTGACAGTTTCAATGGCGTTACCGGCATTTCCAAGTTTTTTTCTCAACCCGACAATTTGAACGTCAATGGATCTTTCGGTAACCGGATAGTCATCGCCTTTCACGGCATTGACGATCTGGTTCCTGGTATACACCCAGCCCGGCCGCCGCGCCAGCATATAAAGGATCTCAAATTCGGAAAAAGTCAAGACTAACGGCTTGCCGGAGAGAGAGGCTTCCCGTTTGCCGCGGTTAATCAGCAGCACCCCGCGCTTGATGATGTCGCGGACTTCGTCATCGCTGTTGTCGCGGCAGCGGCGCAGGACAGATTTGATTCTGGCAACCAGCACTTTGGGGCTGAACGGTTTCGTAACGTAATCGTCAGCGCCCATTTCCAGGCCGATGATGATATCTGTTTCTTCGCTTTTCGCGGTAAGCATGACGATCGGGATTTGGGCGGTATCGGCATTGCCTTTCAGGTTGCGGCAGACGGAAAGCCCGTCCATGCCCGGCAGCATCAGGTCAAGCAGCACGACGTCAGGGGCAAAGCTGGCGACCATTTTCATCCCTTCTTCGCCGGAATCCGCGATTTTCAGGTTGTCATAGCCTTCTTTTTTTAAATTATAAGTAATAAGCTCCTGAATGTCCTCTTCATCTTCGATAATCAGAATTTTCTCTTTTGCCATTTTATTTTTCCATAGAATAATTTTTATCTTCTTATAAAGCTAATATAATATTAATTTCTTAGAAACAGGTAAGCCAATTGTTAGAAAAGCATTAAATTTGCACAAATTATTCAAACTGTCCATATTTTCCTTATCTTTGATATTGACTGACAATAAACGTTAGGATATAGTTAAAATGCATTAAATTGTTAATATTTGCAATCAGGAGTTGAATAAATGGGCATTTTTGCAACGAAAAGCGGCGAAACGCTGGCAATCAGCGATAATGAACTGCGTCAATTGATAAAAGAAACTTTGGACAAAGCCGGCGGTAATTTTAAAAAAGTGCTGCTGATCCCCCCGGACATCACCCGCGCCAATTCTTATGCCGGACCGATCACGGCGATGATTTATGAAATGCTGGCCGGAAAATGCCGGATTGACATTATCCCGGCGCTTGGCACTCATACGGCAATGCCGGAACATGAACTCCGGGCAATGTTCGGACCGAATATCCCGCTGAGCTGTTTCAAAGTCCATGACTGGCGGAACGATGTGGTAAAAAAAGGCGTTGTCCCCGGTTCGCTGCTGAAAGAATGGTCGGAAGGCAAAGTTGATTACAGCGTCAATGTGGAAGTCAATAAAATTCTGTTCGAAGGCTATGACCTGATCCTCTCGATCGGACAGGTTGTGCCGCATGAAGTAGTCGGCATGGCCAATTATACTAAGAACATCGTGGTTGGAATCGGCGGCGCGGACACCATCAACAAATCCCATTTCCTCGGCGCGGCATACAATATGGAACGGATCATGGGTCAGGCGGATTCGCCGGTGCGCAAACTGTTCAATAGCGGCGTCAATGAATTTCTCGGCGACCTGCCGATTGTCTATATGCTGACCGTTATGGCCAGGAGCAATACCTCCGGCAAAATGGAAATGCGCGGATTCTTCAGCGGCGACGACGAAAAAGCGTTTCTGGCGGCATGCAAACTCAGTCAGCAGACCAATCTGCTGCTGCTGGACAAACCACTGAAAAAAGTCGTGGTCTATCTGGATCCGGAAGAATTTAAAAGCACCTGGCTGGGCAATAAATCGGTTTATCGTACCCGTATGGCAATCGCCGACGGCGGCGAACTGATCGTCCTGGCCCCCGCGCTGAAAGAATTCGGCGAAGACAAAGAGATTGACCGGCTCATCCGGAAATACGGATATCACGGCACCCCGGCGACGCTTAAGGCCGTCAAGGAAAATGAAGAACTGCGCAACAATCTCAGCGCGGCGGCGCACCTCATCCACGGTTCATCGGAAGGCCGTTTCCGCATCATTTACTGTCCCGGACTCAAAATGTCCAGACAGGAAATCGAAAGCGTCGGGTTCGAGTATGCCGACCTGAATGAAACCATGAAAAAATACCAGGTGGAAACGCTTAAAGACGGTTTCAACATGGTCAACGGCGAAGAAATCTTCTACATCAGCAACCCCGCGCTCGGACTGTGGGCGCTGAAAGAAAAATTCGTCTGATTCCGACCTGCCGTAAGTTTAAAAACCCGCCGGAGAACAATCTCCGGCTTTTTTTTGCAATCAAAAAAAGGTGGTTCAGATTCCACATTTTTTCGAGAAAAAATGTTTCTTTATGGGATGATCGATAAATTTTTAATATTTTTTTAATTAAAAAGCCATTTTTGATAAAAATAAAGAAGCATCATTTCATTTTTTGTGCTAAAGTATAATATGGTGATATGAATATTTAGATGATATCTGAAATACTGCTATGATTTTACGTATTTTAAATATGGAAAGCTACGTTATGAAAAAATTGATATACGGCGATTTGAATTTTTATCTGTTTCTTTGGGCCGGAATTTTTTTATCTGCCTGTCAGGTGTCTGCCGTAACAATTCAAACCGCGGATGTTGACAAAGACGGCACCCCGGACTATGTGATTGTCAACAAATATTATACCGCGATCCTGCTGAATCCGGGAGCAAAATCGCTGGATCAGTCCGCGCCGGGCGTAGCCAGAGGCGGATGGTTTAAAGAAATCGTTCCCGCCGGCAGCGAAAAAGGATTTCTTGCCAATGAAAACGGAGTGAAATTCGGACTAACTCAAGTCTTTGGTCCGATGATTTTCGCTCCGGCTGACCAACCCGCCAAAACCGGGGATGCAACAGCTCCGAAAGAAACTCCGGCGGAACCGAAAAAAGAGTCTGCCGATCCGCCTGCCGAAGCAGCTTCTCATCCATGGCAAAGCAGCACCGAGAAAAAAGACGAAGAGGTTATCGTATCTTTTTTACAAGATGTCCAGATTTCAAAAGAGAGGTCTTACAAGCTGCGCATAGATATCAAATTCTCCGATTCCGCAAAAATTTTGATCAAAGGCATACTGTTTAACAACAGCAAGGAGACTTTAACAACAACTGTCTCTCCCCAGCCTTTCTTTAATATCGGCTATGACGCGATGACGCCGAAATCATGGATATCCATTCCGGTGAAAAGATCTTTTAATGTCGGCGACAAAAAAATTATTTCTATTAACTCCGATCCGATCCCGATCAGTAAAATGATGAAATATACCGAGTATAACGAAGATCGGATATCTAAAGCCGAACGCTGGGTCGCCGCCGGCGGCATCGGCGAAAACGGAGTTTTCGCCGTCCTTACCAAAACCCCTGTTTCCAAAATTATTTTCTGGAAAGACAACGACAGTTTCGGTCTTGAGCCGGTAATCAAAATCGAAGCGCCGCCGGAACAGCGCGTCGAGTGGGAATGGACCCTCCTTTTCGGAAAAGGTTTGGAATCCGTGTCTAAAGTAACCGACTCCGGGCTTTATTCCGTAAGAAGTGTGGACGTAAAAGATTCCACCGATGTACTTATTGATTATCTGCCGGCCAAAGATATGGACGGCATTTCGCTTGATTTGACCTTAAATACTCCTGAAGGCAAGATGATAATGAACAAAAATAAAGAATTTGCCGGAATTTCACCGCTGAAGCCGGGTTCGGTTAAGCTGACCTTGCCGCCGGACATGAAAAACAAGCGGTATCTGCTGAAGTTTGAATTTTTCACGAACGATAATGCCATGGATCAATTTACCCATTGGCTGAATCCGCCGCCCAAGCCGGGAGCGGTTCAGGTTCCGGCTCCGGCGGCAGCGGAATAGCGTTCCGCATTTTCCAAAAGATTTTCATTCAAGCCTGGGAAGACATTTCTTTTTCGCCCGGATTGCTGCTTTTTTTGCATTTAGTCCAATGCCGGGTTATATTATTTAGAGAGAATTGAATATGGAAAAATTATCAGGACATCCATATTAAAGCGTTACCGGATAAAAAATGTATTGAGATTTGGAAAGAAATGGAAAATGGCAAATAAAGACCTTACAGAGATTAGAGTAAGAAATGTGATGAATCAAATCCCGAAAAGCGCAATGGCGAAACGGGAAAGCAAGATCCGCAATACGGTCAGATCAACGATGTCCTCCATGAAAACCGTGCTCGGTCAACTGAAGGCGGGCAATATGAATAAGTTGCGGACTGAAAAACGCCGCAAAAAAATTACCTTAATTACAATCCTGACCATCGTGCTTATAATTATTCTAATCGCGGCAAGAGCAGTCTTCCATTAAGGCTTGGCATTGTCATCGTTGCTTATCGAATAAATCCGCTGAAAACTGGTTCCGGCGGAGACTGGCTCAAGAATTTTCCCTTTGAACCGCCCGAGAAATGCGCTTTCGTCTCCGCGTCCGGTAAGAATTGCCCGCCGGCAATTATTTTCCAGAGATAACACTTTTCCCCTTGGATTATCAAAGAGCCATACGTCCGCCGGGATTCCGAGCATTTTCCCGTAAAAAATGATTGAATACGGATCCGCATTAAAGCTGACATAGATGGGGTGTTCCGTCGCCCCCTGCACCTGGAGAGATTTGACCGCATCAAATGGATTAAAACTGTTTTTCATATAGTACGGACAGAAAAAATCGTCCAGCGCCTGTTGTCCGACATATTTTGCCGAAAGATATTCTTTAATTTCCTGCTGTGCCATCCCGCAGGCGAAAATCGCGCCGGCCAGCACAATCATCAGCAGCAGCGGTTTATGTTTATTTAATCTGGTCAGCGCAAACAGATGCCCAAGCCCGCGGCAGAGCAAATACATCCACACCGGCCAGACGGAGAAAAAGACCCTGGGAAACGGCGCAGGCGAAAAAATCAAGAAAAATGGCGCCGGCAGCAACAGTATCAAAACAGTAATCAATGCTTTTCTCCGGGAACTCTTTCTCTTTAATACCAGCGGCACGACAAAAATTACCGCGGCAATAACCGGCAGGAATGAGACGGCCCACGACAAGTAGAGCGCAGTCATTGCCGCGATTCCATTGTGCCAGCCTTCTTTGAGCGCCATTACTTTGGCAACACCTCTGGTGATCGGCAGATAAAAAAGCGCCAGCGCAATCAATGGAATCATTGCTAAAAACACGAATCTGGCAATGAATTTTCTGTTCTTCAGCGGAAATTCCGCAAAGCATAAAACCACGGCGCCGAGCGCAACGATATTCGAGGGAATGGTGCCGACGGCCAGCAGGCTGACGATGAAATAAGCAGCGCCGTTTTTCCAGTTTGGCCCGGAAATCCACCCCCGCGCAAATTCCAGGGCCATGACGACCAGCAGAAAACTAAGCATATAGCCGCGCACGGCAACGGAATAAATTCCGAATGGCAGCGAAAACGCAAAACACGCGCAAACCAGCGCCGTCGCCCAGATTCCGCTCTGCTTTTTCCACCGGAAAAACATGACACCGAATGCGGCCAGCGTTATGACCAGCGAAAACAGCCGCAGATATACATCGAATGCGATAACTGGCTGGTAAAGGTACGACCAGAATTTAAGCAATATCGTATATATGATATGGTTATTGGGGATGACATAGTTATGATAGATCTCCGCCGGGCCGGGAAGAGCCATGAAATTCATAATCATCAACGCTTCGTCAAACCACAGTTGACGGAAAATTCCGTCACGGGTAAAATACAGCGCTGCGATAAACAGCGCCGAGGCTGCCAGAAAATTATTTTTACGTCTGCTTTGATTCGGGTCAGTCATACCGNCCTTTTATTTTAAGCTCATTACCATGCGCATCAACTGGTCGCCTTTCATCAGTCCCAAACTGCCTTTCAGCGCTTCACTTTCGGTAAAGCGGCGGATGCCGTCGGGGTTAATGCCCGGACCGCAAACCGCGACCGGAACCGGGGTAGTAGTATGCTGACGCAGTTTAATCGGTACCGGATGATCCGGCAGCACCGCAAAAATGACGGGTTCATTTTCCAGCGCTTTCATCACCGGCGCAACGATTTTAGAATCGAAATCGGCAATTGCCTGCATTTTCAGCGCCAGGTCGCCCATGTGTGAACACTCATCAATCGCCTCGACATGAAGATAAACAAAGTCATGAGTTTTCAGCGCTTTCAGCGCGGCCTCGACTTTTCCCGCGTAGTTGGTATCAATGAATCCGGTTGCGCCTGGAACCTCAATTACGTCCATGCCGGCACATTTGGCCAGTCCTTTAATTACGTCAACCGCGCTGATTACCGCCCCGCTATGCCCGGAATAGCGTTCGGAAAACGGCAGCAGTGACGGTTTCCGTCCGGGACTCCACGGCCAGATATGGGATGCCGGAGCCGCCTTGCCGCGGTTAAGCGGATGCGAGGCCAGAAAACAGGCAGTCCGGGCGAAAAGATCTTCCAGAAATTTAACGGCGTAAGCGGCTTTGGCGTCGCCGGTCCGCGGCGTAAGTCTCAGTTCATCAATATGCATGCCCTGGGATGAGTCCGGTTTGAAATAGTCAATCTTATCGGAAAATTCACTGCCGTGCAGCACCAGCAGATTGCGATAACTTACTCCCGGATGGAAACTGACTTTGCTGCTGCCGAATTCCTGCTGGAGGTCAGCCATGATGCGGGCGGAGGTCCCGTTGTCAATGTGTCCGGCGGAAAAATCCAGCAAAATGCCGTCCGGAGAGACCGTGACCAGGTTGCAGCGCCATGCAATATCATTCAGTTCCAGCGGGATTCCCTGGCTGACGGCTTCAATCGGGCCGCGGCCCGGATAGTTCTGCTCCGGGTAAAAACCCAGTACCGACATGTTGGCGACGTCGGAAGAGGTAGGCAGCCCTTCAGGCAAGGTCAGAAAAGTGCCGCTGGCGCCGCTGGCGGCAATCGCGTCCATAGCCGGCGTGTCCGCTGCTTCCAGCGGAGTTTTTCCACCCAGTTCATCCAGCGGGAGGTCGGCCATTCCGTCTGCAAGAAAAATGATCCCTTTCGGCATAAAAAACCCCATGTCTTAAAAAAGTTTTTTCAATATACACCGGAAAAGGTTATTTTCCAGCAGGACAAAGCTTCATTTATGCCTCTGAAAACAGAGGTTATTTTAAGACAGTTCATCAGGTTTAAACGTGCTGGATGATAACCATGGTCTGGTCGTCAATATGATTTGAAGGATCGGCGGCAAAATCGTCTACTTCCGTCAGTATCTTATTGATGGTTTGTTCCAGCGAATCGCCGTTCAACAGAGACGTCTTGAAGCCTTCCTGGAGCCGTTCAAGCCCGAACTCCTCGCCTTCGCTGTTGATGGCCTCGGTGATGCCGTCGGTAAACAGCAGCAGCGTCATATCCTGTCCGCATTCAAAACAGATGGAGTCAAACTTCGCCAGTTCGGAGGGCAGAATTCCCAGGGCGGACCCGTCCGGATAAATATTCCTGATATGCCCGCGCACGAACGTAACAAGTTCGGTATGACCGGCGCGGGCATATTCGATCAGATCGTTTTTCTTATCCACCAGACAACATGCCAGCGTAACAAAGCGTTCTTCGTCAGTGTCGCGGAAAAGATTGGTGTTAAGTTCCTCCAGCAAGTCTTCCACGGAGGTAAACCGGGGCGCTATTGAACGGATAAAGCTTCTGGTCATCGCCATCAGCATACAGGCGGGAATCCCTTTGCCGCAGGCGTCGGCAACGACAATCAGCAGCCGGTTTTCATCTATTTCCACAAAGTCATAAAAGTCGCCGCTGACTTCTTTCGACGAGCGGGTGACGGCATGCACGACAAACTGATCCCACGGCGGAAACGACTCCGGCAGCAGCGAGGCCTGCAGTTGGCGGGCAAACTCCAGCTCCTGATTAAGCCGCTGCTGTTCGCTTAAACTGGAATAGACTTTCACCAGATTCTGGGCCAGGATAACCTGGGCGCTGATAAAACGCAGGCGGCTGAACTGTTCCGGAGTAAACGGGCCGATGCGGCGGTTATTGACCGCGCAGATAACCCCGGTAAGAATAGCGTCCCGCACCATCGGCACGACCATCATTGTTGAAATTTTAGCGGAGCCGGCAAATTCAGCCAGTCGCGGGTCGCCGGTGGCGTCTTCCAGGATAAGCGATTCGCGCGCGGCCGCGACTTCCCCGATGATTCCCTCGCCGATATGAAATTTTTCCCGGCGGAGCATATCCAGAATGTATTTCGGCTTGGTCATTACATACTGGTTGGCGTTATGAATCAACGGGAATGCCCCGGAAATGCCGACTGCGCGGAGGGTATCTTCGGAAACTTCAAAGATGCAGATGGATTCGGCTTCGATCAGGTCGGCGATATACCTGGCCGTCGTATTCATGGAATTGTCAACTTCGTCAATATCTTTCAGGCTTTGGGAAAAAAGGCTCAGGAAATTGCTGATTTCAGCCTTCTGGTGCATTACGTCCTTGATCCGGTTTCTCAGCCCGAAGTTCTTATTGCTCAAGTAGAAGCAATAAAATATCACAATGCTGAAAGAAACCGCGAACAGTATAATTATTAATGACGGTATTTCCATTATCTTCTAGTCGGATTTTCCCAAAAATTGATATTTTCCCACATTAACCATAAACTTGCCACCAAACTCATATTTTTCAACTCCGGGTTCGCTTTATTTACCGAAAACATGGCGGGTTATTAAGACTGAGCCACCCCTGCCTGGAGCCTGCGGTGAAAAAACTGAATTCTCACAACCGCGATGCAAAATGTCACACCTCCCCAGGTATATCCTGATAGTTTTTATTGCCTTTTGCATGTTAGATGTTATCTTTACAAAAGAATTTTTTTGAACATAAAGAAGCGACGTATTTAATCATAAAGGTCAGGCATGTTTGAACAAATTAGCGGCGAATTGAATTCCCCCGGGAACGCCACTCTCCGCAGTGGCGGATTGAATTCCCCTGGGAACGCCACTCTCCGCAGTGGCGGATTGAATTCCCCTGGGAACGCCACTCTCCGCAGTGGCGGATTGAATTCCCCTGGGAACGCCACTCTCCGCAGTGGCGAAGAAAAAGAAGCCAATCGGGAGATTGGCGATCTCGGAGAATCCAGATGGCACAGCCGCGGATATTTGCCGCACTTCGACAGTGCCGTAGCAATACAACATGTTACATTTCACCTTGCGGACAGTTTGCCTGAAAGTGTGGTGATGCGCTTGGAACAAGAGATTCGATGTCTGCCAGTTGAAAAGCAGGATGAGGAGCGGCGCAAACGCGTGGATGCCTGGATAGACGCAGGCCACGGCTCATGTATTATGCGAGAGCCGTCCATAGCGCGGATAGTGCAGAACGTTTTCCTTTTCTTTGACGGTCTGCGTTACAGGCTCTTAGCATGGGTAGTGATGCCGAACCATGTGCATGTTTTATTTCAGCCGATCAACGGCTGGTCCGTGGCGAAGATTGTAGCATCGTGGAAGAAATTCACCGCCACCCGCATTTGCGCGCTGCGTCTCCTCTCTGGGGACGGCTCTCTCCATAGTGGCAAAGAAAGAGAAGCCAATCGGGAGATTGGCGGTTCTGGGATTAATCTAAAACCGGTTTGGCATCGGGAATACTGGGATCGTTTCATCCGGGACAGCCGCCATTACGATCAGACGGTGGGATATATTCACCATAATCCGATAAAAGCGGGATTGGCGGCAACCGCAGAAGAATGGCCATGGAGTAGTGCCAATTACTATGGGAACGCCACTCTCCGCAGCGGCGGATTGAATTTCCCCGGGAACGCCACTCTCCGCAGTGGCGAAGAAAAAGAAGCCAATCGGGAGATTGGCGATCCCGGATTAAAATCCAATTAAACCAAAGATTTTCAGGAGGCAAAAATGAATTACGAATATTGCAGATTGGCGGTTGCCGGCCTGCTTGCCGGTTTGTTGCTGGCCGGCATGGTGCTTGAGTCTGGCGACATGGACAAAAATACTGATAAGCAGGAAACGCCGCAACATGCAACTGTTGATGGAACGCAGTCCCCGCGGTTGAAGCCCGGCAAATGGGAAGCGCTGTTTGAATTGGGCGAAAATCTGTTCCCGTCAATGGTTATCTGTACCGCGACTTTGAAAGATGACGGCGAGAATGACGAATTCCGGATCGGCAACCCGTGGAGTTCCATCGGAGTAGCCATATGCCCGCCCCAAACGGACTGTCCGGTAAAAGTGGAAATTTCAGGAGGAAGTTACATCAAATCCGGCGTCTGGAAAGGAGTACTGCCTAAACGCGGAGAAGTGTACAGGATTTTTCCGACGTTAAAATATGACTATGATAAACTGCTGGCGGTCAGGCAGACCATCCCGGAAGATCTGACTTTCAAAGTTACAATCAGCGATAAAGCCGAACTCGAAGAAGTGAAGCGGATTCAGGTGCGTCCGATCAATGATTGCGTTTATGAATATACCGATTGCATGGGCAATGTGCGCGATGTGTCGTGGACTTTTGCCGCCTATGTCAACGAAAACCATCCGGTCATTGAAAAAATCCTGGAGCAAACGCTGAAATCCGGGCGGATCGACAGCTTTGCCGGTTATCAGAATGACAAGGCGGAGGTTAAAGCGGAGATCGCGGCGATCTGGGAAACCTTGAAACAGAGCGGGGTGCATTACAGCAGCATCACCACCACGTCCGGGGAAGACGATGATATCTGCTGTCAGCATGTGCGGCTGATCGGAGAAAGCATCAATACTTCGCAGGCAAACTGCGTTGACGGCTCTGTCCTGCTGGCTTCGATTCTGCGCAAAATAGGACTGGACGTCGGTCTCGTCATTCTGCCCGACCATATGCTTATCGCCGTATCTCTTGATGATAAAGGCGGAAAAATCATTTTCATTGAAACGACGATGATCGGAGAACATTCCCTGGCCGATGCGATTGAAAGCGGCAAAGAGCAATACGAAGAAAACAAAGACCGGTTTGATTCAGAACTCCCGGAAGACGAGGATTATCATATTACCAGTATTGCCGAGGCCCGCCGCCTGGGCATTATGCCGCTGAAGGATCATGCCGCAAAATAAAATCTCCGGAAGTGCGGAAATCAGGAATTTAAAACTCAGTATTCTATTGTTTGGGTCTTCACTGGAATTTATGGGTTTAAAAAATGAATATCCAATATCCAACAAGGAATATCCAACTGATGAAGGAAAAGCAAAATACAAAAGAAAATCATAGAGATTTCGATCTGCAAGACCGTTTCATAAATTACGCAATCAGAATTATTAAAATATCTGAAAATCTGCCTGAAACAAAAGCCGGGAAGCATATATGTTCTCAGATATTAAGAAGCGGGACTTCGCCGGCTCCAAACTATGGCGAAGCTCAGAGCGCGGAATCCAAAGCAGATTTTGTTCATAAGTTAAAGATTGCCCTGAAAGAGTTGCGGGAGACAGAAATTTGGCTGAAAATCATTACGAGAACCGAATTGATTCAACCTTCAACCAAGCTTTCTCCGTTGCTTCAGGAAACAGACGAGCTAATTTCAATTTTATTCAAGAGCATAAATACTGCTCAAAAAAAACAGGAGTGACAGCAATATTTTTTACCTTGGATATTGGATATTCCTTGTTGGATATTGGATATTCAAATTATTGGACCGTTAAAAAACGGATACGGTTATTTATACAGAAAACGACCCACTAATTCTGGTGAAGAGGCTATTGTTTATTGGCGTCCAGCACTTTGCGAATGTCCACGGCCATGTTGGCCAGCCGGTGCGGTTTGGGGATAAAGCCGCACGCGCCCTGATTGAGCAGATCTTTTACTTCCTCTTCGGAAACATATCCGCTGGAAAGCAGGATTTTAGCATTCGGATCAATGGCTTTGATTTTGAAAAATGTCTGATGTCCGCCTTGCTTCGGCATAATCATATCCAGCAGCACAAGGTCGATTTCCCGCGGATTCGCTTTATAAATCTCTACCGCATCCAACCCGTTTTCCGCCAGCAGGACAGAATAGCCCAACTCCTGCAAGGCTTCAATCAGGAAGTCCCAAATCGTTTCCTGATCGTCAACGATAAGGATTGTTTCCGTTCCGCGCGGAAGGTCATTTAATTTATCAGACATTGGCATTACTCCAAAATTCTAATCATCCATACACAATTATATAACAGAAACCCAAAGAAAGCAATCGAAAATTCAATTTTGATTGATAAGAGTTCCGAGTCG
>TBL_comb47_HYPODRAFT_10002996_pt1 | contig 20385 bp, 18 predicted proteins | sample TroBogypolimnion_40_FD_10682 | JGI IMG/M metagenome (IMG submission 10682) | reverse complement strand
CTGCGCGTGACCGTTGAGGCCCTGCAGCATCAGGTCAACCAGATCATTGCCGGCGAAATCGCCGGCGCGAATGCGGTCCTTGCCGCCGCTGATATTCAAATTCCCGCCGCATGAAAGCCAAATTCAAAAACCCGCGCGCCAAGCATGACTTTCAAGGCCGCTCCTGCTCGATCTCGGGCGTCGGCTCCTATGTCCCGGAAAAAATTCTGACCAATGCCGAGCTCGAGAAGATGGTCGAGACCTCGGACGACTGGATCATCACGCGCACCGGCATCAAGGAACGCCGCATCGCCGCCGCGGACGAATTCACCTCCGACCTCGCGACCAAGGCCGCGCTGCGGGCCATGGCCATGGCTGGCGTCACCGCCGACCAGATTGACCTGATCATCGTGGCCAGCATCACGCCGGACATGCCCTTTCCCAACACCGCCTGCCTCGTGCAGCAGAAGCTCGGCGCTCGGCGCATCCCCGCTTTCGACATCGAGGCCGCGTGCTCCGGCTTCCTCTATGCGCTGGAGGTCGGCCAGAATTTCATCATGGCGCGCACCTGCGAGACGGTGCTGGTCATCGGCGCGGAGAAACTTTCGGCCATCACCAACTGGACCGACCGCAACACCTGCGTCCTGTTCGGCGACGGCGCGGGCGCGGCGATTTTGCAACACCGGCCCGACGCGCACGGTCTGCTGACGACCGTGCTCGGCGCGGACGGCGGCAAGGCCGGCCTGCTTTCCATGCCCGCCGGCGGCAGCGCCTGTCCGGCCTCGGCCGCGAGCGTCGCGGACGGTTTGCATTTTCTCCGCATGGACGGCAAGGAAACTTTCAAGAACGCCGTGCAGGCCATGTGCAGCGCGGCCAAGGAGGCCTTGCTGCGCTGCGAACTGCAGATCAGCCAGATCAAGTGCATCATCCCGCACCAGGCCAACCGCCGGATTGTGGACGCCGTGGGCGAACGGCTGGGTGCCACGCCGGAACAGTTGTTCATCAATCTCCACAAATACGGCAACACCTCTGCCGCGTCGGTTGCCATCGCGCTGGACGAGGCGGTGCATTCGGGCAAAGTCCAGCGCGGCGACTTGATCCTGATCGTCGCCTTTGGCGCGGGATTGACCTGGGGCGCGGCGGTCATTGAATGGTGAGCTTATCCGCCCAATTGCGCCGGCTAATTTGACGTTTGACCGGAGCATGTTAATTTAAGTTTGATTTTATGAGCGCTAGAAAAATAGGAAGCATTGATTCGCTAAAACAACAGGTGACCATCGGCGGGCGGCAGTCCCGGTTGGAACTTTCCACCGATGCGGTGGCGATCCACAAAAGCGGCATCGAATTCCGGAGCCCCACCCCGTTCAACGAATGGACGGAGATGACGGTCGATCTGCAATCCCCCCACAGCGGCGGCAAGCTCCAGTGCAGCGGCGTCGTGGTCGCGTGTTCCGGCAGCAAGCACGCCGGCTACCGCGTTTCGATGGTGTTCACCAGCATGACGGAACAGGCGCAGGCCCAGTTGAACACCATGGCCTGCTCCGAATTGGGTGCCGGCTGACAGTGCAATTAATTCAAAGTGAAATGCAGCCCCCGAACAAACGTTCGGGGGTTATTTTTTTGACCCGTCGCCTGCGATTTTCTAAGCTGCCCGGATGAAAATCTTGCTCACCACCACTTCGTTTCAAGATACCCCCGGCGCGCATCATGATTTACTTAAACAGACCGGCTGGGAAATCATCACCGCGCGCGGCCCGCTGAACGAGGCGGACACGCTCGCGCTCGTCGGCGACGTGGATGGTTACATCTGCGGCGACGACGCCATCACGCGCAAAGTTTTGGAAAAGGCGCGCCCGAAGCTGAAGGTCTTGAGCAAATACGGCATCGGCGTGGACAAGATTGACGTGAAGTCCTGCACCGAGTTCGGCATCCCGCTGCTCTTCACGCCCGGCGTGAATCACACCACCGTGGCCGAACATAATTTCATGCTGCTGCTTGCGCTGGAGAAAAACTTTCTGTTCCACACCGACTCCACGCGCAGCGGCGACGCCAAGACGAATTGGAAGCGCAAGACCGGCCACGAACTGCTCGACAAGACCATTGGCATCATTGGGCTTGGCCGCATCGGCAAGGAAGTGGCGATTCGCTCGCGGGCGTTCGGCATGAATGTGATCGGCTTCGATGTTTATTGGGACGAAAAATTTGCGCAAGACCACAACGTGAAGCGCGCCGCGTCGCTCGACGAAATCTATGGGGCCAGCGACTACATCTCGCTGCACACCAATCTGACGCCGGAGACGCGCGACATGATTTCTGCGAAGTCGTTTGCGAAGATGAAGAAGGGCGTTTTGATTTTGAACTGCGCGCGCGGCGAAGTCGTGAACACCAATGACATGGTGGCCGCGCTGAAATCCGGGCAGGTCGGCGGTTACGGCACCGACGTTTTGGATCACGAGCCGCCGGCGGCGGATCATCCGCTGCTCAAGCTGCCGAACGTCGTCTGCACGCCGCACGTCGGCTCGCGCACTTACGAAAGCGTCGTGCGTCAGGCCACCTGCGCCGTGAAGAACCTCATCCTCGCGATGAACGGCGAAAAACCCATCGCGCAGGTGAATCCTGAAGTGCCGGTGAAGAAAGTGCAATGACCACAAGTGACACAGAAAAGTTGTTTACCGACTTGCTCAAAGCTGTGAGTGAAAAGCTCAAAGAGTTTGGCTACGCTAAACGCGGCCAAGTTTTCAGAGTTGTCGCAAACAACAACTGTGGATTGATTAGTTTTCTACGCAGCGTCTCAAATACTAAAGAAAATATTTCTTTCACAATCAATTTGGGCGTTGTCTGCGGTGATTTATTGGACCAAACGATTACTCAATTGAAAGATGCTCAAATTGTTGACGCGCATGTTTCACAGCGAATTGGTTTTTTGTTGCCGGAACATCAAGACAAGTGGTGGCAGATAAATGACTCGGCAAATTTTGAACAATTGAGCGGCGAAATTATAGATTTGGTTTCACGCAAAGCTGTGCCTTTCGTCAGTAATTTTCTCAACATGAATTCTATTTATTCATTATGGGAATCTGGAAGTTCTCCAGGCTTGACCGAATTTCAACGAGTTAGATTTCTTTCCAAATTGAAAAGCAAGTTGAGCAAATAAATTTTTATGCCCGAAACCTACTACATCATTCCCAAAGAAAAACACGATTCACTCGTCACGAAGGCGTATCTCAAGCGCGGTTACGATGCCGCCGAGGCCGCCGCCGGCGCGCGGTTTTGCGCCAGCGCCGCGTATTACGGCATCCGCACACACAACGCCATCAAGGCGCTGCACCTCGACGAATTATTCGGCAGCAAGGTCGGTCGCTGGACGCCCGGTGCCAAGATCGAGAAGCTGCCGTCGCGTTTTCTTGCCGCCGAAATCTGGAACGGCCACAACAAACTCGGCCAGGCCGTGGCTTACGAGGCGATGGACACTTGCATGAAGCTCGCCGACAAATTCGGCGTGGGCATGGTCAGCGTGGACAACGCGACGCATTATCTCTGGGGCGGCGGCTACGTCATGGACGCCGCGCTCAAGGGTTATCTCGCCTACACGAACTGCACGTCGGCCACGTCCGAAGTCGTGCCGTTCGGCGGCAAGACGCCGACGATGGGCACGAACCCGCATTCGTGGGCGTTCCCCACGCAGGACGCGATCGGTTTTCCCATCGTGATCGACTGGGCGACCTCGACCATCGCGATGGGCCGCGTGCAAGTGATGAAACGCGAAGGCAAACAACTCGCGCCTGGTTGCGCCGTGGATGCCGAGGGCAATCCGACGACCGATCCGAACAAAGCCGTGGCGTTGCTGCCTTTCGGCGCGCACAAGGGTTACGGCCTTGGATTGATTGACGAACTTTACGCCGGTTACATCGGCGGTTCGCTGCCGCAAATCCGCGGAACGAAACTGGGCGGCGAAGGCGAGAAGCGCGGCTCGACGTTTTATTTCCAAGTGATCCACCCCGACGCGATGAAGGGCAACGACTACGTCAAAGGCCGTTCGCAAATCCAGAACGTGAAGGCGATTATCGAAGACGTGCTCGGTCACGGCAACGAGAAGTGCATGTTGCCCGGCCAGCCGGAAGCGACCTGGGGCAAATTATCAAAGCAGCACGGCGGCTTGCTTTTCACGAAGGCGGAGATCGAGGAACTGAACCACCTCGCGCACGAAGTCGGCGAAGCGGCGTGGAATCTGGCTGATTTCAAAACCGTTCAGGTCTAAACTTTTTAACTCAAAACGAAAATTTTATGGCAATTCAATTACGCGACAAATCCACCTGTAAATACGACCAGATCTCGCTTGGCGAAGTCATGCTGCGGCTTGACCCCGGCGAAGGCCGCATCCGCACTTCGCGCAATTTCCAAGTCTGGGAAGGCGGCGGCGAATACAACACCTCGCGCGGTCTCCGGAAATGTTTCGGCTACAAAACGGCCGTCGTCACCGCATTCGTGGATAACGAAATCGGCCATCTGGTCGAGGACTTCATCATGCAGGGCGGCGTGGCCACGGACTTCATCAAGTGGCGCGAAGACGACGGCATCGGCCGCACCGTCCGCAACGGTTTGAATTTCACCGAGCGCGGCTTCGGCATCCGTGGCGCGGTCGGCAATCCCGACCGCGGCAACACCGCCGCCTCGCAGCTCAAGCCGGGGGACATTGACTGGGATCACATCTTCGGCAAGCTCGGCGCACGCTGGTTTCATACTGGCGGCATCTTCGCGGCGCTCTCTGCTTCCACGGCAGAATTGACCGTGGAGGCCGTCAAAGCCGCTAAGAAACACGGCACAATTGTCAGCTACGATTTGAACTATCGCCCGTCGCTCTGGAAAACCATCGGCGGCCTCAAGAAGGCGCAGGAGGTCAACCGCGAGATCGCGAAGTATGTGGACGTGATGATCGGCAACGAAGAAGACTTCACCGCGTCGCTCGGTTTCGCCGTCAAAGGCCAGGAAACACTCGGGCACATCGAGACGGACGCTTTCAAGGCGATGATTGAAACGGCGGTGAAAGAGTTCCCGAACTTCAAAGTCGCCGCGACCACGCTGCGCCACGTCATCACCGCCACGAAGAACGACTGGAGCGCGATTCTCTGGCACGCCGGCAAATTCCACGAGAGCAAGCAGTATCCCGGTCTCGAAATCCTAGACCGCGTCGGCGGTGGCGATAGCTTCGCCTCCGGCGTGCAGTTCGGCTTTATGGAATTCAACGACGCACAGAAGGCGGTTGAATACGGAGCGGCGCACGGCGCGTTGGCCTCGACCACGCCCGGCGACACGAGCATGGCGACGCGCAAGGAAGTGGAAAAAACCATCGGTGGCGGCGGCGCCCGCGTGCAGCGGTAAAACGTGCTGCCGGCATCTTGCCAGCAGGACAAAACTAAAATCAGATCTGCCGGCAAGATACCGGCAGCACATTGAAAATTATGAAAACACCAGCAGAACTGTTCTCACTCAAAGGCAAGGTCGCGGTCGTCATCGGCGGCACGGGCGTGCTGTGCGGCGAGATGGCCGAAGGCTTGGCGATTGCCGGCGCGACGGTGGCGCTGGTCGGTCGTGACGCCGCCAAGGCGCAGGCGCGGCTCGATAAAATCGCCAATGGTGGCGGCAAGGCGGAGTTCTTTGCCTGCGAAGCGACTTCCAAGGCGGCGTTGCAGCAGTTGCTCGCGGACGTTTTGAAGAAATTCGGCCGCGTGGACATCCTGGTGAACGGCGCGGGCATCAATTCGCCGACGCCGTTTTTTGACATTCCCGAAGACGAGTTCGACCGCATCCTCACGGTGAACCTGAAAGGGGTCGTGCTGGCCTGTCAGGTTTTTGGCAAACATCTCGTCGAACAAAAATCCGGCAGCATTATCAACCTCGGGTCGGCTTCCGGCCTCACGCCGTTGTCGCGCGTGTTCACCTACTCGGCGTCGAAGGCGGCGGTGCACAACCTCTCCAAGAACCTCGCGCGCGAGTGGGCGACGAGCGGCGTGCGCGTGAACATTCTGGTGCCCGGCTTTTTCCCGGCGGAACAAAATCGCAAGGTGCTCAATCCCGAACGCGTGGCGCAGATCATGGGCAAGACGCCGATGAAACGCTTCGGCGAAGCGCACGAACTGGTCGGTGCGACGTTGCTACTGGCCTCGGACGCGGGCAGTTTCATCACGGGCGCGGAGATCGTCGTGGACGGCGGTTTCGACGCGATGTCCATTTGATCGTTTGGCATTGTCGCCTGGCGGCCGCCGGACAGTCCAAGAGGGTTCCTACCGTTTGGCTTCCGGCTTCCGCTTCATGTGCTGGTGGACGAAGAAATAATACAACCCGCCCAGCACCATCATCGCACCCGCGAGCCAGAGCGAGAGGCGGTGATACTCGCCCTTCATCAACGACGCGTCCTGCCCCATCTTCACGCCCAGCCAGCACAGCACCCCGCACCAGATCGCCGAGCCGAGCAGGGTGAAGAGGGAAAATTTCAGATAGCTCATCCGCACGATGCCCGCGGGAATCCCGATGAGATGCCGCACTACCGGCAGCAGCCGTGAAATGAAAATGCCCATCGCGCCGTAATGCGCCGCCCAGCGTTCCGCGCCCTCGATTTTTTCGGCGGAAATAAAAACATATTTGCCGAAGCGCAGCAGCAGTGGACGTCCCGCCAGCCGCGCGGCCCAATACATCAGCGTCGCACCGATCCAGGAACCGAGGGTGCCCGCCACCACGATGCCCCAGAGCGACAGCCCGATTTGATGGGTGGCTGCGAGATGTGCCGCCGGCGGAATCACGATTTCGCTCGGCAGCGGAAAAATGGAACTCTCCACCGCCATCATGAACGCCACGAGCGGATAGCCGCCGGATTGCAGGGCGTGCATATACCAATCGTTCAGACTCTGGATGATTTGATGCATTAAGCCGTGGTTATATCGGAAAATGAATCCGGCGCAATCCGCGAATTTTGAGGCGGCGTCAAAAAAACCCTTGACTCAATCCGATCGCTGACGCATAAACGCATCATAGGAAGGATTGGTATGGACACGGGCTCGTCAAAGGTGGTGGCCTTGTCCGTCCTCGCTTGGGCAGGAGCGACGAAGAAATTGGTATTCGTGTTTCTGCAAGCAACGACTCTCTCCGCCGCAACTCGCAATCACGACCGGCGCTTTAACCGTCGGCCTAGGCCAATCGGCCAGCCTGTTCAACAGGCTCAACTCGCCGCTGACCAGTCCCAAGTCCGACACGGGCCCGGCTTCACCGATCTTCAAATTTTTCCTACCGCCGACGGAGCGGCGACGGAAGCATTATCCCGGAGCAATCTCCAAGGTTGTGCGAAGCCATCACCCGGCCGTTTCCAGCCACGCAGTAAACCTCGCGGGGGTCGAGTCTAGGACCACCCTGCTGCGCATCTCCCACTCCTATGTTAAATGACCCCAAATCCACCGCCGGAACCAAACGCGAAGAGGCTATTCAGGAAGCAGGCCACTGGCGGCTTCCGCTCGACGGCCACGGGTTGGCCTATTTCGACGAACTGACCGTCGCCTACCGGACGATCCCGGCGCACGGCACGGCCGAGGATCCCTGGGCGCGCGCCGCGGCTCAGGCCGTCCAGGAAGCCAACGCCGATACGGCCGCCTGGGCCAATGCGGTGAAATCGGTCGAAGCCGCCCGGGTCGCCGCCGGCGCCGCGCCCGAGGACGCCAGGCTGAAGACCGACGCTGACGAAAAGGCGAGAGTCGTTCTTGGCGCCCAAGCCAAACGGGATGAATCCAACAAAAAGGCCGCATTGCTCCAAGGGGCCGTGGAGGCCAAGCTCGCCGCCGCCGTCATCATTGAGGAACTTCTCCGCAAACGCGAATTGCTCGACCAACGCGAGCCGGGCGGCGTCATCTGGAGCGACATTCTCGTCTTTGAGTCCGCCCTGCTGCGCATGCTGTGGTTTGAGCCGCTCAAGACCAAGCTCCAGAGCCTGCGGCAGGAATATCGCCAAGCCGTGGGCGCCAGCGCCGCCCAGGCGATGGAAGCCACTTATCTGGATCTCAAGAGCGTGACGGAGGATAAAGATCTGATCCGCCTGCAGGCTGAGGCCGCGAACCTGATGGTCGAACTCCATTGGAGTCTCGTCACTGCGCCGGCGAAGGAATCTCAGAAAACCTGGCTCACCATCAAGCTTGGTGGCTATGCGCTGGTGGTGGGCGTTGGCATCCTGCTCACCTGTCTGCGCATCAATCCATCCCATGCCGGCGACTTTTTTGAACGAATTCTGCAAGTGGTGTTCTCGCTCCATTTCCACTGTTCGACGCTCGCCCTCGCTTTGCTCGCCGGCGCGGCCGGGGCGACGCTGAGCGCCTTCCAGCGCATTCAAGGCGGGGCTGCTCTGGGAGCAGGGCTGCTGAACCTGCGCGAGTCCAAATGGAACAGCCTGAGCCTTGGCTTGGCCCCGCTCATCGGCGCGACCTCGGCCCTGCTGCTCACGCTGCTCTTTGCGGGCAACATTGTTTCGGGAGACTTCTTTCCCAAAATCACCCTGCGCGCGGAACCCTGCGGGACGAATGCATTGGTGACCGCCACCACCCAGTCTCCGCCGACAGAAACGGCAGCCGGCCGGGACGGGCTGAATCCATCGTTGCCGGCTGTGGCCGTGACAAATGTCGAAGCTGCCACCAACGCCACGGCGGACCCCGCGACCTGGCACGACTGCAAGACCCTCTGCCAGCACCAGTGGTGCGTGGCGTCCGGAGCGGACCTGGCGCTGCTGTTGATCTGGGCGTTCATCGCCGGGTTTTCCGAACGGCTGGTGCCGGACATGTTGAGCCGGCTGGCGAAGAAAGCGGAGGAGAAGGTTTGAAAACGCTTTGGATAAATCTATTGGTTTGCCTGAGCTTGTTTCCAGCCTTGGCGGGGTGCTGTCATTGGACGGATAAATCCGGCACCCGGCACACGCTCATCATCGGCGTGGGCGTGGTCAGCGTGAACGAATCCAAGCCGGAAGCCGCGCAAGTCACCCGGGCCAACGCCCTCGGCATTATCGCCGATGCCGGGGGCGTCACAGTCGGAGCCGCTTCCCACTTTACCACCGCCGTGCCAGATGGCGCCGAAGACGTGCGGATCGAAGCCTCACAAAAACTTTTTGGCCCCGTGAAAATCGAAGTGCAGAAAGCGCAGTTAATCGAAACAAACCAAATGAAAGAACCAACAAAATGAAGAAATATATCCATAAAACCATCTGCCTTGCTGGCTTGCCCGCCGCCATCGCCATGCTTCTGGTGGGATGCGCCGCTAAGGAAGATACCCACGTATTGGCTGTAACCGGCACTGTCATAGGTGTGCAAATCCACGAGAAAGATACCGACAAGACTCCGGAAATGAAAGTGGGCTATGTGCGCACGGAATTCGCCTATGTGCCGACGGACAAGCTTTCGAATACTAACGCAGCCGCCGGCAGTGCCGCCAATTCCGCCGAAGTGCTGATGGAAATCAACGCCCAAGGCAATGTCGGCCTCGGCACGGCGTATCAAGGCGGCGTTTACCAGCGGCTGGCGGTGGGCAAGACCGCGGTTTCGCAACCGGGGGCGGCATTTATGATGGCGAAAGATTCCAGCGGCAATTTGAATCCCACCAATGCCGAAGCCATTCAAAAAGCAACTGCAGCGATTCAAGCCGTCCCCGCTGTCAATCCCAAGGCGAACAGCGGTTTGCCCCCAGCAGTCAACAACCCCTAAACACCCAACACGCGCAAAATTATGCAAGCCAAACTAGCCCGTATTGATCTGACGAATATTCCCGCGCCGACCGCAACCGACCCGGTTCCGTTGGAAACCTTGATCAACAAAGCCTGCCAGCAACAAGCAGCAGGATTCAATCTTGTTTCAACATTCGTCTTCGGGACGGACCTTATGCTGGTCTTCCAGAAACCTTAACTCAATGTTTGATTCAACTCTTTCAGAGTTGATGATTGGTTTTGCGGCTGACCCAGCGTCGCCGCTCCCCGCCTGTCCGGCCCGGACCGTCAACGCTGGGGTGGATGGAGCCAAGGTTGTTCATGGGTGAGTTAAAATTATTGATGAAGATTGAACTCACGCCTTCAAAAAGAAATTCCGCTGCTTCTCGCTGATGGGCATGTCCAGCTTTTCCATCGCGGCCAGCATGTCCTCCCAGACTTCGCGCTTGATGCCCAACGACTGGTTGCGCAGCAGATACGCCGGATGATACGTCGGCATGAGCGGTGTGCCGCGATACGTCTGCCAGTTGCCCCGCAGTTTGGTGATGCCAACGGTCTTGCCGAGCAACCCTTCCACCGCCGTCGCGCCAAGGGCGACGATGACCTTGGGACGGATCAGATCAATCTGGTCGTGCAAATAAGGGATGCACGTCGCCATTTCGGCGGGCGTGGGCTTGCGGTTGCCGGAAGTTTCGCCGGGCGTGTCGGGCCGGCACTTCAAGATGTTCGCGATGTAAACCTCCGCGCGGCTCAAACCCGTCGCCAAAATAATTTTCGTGAGCAACTGTCCCGCCGCGCCCACGAACGGTTCGCCCTGCTCGTCTTCATCCGCGCCCGGCGCCTCGCCGACGAACATGAGCTGCGCGTCCAGGCTGCCCACGCCGAACACGACATTCTTCCGTGATGACGCGAGGTTCGGACATTTCACGCAGGCCAGCGCGCGTTCGCGCAACGCGGCAAAGGCGGCGGTTTTCAGGCCGGCTAATTTTCCTGCCGAAAAATGGGGAACACCCGCGAACGGATCCGGTGCGTTAACGGGTTTGGGTTCGAGGGAGGCAGTGGGTTTCCGGACCGGCGCGAAACTGGATGTTTCAGTTTTTGGGGCAAGCGACGGCGCGGAGGGTGGAGCCGGCGGTTTGAGATTTTCCGTCGGCGGCTTTGCAGCTGCGGCTATGGGCGCGGCCAGCGCCTGCAGCGTCTCGGGCGCGACGGCGAGGTGCCGCACGCCGCGCGCTTTCAGACCTTCGACGTGCTGGAGGGTGGCGTCTAGCAATTGCCGGTAACTGTCGGACATGAAAACATCCTAGCGACTGCGCCTCGAAGTGCAATCTGACATCCACAGTTTGGGTGATTGTGTTTTTGTCACCTTTGCCGGATGCTGCACGTCACATTTTTCATGCAAGCACCGCCAGCCTTCTTTGCCGCAGTGATTTCTGCCCTTGGGCTGCTGGCCAACTTTTCGGCGCCGGCGGCGGCGCGCGTGACGGAAACCTTCGACGCCGGCTGGCGCTTTCTGCGGGCCGACGCGCCGGGCGCGGAGCAGCCCGAGTTCGCCGATGCCAACTGGCGCAAGCTTGATCTGCCGCATGACTGGAGCATCGAAGGCCCGTTTGCGGTCACGAACCAAACGGGTGGTGCGGGCGGATTCCTGCCCGCCGGCACGGGCTGGTATCGCAAACATTTTTTGCTGCCGGATAATTTTTCCCGGGATCGTGTCCGCATCGAGTTCGACGGCGTGATGGCGAACAGCGACGTGTGGATCAATGGCTTTCAGCTCGGCCGGCGTCCGTCCGGCTACACCAGCTTCGGCTACGATCTGACCGGCCATCTGAATTTTGGCGATCAGGAAAACGTGATTGCTGTTCGCGCGGATAATTCGGCTCAGCCGGCGTCGCGCTGGTTTACTGGCGCGGGCATTTACCGCCATGTCCGGCTCGTCGTGAAGGACGATGTCCACATCGCGCCATGGGGCGTTTTCGTCAGCACGCCGGAGGTTTCGCCGACGCAGGCGACGGTGCGCGTGCAGACCACGGTCACCAATGCTGCGGACACCGCACGTGAAATCACGGTGCAAACCAGCCTGCTCGCGCCGGATGGCAAACCGGTGGCGTCCATCGAATCCAGCACCACGATCACCAATGGACGAACTGAAGTCCTGACGCAGCAAATCAAGATTCGCAATCCGAAACTCTGGAATCTCGACGACCCGAAACTTTACCGCGCCGTGACGAAAATCCGCGAAGGCAACAACCCGCTGGATGACGTCACGACGCCGTTTGGTATTCGCGAGGCGAAATTTGAGGCGGACACCGGGTTTTGGTTGAACGGGAAAAATCTCAAACTCAAAGGCGTTTGTTTGCATGCCGACGGCGGCGCGTTCGGCGCGGCGGTTCCGCTGGACATCTGGGAACAGCGCTTGGCCGCGCTGAAAAAACTCGGCGCGAACGCCATCCGCACCGCGCACAATCCGCCCACACCGGAATTTCTCGACCTCTGCGACCGCATGGGCTTTCTCGTGATGGACGAATTTTTTGACTGCTGGACGGTGGCGAAAAATCCCTATGACTATCATTTGTATTTTGACGATTGGTCAAAGACGGACGAGCGCGACGCGATTCTGCGCGACCGCAATCATCCGAGCGTCATCATTTACAGCGTGGGCAACGAAATTCATGACACGCCGCAGGCGGAAAAGGCGAAAAAAATTCTCTCCAGCCTCGTTGCCGTTGCGCACGAAACCGACCCCACGCGGCCGGTGACGCAGGCGTTGTTCCGCCCGAATGTCAGCCACGATTATGACGACGGACTTGCAGACTTGCTGGATGTGGTCGGGCAAAATTATCGCGAGCAGGAAATTCTGGACGCGCATGAACAGAACCCCGCGCGCAAAATCCTCGGCACGGAAAACACGCACGACCGCAAGCAATGGGTGGCCATGCGCGATCACGCGCCCTACGCGGGGCAGTTTCTCTGGACCGGCGTGGATTATCTCGGCGAGGCGCGGAACTGGCCGATTGTGGGCCACGGTTCGGGTCTGCTGGATCGCACCGGAGAAGTGAAGCCCATCGCCTACGAACGCCAGAGCTGGTGGAGCGAGGCGCCGATGGTGCGGATCGTCCGCCGCGTCGCGCCGACCGGGTTGATGCCCACGGATCCCGGCTACGGCACGGAAGAACGTCACACGCAGGTTTTGTTTTCCGACTGGACGCCGAAAAATTCCGCGCCGCACGACGAGAACATCGAGGTTTACAGCAATGCCAAGGACGTTGAACTGTTTCTCAACGGCGCATCGCTGGGATCAAAACCGCTCAATGCCGATGCGTCGCCGCGCGGCTGGCAGGTTCCTTTTGCGTCCGGCAAACTCAAGGCCGTCGCGCGCAACGACGGCAAGATTGTCGCAACCGACGAACTGCGCACCGCCGGTGCCCCGGCGAAAATTGTGCCCGTCACGGCCGGCGAAAAACTCGCGCCTGACTGGGACGCCGTCGCGCGCGTCACCGCCACGGTCGTGGACAAGAACGGCGTGGCCGTTCCCGGCGCCGATGATTTGATCACGTTCAAAATTTCCGGCCCGGGCGTGATCGCCGCCGTGGACAACGGCGGGAACGCGAGCCACGAACCGTTTCAGGCCGTCGAACGCCGCGCGCTGCAAGGCCGCTGTGTCGCGTTCGTCAAAGCCACAGGCGGTTCAGGAAAAATAATTTTAACCGCGTCCGCGCCCGGCCTGACCTCCGGATCGGCAGTCATCAAAACCCCCGAAGCCGCTGCCACCGAATGAAAATCATATCTTTTGCCAGCTTCCTCGCCGTTGCCTGCCTGCAAACGGGCGCGTTCGCCGCCGTCGCGCGTTACGCGCCGCCGGAGTCGCCGCGCGCGACTTACAATTTCAATCCCGGCTGGGAATTCATCCGCGCGGACGTGACGAACGCGGAGCAGATCGCGTTCGACGATTCCAAGTGGAGCGACGCCAGCGCGCCGCACACTTACAACGACGTGGATTCCTACACCGACATAATCAGCCACAGCGGCGGCGACCGGCGGGCCTGGACGGGCATCACTTGGTATCGCAAACATTTCAAACTGCCTGCGGGCGCGAGGGACGGGAAAGTGTTTCTGGAGTTTGAAGGGCTAAAACAAGCCGGACGTTTTTGGGTGAACGGAAAACCGGCCGGCCGTTTTGAAAACGGCGTGACGGCCTGCGGCCTCGACCTGACGGAGTTTGTGAATTTTGACGGTGACAACGTCATCGCCGTGAAGGTGGACAACAGCAACGATTACAAGGAGGAGGCGACCGGCACGGAGTTTGAATGGATGGGGCGCGCGTTCAATCCCAATTACGGCGGGCTGAACCACGACATCCGGCTGCATCTCACGGGCAAGGTTTATCAGACCCTGCCGCTCTATGAAAATCTCCAGACAACGGGCGTTTATGTTTATCCGTCCAACTTTTCCTTCAGCAACAAAACGTGCGATGTGAACCTCGAAGCACAGGTGAAAAACGAATCCGGCGACCAGCAATCCATCACGCTCTCGGCGGTCGTCGTGGACGCGGACGGAAAAGTTTGCGCCAAATTTTCCAGCGACGCGCTCGACTTGGTGAGCGGTCAGACGGAATCGTTCACGGCCAGCGGCAAACTGGCGGGCGCGAAATTCTGGAGTATTGAAAAGCCCAATCTTTATGACGTTTATTCCCTTTTGACCGTGAACGACAAAGTGGTGGATGTGCAGAAAATCAAAACGGGTTTCCGAAAGGCGGAATTCAAAGGCGGTGTCGGCACGGGCGGCGTCTGGGTCAATGATCAATTTGTCTGGCTCACGGGTTATGCGCAGCGTTCGTCGGACGATTGGGCGGGCCTGGGCGAGGCGTATCCCGACTGGATGCACGATTACAACGCGGAACTGGTCCGTAGCACGCACGCGAATTACATCCGCTGGATGCACATTTCGCCGCAGGCGGTGGATGTGCGCGCATGTGACAAGTCCGGCATCATCGAAGTGTGTCCGGCGGGCGACAAAGAAAAAGATGTCGCCGGTCGCCAATGGGAACAACGGCTGGAAGTGATGCGCGACTCGATGATTTATTTTCGGAACCATCCGAGCATCTTGTTTTGGGAGGCAGGTAATAATTCCGTTTCGCCAGGACACATGCAGCAAATGGTGGATTTGCGGAAACAATGGGATCCAAACGGCGGGCGCGTGATGGGATGCCGCACGCTCAACGATTCTGGCTCTACGCCCGTCGCGGAATATTTTGGCGTGATGATCGGGCAGGACAAGCGCACCGACGCGTTGACGAACAGCACAGAATTGTTCCGCGCCTTCAGCCTTGAGCGCCGCGACCGCGCGCCGATCATCGAGACGGAGGATTTCCGCGACGAGGCCGCGCGCCGTTTCTGGGATGATTTTTCTCCGCCGCACTTTGGTTTCAAGAAAGGCCCGAACGACACTTACGGGTGGAACTCGGAGACGTTCTGTCTCGCGGCGGCGGAGCGCTACCACGCCTACGCCCTCAACAAAATTTCCAATCCCAATCCGGCCCATTCAAAATGGGCGGGCTACGCCTCGATCTACTGGTCGGACTCGAACGCCGACGGCCGGCAGGGCAGCAGTGAAGTCTGTCGCGTGAGCGGCAAGGTGGATTCCGTCCGGCTGCCCAAGCAGGCTTACTATGTTTATCGCGTGATGCAAAATCCCGGGCCGGACATCCACATCATCGGCCACTGGAATCATCCCACGAACACGGTCAAGACGATCTACGTCGCCGCGAACCATTGCGACGTGGTGGAACTGTTTGTGAACGGAAAATCGCTCGGCAAATCGAGCGTGGCGATGAACGGTTACATTTTCGAGTTCCCGAAAATCCGCTTTGAAGCGGGCAAGATTTCCGCCGTCGCCACCGCGAAGGGAAAAATTGTCGCACAGGACGAAATCGAAACGGCCGGTGAAGCCAAGGCCTTGAAGCTGACGCCGCATACGAATGCAAACGGCCTGCAGGCTGACGGCTCGGACGTGGCGTTCTTCGATGTGGAGGTCGTGGATACGCAAGGCCGCCGCTGCCCGACCGACGAGGCGCGCGTGGATTTTAAACTGGCTGGCCCGGCCATCTGGCGCGGCGGCTACAACAGCGGCAAAATCAATTCCGTGAACAATCCCTGGCTCGACACCGAATGCGGCATCAACCGCGTGGCCATCCGTTCGACGTTACAGCCGGGGGCGATCACGCTGACCGCCACGCGCACCGGGCTGGAGCCGGCCAAGGTTCAAATCGAGTCCAAACCAATTCAAATCAAGGACGGACTGGCACCATAGGCCTCGCCAGAACGATCGCCAACCGCTGCCGCCATTTCAACGCCGGCGGCGGGAAAAACGGCTCGAACCGCTGGCCTTGATCAGCGGACGTTGCGTGGTGGAAAATTTTGAGCCGGAGGTTTGAAACATGGCCGGCTTGCTGGGGTTTTGCGGACGATCGTCGGGCTTGCGTGCACCCTGAGGTTTTCCCGGCCGCGCCTCCGTTCGGCGGGAATCCTGCCGCCGCGAATTTTCCGGTCGCGACGACGGCGGACGTTTTGCCTCGCGATTTGACGGTGGCGGACGCTTCCCGTCCCGACGTGGTGATTGCGGATATTTCGAGCGCTGCTGCGCTTGTTGCGGCCGCGCAGGATTTGGCCGCGCCCCCGGCGGCCGCATCGCCGAGGCTTTGCCCGCCTCGGCCGCGAGACAAAAATCCACCTGCTTCTTGAAGCTGTCCACCTTGGCCACCTGCACGGTGAGCCGGTCGCCAAGCCGGATCACGCGGCGCGTGCGACGACCCACGAGGTTGCTCCGTGATTCGTCGAAGACATAGAAGTCATCCTGGATCGTGGACAATGGCACGAGGCCGCTCATCGCCAGGCCCGGCACGTCCACGAAGAAGCCGAAGTTCCGCACGTCGGTCACGAGCGCGGGATATTGGACCGGGTCGCCGGAGGCGAGCTGCGCCTTGAGAAACGCGAAGAGCTTCACGTCCTTGCTGTCGCGCTCGGCGTCGGCGGAGTTGCGTTCGGTCACGGAAATGTGTTCTGCGATCGGTTTGAGCGCGCCAGGCTTCGGCGCGGTTTTGTCGAACAGCGCGCGATGCACCACGAGGTCGGCGTAGCGGCGGATGGGCGAGGTGAAGTGCGTGTATTTTTTCTTGGCCAGCCCGTAATGGCCGAGCGGCTCGACCGCGTAACGGGCGCGCATGAGCGATTTGAGAAAGCCGATCTTCAACGCCGCGCCGATGGGCAGCGTGCCGAGCTTGTGGAGCAGCTTCTGGATCTCGGCGGGCTGGTTCAAGTTGCCACATTGAATGTTGTGGCTCAAAACGTCCTGGCGATATTCCTGCAATCGCCGCGCGTCCGGCTCCTCGTGGATGCGGTAGATCGCGGGCGTGCGCAGATGCATCAGGCGCGTCGCGACGGCTTCGTTGGCGAGCAGCATGTATTCCTCGATCAACTGGTGCGACACATCATTTTCGTTTTTCTCGATGCGCAGAATTTTGCCCTGCTCGTCCAGCCGGATTTTCATTTCGGGAAAATCCAGTTCCAGCGAACCGTTCTTGAAACGCGTGCGCCGGATCTTTTGCGCCAGCTCGTGCGCCTGATGTAGCATCTGCTCGATGGGGTCCTCCGTCGGCGCGCGCTGCAAAATCTCCAGCACCTGCTTGTAGGCGAAACGGCGTTGCGAATGGATGACGGCGGAATGAAACTTCGTGTTGATGACACGGCCGTCGTGCGCCACGAGAAATTCCACGCACTTGGTCAGGCGATCCACGTTCGGCTTGAGCGAGCACAGTTCATTGCTCAAGGCTTCCGGCAGCATCGGAATGACGCGGTCCACCAGATAAGTTGAGTTGCCGCGTTTCTCCGCCTCGACGTCGAGCGCGGTGGCGGGCTTGACATAGTGCGACACGTCGGCGATGTGAACCCACAAGCGCCATTGCTCCGGTGAAATTTTTTCTAGGCAGATGGCGTCGTCAAAATCTTTCGCGTCGTCGGGATCGATCGTGACCACATTGTGCGCGCGGCAATCAAGACGATCTGCGAAGTCGTGCGGATGAACCGTGGAACCGATGGCGTGCGCCTCGTGCAGCACGTCCTTGGGAAAATGCAGCGGCAGATCGTATTGGCGCAGCACGGACAGCATGTCCACACCTTCTGCGTCGGGGGCGCCGAGGACTTCCACGATTTCGCCTTCGGGACTCGTGTGGCGCGATTCCCATTCGCGCAGCTCGACCACGACTTTGTCGCCGACACGCGCGGGTCGCCCGACGTCGCGGGCGGGCGGCACATAAATATCGTGCGGCATCCGCGGATCATCGGGAATGACGTAGAGCGAGTTGCGCCCCTGCGCCAGCGTGCCGACGATCTGGGTGCGCTTGCGTTCGAGGATGCGGACGACGGTGCCGGTTTCCTGGTCGCCGTCGCGGAAATTTTTCCGGCGCACATCCCGGCGCAAGAGGACGCGATCTTCATGCAACGCCGTGCCGGTGGCGCTTTCGGCGATGGCGATTTCTTTCAGCCCCGTGTCATCCGGCTGGAGAAAACCTTTGCCCGCGCGGTTCATCCGGATGCGGCCGGGGATCAGGTCGGCGTCGCTCGTGCGGACGTAACGATCGGCCTTGATGCGGACGATCTGGCCCTCGCGCTCGAGCTTGCGCAGCGTGCGCTCGAATTCCGGCTCGCGGTCGGGCGGAATGCGCAGGTGCCGGCGCAGATTTTCCGCGCTCAATGGGACGTAGTCTTTTTGCTCCAACAGGTGGATGATTTGCTCGTTCATGCTTTGTTTCCCGGCGCCCACGTTGAATTTTCCAGCAGTTGAATTCCGGGTTTGAGAAAAACAATGCGCCGGCTCTTGTAAAGTTTGCCGAGCGCCTGCTTGAACGCCTTTTTGCTGACGCCAAACGTCTGCCGGATCGCGGCGGGCGAGCTGTCGTCGTCGAAGGCGAGCTTGCCGCCGGCGGCTTGCAGGGCTTCGACGATCAGATTGGTCAGGGGCGCGACGCGTTTGTAGCCGGAGACGTCGAGGCTCAAATCAATCTTGCCGCCGGGGCCCACGGTGCGGACGAAGCCTTTCATCTTCGCGCCGGTCTTCAAGGCCGCGGCGAGGCCGCTGTGATAGAGCAGACCGCGATGCGCATTGTCCACGATGGCGTTGTAGCCGAGCGGCGTTTTGCCGGTGATGAGCAGGTTGACCGGCTGGCCGTCGCGATACGCGGCGGGCTCGCGGTTGAGATGCCGGTTCAAGCGCGTGCTGGCGAGAATGCGATCCGTTTTCACATCCAGCGCGACATAGACCACCGCCCAATCGCCGACGCGCAAGGGAAATTCCTGTTCACGGAACGGCACGAGCAAATCCTTTTGCAAGCCCCAGTCCAGAAACGCGCCGACCTGCGGATGGATGTTGATGACTTTCATGTAGCCGAACTCGCCGACCATGGCGTTCGGCGTTTCGGTGGTGGCGACGAGACGGTCTTCCGAATCGCGATAGACGAACACGTCAATCTGGTCCTTCTGCGCGAGGTTCGCGGGAATGTAACGGCCGGGCAGCAAAATCTCGCCCAGCGCGCCGCCGTCGAGATAGAGGCCGGGCGAGGATTCCCGGACGACCGAGAGCAGATTGCGTTTGCCGATGATTGCCATGCGACTTCAGGATAAACCCGTTCGGCCGGCATCGGGAGGAAAATCGGCGGGCGCCGCGGGCCGGCCGGCGGGCCGGGCGGAGAAAAAATCAACACGCTACTTTACACCATTTTGTAACGGGGCTAAATTCGCGGCATGGCTGCCGAGTATGATTCAACCGAGTTTGTGGACACTGATTTTCAAACGCACAAGTCGCCCTTTGCCGCGCCCGCCGGCGACCCGCTGCGCGCGCCCACGCGCGACGATGTGGACCGCAAGGTCGTCGAGGCGCAGCAGAAACTGGCCGAACTGAAGCGCGCGCAGGAAAACCTCGAGCGCGAACGCTCCTCGCTGGAGGAACTGCGCCGCCGGCAGAATGAATTCCAGACCGGCCGCCAGGAGATGATCCACAACCTCACGCGCGGCCTCGGGCTGCTGGAGGAAGCCGAGTTTAACACCCGTCGCGAGGCCGAGCAGATGGTCGAGACCATCGCCGATTTCCGCGACGCCCTCGTCAAGATCGAAGCCGTCCACGACGAAACGTGGACGAAGGAAAACTTCAGCGTCGAACTCACCCGCGCCCTCACCGCCATCGAAAATGCGCGCATGGAATGGAACACCGCGCGCCTGAAACTCCCCGCGCTGTCGCCCGAGGCATTGAAGCAAGCCGAAGTCGAAGCCGCGCCGCAACCCGCCGCGTCGCCGCTCGCCAGCCTGGGTTTCGGCCAGCTCTGCAAGATCGGCCTGGCGATGACCTGGCCGCTCGTGCTCGTCGCCTTGGTGGCGCTGGGCGTGTTCGTCGCCGTGCTGCTGCGGCATTGAGGTTCCGCGTATGGCGTTTTTGAAGAAAAAAGCCGACCCGATTTCCGACCGCGCCCGCACGCTCAACGACCAGATCGCCGCGCTCGAATCCGAGATCAAGAAGCTCGACACGCAGATCCAGCGCGCCCCCGCGCCCAAGCTGCGTTCCACCACGCTGCCCCAGGGCCCGAGCCTCGCGCGCCCGGCCGAGCCGCCGCCCGCGTCCCGGCCCGCCGCGCACGA
>TBL_comb47_HYPODRAFT_10002995_pt1 | contig 20392 bp, 17 predicted proteins | sample TroBogypolimnion_40_FD_10682 | JGI IMG/M metagenome (IMG submission 10682) | reverse complement strand
CGGCGGGCGCGGCGGACGTCCTGCGCCATGAACTCACGGCGGATGCGGATACCCTCCAGCAACTCCTCGTCAACGAGTCGCTCCAGCGCGCCACGCTGGGCCGGGTGTTGCTGGTGGACGAGGCCGGTCTTGTCTCGGTCCGCGAGATGCGCGACCTCTGCCGGTTGGCCGCCGCCAACAGCAGTCGGCTTCTGCTCGTGGGGGACATTAAGCAGCACCATTCAGTCGAGGCCGGCGACGCGCTGCGTTGCCTCCAGCAGTTTGCCCAGGTCCCGGCCTTCCGTTTGACGGAGATCCGCAGACAGCAGGATCCCGCCTACCGGAAAGCGGTCGGCTTGCTGGCCGGTGGGCAGGCCTTCGAGGCGTTCTGCCAGTTCGCGCGGTTGGGAGCCGTGAAGGAAATCAAAGGGCAGCCGGCGATGTTCGAGGCGGTGGCGGCTGACTACGTTAAAACCGTCCGCGCCGGCCAGACCTGCCTAGCAATTTCCCCGGTGTGGTCGGAAATCCACTCCTTCACGGACCATGTCCGCGGACACCTGAAGGGTGCCGGACTGGTGGGACGGAACGACCGGACCGTGCTGACGGTCTTTCCGCTCAAGTGGACCCGGGAGGAACGCCGCCGGCTGACCAACTACCAGATAGGCGATGTGCTGACGTTTCACCGCGACAGCGATGTGTTCGTAAAACACGAGACTGTCACGGTGATCCGCCGCGACCCTGGCGGGCTGATGGTCCGGACAGCCGAGGCCACCGAGCATCTGTTCGATCCACGCCGCACGGGCGGCTTCGAGGTCGGCGTCGCTAGGGAGATAGCGGTGGCGGCAGGAGACCGCCTGCTCGTCCGGGCGAACCTCAAGGCGCAGGGTCTGCGCAACGGTGATCTGGTCGAGGTGAACGGTTTCGCGGCGGACGGCGCCATCCGGCTGAAGGACGGTGGCAGCCTACCGGCGTGGTTCCGGCAGTTCACCCACGGCTATGCGACGACTTCCCACGCGGCGCAGGGCAAGACCATCGACCGCGGGTTGGTGATCATGGCAAATGCCGGCCTCGATGCCGGCAACCTCAAGCAGGCCTACGTGAGCAATTCCCGGTTCCGGCTGAGCCAGGCCATCTATACCACCGACCGCCGCGCGGCCCGAACGGCGATGATGCGGGCGGAGGATCGAAAACTCGCCCTCGAACTGGACCTGCCCGCGCCGTCAACGCGTCCGCTGTCCTTCCGCGAGCGGATATTCCCACGCCCGGCCGCGAAGATGGCTGTCTGATCGCATGAGCATCAAACCGCATCCCGGCAAGCCGCCACTGACCGCGCCGTCCGGCCCCTCCTGGGGCGATTTCGTTCCTGAGGGCGAGACGGCCGAGGTCGTCCGATTCATCCTGGCCGGCCGCACTGTATCCTTCCCGTTCACGCAGCTCAAATACTGGGAGCTTGTCGCCGGCGAACCGGAGTTTCTGACGCTCCACGCCGAGAAGCAGGCGATTGCCATCGAGGGCCGGAATCTCAACGCGATCGCCGCCGCCCTGGATCTGCGGCGGGTGTCGGAGGTCCGGTCCAACCGCGAGTTCCAGTCCGAGCGCACTGCGCCACAGGTGCGCGAAATTACGATTGGACCGGCATGAAGTATAGCGCTGCAAACTTCCAGCAGCGACCAACTCGATCTCCTCGCGCACCCAGTGAGGCGGAAGCGGTTGAGATCACTGGCCCCTCCGAGCGTGCCGCGGAGGCGATCGAACCACTGGCACCACCAGGAACCCGCCCGATCCACGTTCCGGTGCTGACGATTTCCCGAAAACGCAATCGCGTGAAGGTGGCGGTCTGAACCGCACCGTCCGCCCCAACCCAACCGCCCGCATCATGGACTCCCAACCCAATTCCAACCCGATCCAGCGCCTGACCTACTCCGTCGAAGAATCGGCGATCGCCCTCGGGGTGAGTAAACCCACCATTTACAGACTGATCGAACGCGAGGTACTGCGACCGCTTCCCGGTATCCGCCACAAGCGCATCCCGTGCGACCAGGTCAGGAAGTTTGCGAGCGGCGACGACCTGCACGGACTGAACTGACCGGACGGCTCATCCGGGGTAGGGAACTAACACGGTTGGAACCTTCGGCCCAACTGAGCCCCGCAACTGGCGGGTCCGCAGGCGAACATAGCTTATTTGCAAGCGAAGGGAGGTGGATGATCGCATCTCGCACGAATGGGGTCACAAGTTGGAGTCTGGTCAAATCAGTGTTGGCGGGTCCTGAGCCTCGAAATAGGGGTTTGATTGCCCGCAGCTGACAGCAACCAAACAGCAACCAGGCCTGCGCTCACCTCTGAGGGGCAGTGAGTCCTGTAGCGTCAATTCTCCTATCAGCCCTTAAATTCGACCAATGTTTTGATCATCGGGGCCGCATCCGAACGGTCAGAGCCTGCACGATTCAGCCATACTCCGATCATGCCCGCTCGCCTGCTTCCTAGGTTATCAGCTGAAAATTGTGCCAAGAACCCACTTTTGCGGCCGGAGAGTCTCATCGACGACCGCCCTAACCCAGAATAGCTGCGCAACCAAACTGTAACCAAGTCGGTTCTCACCTATGGGCGGTAGTGAGTCCTGTATGGTCAGGCCGGCTCGGCTCCGCGGAGCACCGGATTTGAATTTAGCCGACTATTTGCGGCAGGCTTTAGCCACCCAACGGATCAACCCGCAACAATCCCTGCTGACACAAGTCCGCGACAGACAGAGTGCCAAACGGCTCACATTTATCGACTCGGCGAAACCAATTGCTAGCCTCGGGATTCGGGTTGAATGACATGGATATCGACCAAGGGTTGCCTTGCTTCGCCGCAGCGTTCCACGAGCTACGGTTGTGTACGACGACATCCATTAGTTTATTTGCAGAAAAATGATCAAATTTGTCTAGCCATCAGTATCGGCTTTCAACCGAGACAAGGTCGTGCCTTCGAGACGAAGCGGGCGTTGTAATGGGCGTCTCGCTACTGCTGGTCGGCCTTTACTTGGTCCCCGAACGGGACCACCCGTTTGAAATCCACGCGCGTGACCTCGTATGCTCGAGAAACCCTTACGAATAGCACGCGAATCCCGCCACCCATCATTAGCAGCACTGGCTGGGGCGCGAGTGCCGGATCAAATGACTGGAATCGTGCCTCCAGGCCGGCATCGGTCAATTTCGCGATACCCGCTACGCGCATCGAGCCGCGCAGCTTCACGGAAAAATCCTCAAATCCACGGAGCGTCTTGTTCACGCGAAAGCGTGCCTGAAATCTATCAGCAGGAAACTCCGAGTTTGATGCCTTCACGGGCAACTCAAACACCACTGCCGTTGTCTCCTCGGAATAGACCCGCACATCGTTTACGTCGATGATGCTGGAAAGTGCCGGCAAGTCACCCATGCCCATGGCTGCACTGTGCCCTTCGTTGCGCCATTGTTGCAGGTAGGCCGCCTTTGGACCCTTGCCGTCCACTTTCAGCAACGTGCTGCGCTCTTCAGGCGGCTTGGATGGATCGAAACGGACGGTCGTCGTGTGGTCATCGTCGGGAGATCGCGACGACTCAGTATAGGCCCAGCAATCTGCATCGAGCCCCACTTTTGCGAGTGCGGCAAAGAAAAGATCTTTTTGTGCCGCGGTCGCGACAGGCAGTTTCAGAAACGACTCGGCTAGGGGCGCACTCATCTTACCCGTTTCACTACCCGCATTAGTGGGATCAGTCTGCACCTCATTGCCTGATAGGGCCTCGAACGGCCAGCGGCCTGTCACTTGGCCGACTTTGGTCAGCCAGAAATCAATCTCCGCCGAAAATTGAGAACGAATTTCCTCTGGTGAAAATTGCCTTCGCTTTCCTTCCTTTTTTGGAGCCAGGCAACTAGCCTTGTCCAATGCTCCGGAGGGCGCCGTGAGAAACAAGCTAACCCCCGTTTCCGGCGAACGGTGTTCCAGCAGGATCTCCGTTCTCCCGCGCTGCTGAGTCACCCAAATACGGTGCGTGCCCGACGGCTGCACTATGCGCCACTCGTAACCGAGAATCGGATCCTTATAGAATGGCGCAGCATCAAGAAACGACGATTCCTTGGAAACCGACCAGATTCCGTTATCCAAAGCCTTGCGGGAGAGCACAGCCAGTGGCCCTGGCTCTGTGACAACGGCTGACATTCGGCCCTCTGGTGCGGTCCATTTCTGACTTCCCCAATGCGGTGGGGGTGAAGGCATGACCATCGTCACCGTGCGCGAATCTGCCGCACCCGGGGCGCGAACCTCCAGGGAATACGCGACGCTCTTCTTGCCCGCCTCTAGTTCGGCCCATTTCAGCTCCTGCATCTTAGGCAGTTTGGTCATCATGGAGATGAACCACATCGATCTTCCATCGATCCTCAAAATCAGCTCACCCGGTCTCAGCCCCGCCTTGGAAGCCGGCGTGTTAGGGAATACTTCTGTGACGATGACGTAAGAAGTGCCGGGAATCGCGAGCATTCCCCAAGTGCGAAAACCAAAGTCCTCCAGACGGGCGCCTTTAACCTCAAAGGGGGCAAGCTTGGTCACATCCTCGATCTCATCTCCCGCGCCGCTATCCGCTGGCGCCAGATTTTTCGCTAGACCCAGCGGTCCGGTCGTCAGCAGTAAGGACACTGCAAACAGGCGAATGGGCCTCGATTGCGCGAGTGGGGCTAGATTCGGCACCCTGCTAATACCTTTGTTTCTCAGACGTGTTCCCCACTTTACAGGAGACTCATTTCAAAACAGGCATGATTGCCATCGAATGAGGTCGCATGATCACCGGCACGCTAGACACGGCAGATCTCACGCAGGGCCGCGACGTGTTCGGCAAAGCGTGCATGGCCTTTAGCGCTGGCAGCCACATGCGTACGCGGCTTGCGGTCTACAAAAGTTTTTTCGACTTTTATATAACCGGCCTCTTCTAGCGTCTGAAGGTGGGCACCGAGGTTACCGTCGGTAAGTTCGAGCGATTTGCCTAAGGTACGGAAATCGATCTGGGCGCGTGGTGGCAGCGCGCTGAGAGTGGACATGATGCGCAGGCGCGCCGGAGTGTGGATGACAAGGTCAATCTCGGGCATGGCATTATCTCCAGAATTTACGGATGAAAACGCCAGCCACGATCAGAGAACCACCACCTGTGACACCCATCCAAAGAAAGAAATAGTTACCAGCGAAATAGTAGCCAACAAGAGTGGTGGCCGTGACCAGCAAGCCCAGCCAGAGAAAGAAGCGCCCTAGCCATAGTCCCATGACCACGTAGCCGAACATGCAGATGGTGGACGAGAAGGCCGCCATTTTGCGGCCGACGAGTGGGGCATAAGCCGCCCATCCGGCCTGATGCAAAAGTTCCCACGGACATAACAGGGCGGCCCAAAGAGCACCATATGCAAGCAAGGCCAACCAGGCGAGGCTCATGCTCCCCAATCCGTGGTAAATTCCCTTAATGGGTGCATTACGGAATGGGCCGGCCAGCAGGACCGTGCTCAATATTCCTGCGAGATCGAGCCCGATCCAAAGGCGGAAGGCCCAAGACGGAAAAAACTGGGTAGCGGAGAAGCCGATGACCCAAATCACACCCCAGAGAATCAGAAGGGGCGTGGCACAACTCCAGGCGATGGTCTGACGCGTTTGGGTGGCGATCCGGTCGATTTCTGCGAGCGAAGCGCGGGCGGCTTCCGGGGTGATAGGATTGATTGCATCTGTGGTCATAGAGTACTCTGTAGGGCAGAGCGCTAGTAACTGTCAACGCCTATATCTTCGTGGGCAGGGATGCCCGTTCGGGAAGTGTTGAAAACCTCCCAGCGGCGTTGTTTCGTTAATTACCCCGGATCGGTCTAGAACTGTAGTGCGACGCCATCATGAACTTGCCCCTACGGCTATCAGCTGCCGCATTTGATCGTGCCGCGCAGGTAATGCGACAGGCCCGGCCTCTCGAACGTGAGCTTTTCGCTTTCCATTTCGAAAAAGCCACCGCTGAGAAAGGCATGCTGGAGGTGCGACGCTTTCAGAACGAAGATGGCGGTTTCTTTGGGCTAGAAGCGGATATTGGGTTCCCGTTGTCGACGGTACTGAGCACGTGCCATGCACTTCATCTGCTCCAAGAAGTCGGAGCGGGCGCCGATGAGCCGATCGTTCAGAGGGCATTAGATTACCTCTGTGAGTCCTATGACCAACATCTGCATGTTTGGCCGATTATCCCACCGCATGACAATTCTCAGCCCCATGCTCCGTGGTGGAACTATTCGGATAAATTTTCGACAAACTTTGGGGGCTTTGTCGACAATCCTAGGCCGGACGTATTGGCGTGCCTGCTCGCATTTCCTTCAGGAAAAACGCAGCGTCTGATTGCGCAGGTCACTGCTGATACAATCGAGCAGCTTAGGCGCGGAACAGATAAAGCCGAGATGAACGGGCTGATCTGTTACCTGCGCCTTTATCGCGCACCTAACCTCCCTGCTGCTCTGAAGACAGAACTCGATCGTGTGCTGCCCTCCGCGATCAATGTCGCAGTGGAACGTGACCCGAAGGAGTGGTCGGGTTACAAACTGCGTCCCTTAGAGGTCGCTCCTGATGCCGATTCTCACTGGCGTCCCATGCTGGCGGCAGACGTAGAGCACAACCTGGACTATCTGATCCAAAACCAAAATTCCGATGGCTCGTGGGATCCATTCTGGAACTGGGGAGGCGCCTTTCCCGATGCATGGGAATCCGCGAAGTTGAAATGGCGCGCGGTTCTGACCTTAGCGAACCTGCGCACTCTACGTAGCTACGGGCGTATCGAATTGTAACCAATGGGAGGCCGACCGCATAGGCGGCGGAAATGCCGCTTCCACGAAGCGGCATTTTGTGCACGCTCGCGGGCATGCGTTTGCCGACCAACGATGTCCTATTTGAGGCCAGAAACAGACCCTCCGGCGTGCATAATAGTTATACCACTTTATACCACTCGTTTTATACCACAAGAGGGAGAAAGTGGGCCAAAATGGGGTTATTATTGAGACTGACTCGGATCCTCAAAAGAACGTTATCATAGGTGAAAGCACTTGAGGCTTATTGAGACTAACATGCGTATTTACTTCATGGGCATTTGCGGGACCGCGATGGGCAATGCGGCGCTGCTCGCGCGGGCGGCGGGCCACGACGTGCTGGGGGCGGATGCGGGCGTTTATCCGCCGATGAGCACTGTGCTGGCTGACGCGGGCATTGCGCTGCACGAGGGCTACGACGCGGCGCGGCTGGGGAAGCTGGCGCCCGATCTCGTCGTCATCGGCAACGCCATGTCGCGGGGCAATCCCGAGATCGAGTGGCTGCTCGACACCCGGGCGCTGGCCTACACTTCGCTGCCCGCGCTGCTGCATGATTTTGTGCTGACAGGCCGGCAGAACCTTGTGATCGCGGGCACGCACGGCAAGACGACGACCACGGCGCTGGCGGCCTTCCTGTTGCGCGCGAACGGCCGCGACCCGGGCTATCTCATTGGCGGCGTGCCGGTGGATCCGCCGACCGGCAATCACCTTGGCGCGCCGGACGCGCCGTTTGTCATCGAGGGCGACGAATACGACAGCGCGTTTTTCGACAAGCGCAGCAAATTCATCCACTACGCGCCGCACATCGCGGTGCTGAACAATCTCGAATTTGACCACGCGGACATCTTTCGGGACCTCGCGGACGTCCAGCGCACGTTCAGCCACCTGACACGCATCGTGCCGCGCAACGGCTGGATCCTGCTCAATGGCGACGACGACAATCTCCGGGCGCTCGGTCCGCTGGCTTGGACGCAGGTGGCGCGCGTCGGCGTCGGCGAGCGCAACGACCTGCGCATCGTCGAATTTTCCGAGCAGGAGACCACCGTGACATTCGGCCTGGTGTGGAAGGGGCGGCGGTGGGGCGACGTGAAATGGAGCCAGCCGGGCCAGTTCAACGCGCGCAATGCGGCCATGGCGGCGCTGGCGGCGGGGCTGGCGTTATATCCCGACGATCCGACCAAGCTGAAGCTCGACGCACTGGCCCAGTTCCGCGGCGTGAAACGCCGGCAGGAACTGCTGCTGGACCTCCCGCAGCTGAAGGTGATCGAGGATTTTGGGCATCACCCGACGGCGCTGGCGGAGACGTTGCGCTCGCTGCGGAACCGCTATCCGAATGCGCTGTTGACGGCGGTGTTTGAGCCGCGGAGCAACACGGCGCGCACGAAAGTGATGCAGGCGGGCTTCACGCGCGCGCTCGGCACGGCGGACGAGGTCTTCATCGGCGCGGTGAGTCGGCCGGAGAAATTGAAGGAGAGTGAGCGCTTCGATGTCGAAGCGGTCACGGAGCATCTGCACACCCAAGGCGTTACTGCCCACACGGCGCCGACGCACGCCGAGCTTTTGGAAAAGATCCGCGCGACGGTCCTCAAGCCGCAGGAGAAACCGCAGGTGGTGGTGTTCTTCACCAACGGTTCATTCGACGGAATTATCGGGAAGTTTGTGGAAGCGGCCCGAGGGTAGGGCGAATCCTCCGGATGAGCCGGGATCGGAGTCACCTGTGCCTGACGAGACCAAGTTGCCAGAGCGCAAGACGCTCCACCACTTAATGCCAGCCTGGGTGAAAGATGGCTCACTCTTCTTTATTACATTTTGCACCGAACCACGTGGGCGAAACCAACTCTGTCTTCCGGAAGTGGGGTCGAAGCTGCTGGAATCGGCGGCCTTCTATCATGAAGCTCACCGATGGTGGCTGAAGATACTCCTGCTGATGCCGGATCATGTGCATGCAATGATGGCGGTTCCTGCAACGGAATCACTTTCGACGATTATACGGCAGTGGAAGTCATATCAGACCAAGAACCTGGGCATCGAGTGGCAAAGCGGTTTTTTCGATCACCGTTTGCGATCGGATGAATCGGAGGAGGCGAAAACCGAATATATCCGGCTTAATCCGGTGAGGGCTGGGTTGATCCGGCGGGCGGACGAGTGGCCGTATTATTGGCCAAGATAGGTTTCTCGGGGCCGGAAGAGTCAACGGAGTCCAAGCGGCTCATCCAGAGGATTCGCCCCACCTTAGGACTCAGAAACGCTTACTGCGCCTGCTTGGCGACCTTGTAACTGGCGGGCTTCTGGCCCCTCGGCAGGGCGAGGAGGTCGTAATCGTGGAAGCCGGTGATGGCGACGTCCGCGAAATCGCCGACGGGCAGGTTCTTCGGGACGTAGACGCGGCCGTCGATGTCGGGGGCATCGGCTTCGCCGCGGGCGACGCCGGGCTCCTCGACGAGGACCCGCAGGGTCTGGCCCACGTGCGTCTCGCTGACGGAAGCTGCGATCTGCTGCTGCAGCGCCATCAGGCGGTGCCAGCGGGCTTCCTTCACCTTGGCAGGAATCTGCTGGTCCATCTTGGCACCGCGGGTACCTTCCTCCTGCGAGTAGCGGAAAACGCCGAGGCGCTCGAACTTGGTTTCCTTGATGAAGGCGCAAAGCTCGTCCACGTCCGCCTCGGTCTCGCCGGGAAAGCCGACGATGAAGGTCGTGCGGACCGCGATGCCGGGGATGCCGGCGCGGATGCGCCGGATCAGGTCACGGATGTAGTCGCCGCTCGTCTCGCGCTGCATGCGGTCAAGCATGGCGTCGCTGATGTGCTGCAGCGGGATGTCGATGTAACGCGCGACCTTGGGGCATTCGGCGATGGTTTGGATGAGCTCGTCGCTCCAATGTGCCGGGTGCGTGTAGAGCAGGCGGATCCAGAAATAGCCTTCGATGGCGTTGAGCTGGCGGAGCAGGGTGGTGAGGGCGGTGCCGCGCGAGGAATCGACCGGCGTGCGGGGATTCGGGCGCTGCTCCCACGTATCCATGCCGAAGAAAGTCGTGTCCTGGGAGATGAGGTTGAGCTCTTTCACGCCTTCCTTCACGAGCTGGCGGGCCTCGGCGACGACGCTCTCGACGGTGCGGCTGCGATGGCGGCCGCGGATCTGCGGGATGATGCAGAACGTACAGGGGTGGTTGCAGCCCTCGGCGATCTTGATGTACGCGAAATGTTTCGGCGTGAGCCGGAAGCGGGGCGTGTCGTAGTCGGGGATGAACGTGGACCGCGGTGTGACGAAATTGTCCGGCGTGGCCTGCGCACCGCGCTCCTTGGCGTAGAGGCCCTCGATGATGGGCGCGACCTTCGTGACCTGGTCGAGGCCGATGAAGGCGTCGACCTCGTGGGCGAGTTCGCCGGACAGGTCCTTGGAAAACCGCTGGGACATGCAGCCCGCGACGATGAGCTTCTGCTCCTTGCGGCGCTTTTTAAGACCGCGGTTCTGGTGCACCTCGAGGATGTGGCCGATGGACTCCTCCTTCGACGAGTCGATGAACGAGCAGGTGTTGACGATGACGACGTCGGCGTTCTCGGCGTCCGGGATGACAGACATGCCGGCCTGGTGCAGGTGTCCAACCATGATCTCGCTATCGACGAGATTCTTGGCGCAACCGAGGGAAATGAGGCTGACCTTGATCATGGGCAGAACGCGACCGGGGCGTCCGTGAACAAAAAACCGCGGCGCAAGGCCGCGGTCTTGAATTACGGAAGTAGGTCGCAGCCGGTTACTTCTTCTTGGAAAGGGCGGCCTTGTCGCGAGCCCGGCGACGCTTCATGTAGGCGGCGCGGCGTTTACGTTTGATGATCTTGTTGAGTTGTTGGCCCATGGGTGTGGTGAAGTGAAAGGGGCAGCATCTGGGGCGGGGCGGGCGAGTCAAGTTTCCACTCCAAGAATCGAGTCACCCTCCCGCCGCCAGCGATAGACCAGCGGCGCCTTGGTGCGCTCCAACTCCTTGTAAAGCGCGGGGTCGGCACGCTTGGGCAGGGTAAGCTCGGCGAGGCCGGTGGCGTCGCAGTTCAGGACCCGGGCGTAGGGCTTGAAATGCTCGGCCCGCCCGATGACGTGGGAGAACCCGGGCGGCTGTTCCAAGTGTCGGCGATCGAGGACCAGGAAGGAATACGGCAGGCTGCGGAGGTCGATGCCGGCGCGCTGGCCGAATTTCACCCAATTCGAGTCGGCAAAAATCAGGGACGGCGGCGGGGCGAAATGGTGGCACCAGTCCCGCTCATTTCCGGGCGCGAGGACGGGGCAAGCCAGCTGGTGGGTGCAGGGTGCAACCACGTGGAAGATCGGCCTGAATTCCTCGCGCCACGCGCCCAAGGCACGGCTGACGGCGGAAGTGCCAGGCTCGACCCAGATCACGGCTTCCGCGCGGGTGAGCAGGGTGCGCAGCGCGGCGAGTCCCTCGGGGGCAAGCTCGTTGAGGACGTGGCTGACGAGCAGCAGGCCGATGGGCTCGGTGGACGCGAGCAATCCCGGGGTGGCCTGGGCGACGTCCAATTTGGGAAATTCCCGGCTGGCGGCCTCGGCGGCAAAGTCACAGGCGAGGGGTGAGTGGTCCCAGAACGAGAGCGAGTCGAACAGATCAGCCCCGAAAAATGAAATCACCCGCCGCGCCGCGATGCCGCTGCCGCAGCCCCAATCCAACACGGAACGGCTGGCGGGTTTCCAGCCGCGGAGTTTCAACTCCCACAGCACCTGGTCCCATTTCCAACCGATGCGCTCGCCATACGTGAAGTCGTAACTGGCGAGGTCGCTGGCGGATTTCCAGTAGGGCCCGGAGGCCGCGGCGCCCTCGAGAAATCCCCCGCGCAACCGGTCGAGGGCGGCCCAGTCGAGTTCCTCCCAAGTCATGGCGTCGGGGCTTTTTCACTTATTAAGTGAAAAGGCGGCTGGGACGATGGGGTGACGGGCCGGGCGAAAATCACGGGGCGAGGCTCACGCCGAGGTGGGTGGCGAGCTGCTGGGAGCGGATGCCGTAGAACGCGGCGAATTCGCGCAGGCGGGACGCGGACGCGGCGTCGCCGGGCGGGCGGGACTTGATGGCGGCGATCATCAGGTTTTTGGCGGTGTGCTCGGTGGAAATGAACTCGAAGACCTTGGTCTTGTAGCCCGCCCACTCGAGCAGCTCGGCGCGCAGGGCGTCGGTGACGAACTCCGCCTGGCGCTCCTGGAAGATACCGTGACGGAGGGCGTCGGAGAGCACTGCCGGGGCGCGGAGTTGCGCGCGGAGCTCCTTTTGGCAGCAGGGGGAAACGACGATCAGCGAGGCGCCGGCGGCGATGCCCTTGGCCAACGCGTCGTCGGTCGCGGTGTCGCACGCGTGCAGCGCGATGAGGATGTCGACGGACGCCAGTGGCGTGTCGGTGATGGAGCCGGCGGTGAAGATCAAGCCGGGCGCGAGGCCGTTCTCGAGGGCGACGCGGTTGCACAGCTCGACCAGCTCGGCACGGGTCTCGACGCCCTGCACGCGGGCGCGGGCCCCGAGGAGGGCGCTGACGGCGAAGGTCAGGTAGCCCTTGCCGGAACCCATGTCGGCCACCTTGAGCGGGCGGTCGGTGGGCAGCGTCGCCTCGGCTAGCAGATGTCCAAGCAGCTCGGCAAATTTCTGAATCTGGCGAAACTTGTCCGCCATGCCCTCGCGGGGCTGGCCCCGCTCGTTGGTGATACCGAGACTCCGCAGCCACGGGGCGGTGGCGGGGATGAGGTGGGTCTTGATGCGATCGTGCGGCGCGGGGGCCTCATGCGCGCCGGTGACTTGCTTGACGCGGAGTTTGGCCTGGCCGTCCGGCTGGCATTCCAACTGCGCGGTTTGTGTGGCGGTGAAGAGGTGCGCGTCGAGAAAATCACTGCCGACGAGCGGCTCAAGCAGCGCCAGGGCGGCCGCGGGCAGGTGGTTCTTTGTGATGTCGCGGGTGGCGTGGCGCCAGACGAAGGTGAGGTGTAGAACGCTTTTCAGCGTCACAGGGCGCACGAACAGGTTCTGCAACGTGCTGTCGGCGCCGCGGTGTTTGCCCAGGGTGAGCTTCGTCAAAGTGCCGCCATCAATGGCGGTGCGGAGCAGATCAAGAAAGCGGTCACGGGCGGAGGCAGGCATGGTTCAATGAAGCGAAAGCGGTTCGACGTAATAGTCGAGCGGCGTGCGCTGCCACCAATGGCCGTTCCTCGCCCGCTCGGCGGCGTCGGTGAAGTGGTATTCGTAGCGGACGATCCGCAGGTAGCGGGGCGGGTGGTCGGGAAACGGGTTGGTGGCGAAGAGCGCCAGGACCTCCGGAGTGCCGCGGAGCAGGTGCTCGCAGAGGCTGAAAATCCAGGGATTCTGGCGTGGATCCTCGAGGGCGGCGAACCAGAGCTGCCAGTCGAGACGTGGCTGCAGCGGGGCAATGAAATCGGGGCGGCGGGACAGGTCGCCGGGCTTGTGCGGGAGTTCGTAGGGGCGCCACTCGCGCCGATCATCGCTGCCCTCGATGATCAGCTCGGGCCGCGTGGTCGTCATCACCGCGAAGAGGCCGTAGCTGTTCAGGCTGCGGAACGGGTCGAGCACGCGGTCCACCGCCCAGAACGCCGCGGGCACGCCCGCGCCGCGGGTGAGTCGGGCGGAACCTTGGAGCAGCGTGATAATGACCACAAACACCGCCACGGGTCGCAGGAGCCAGCGCGGCGCACAGCGCGTGAGGGCGCTCGTGGCCGAAGGGCGACGCAGCCGGCGGCTCCACCATGCGTCGTCCAAGCAGAGCAGACAGAGGACGATCGAGAGCACATCGAAGAACGTGTAATTCCCCGTGAAGAAAATGAGCGCCAGGAGAGTGATGATTGCGATGATGCCGGCATGACGGAGCCGACGCGGGGCAAAGATCAGGAAGGGCGCGAGCAATTCGATGACAAACATCACCGCGCAGCAGGCCTGATGGGCCCAGAGCGGGAGGTGGCTGAAATACCACGCGACCGGCGTGGGCAGCGGCTGCGTCTCGTAGTGGAAGACGAGTGCGGTGAGATGGCGCCAAGTTGGATCGCCACTCGCGAGTTTCACCGCGCCCGAGAGAAACATCAGCCGGAACAACAGCCACCAGAGCAACCAGCGGGCGACCCGGGGCGGTTCGGCGGGACGCCACAACGGGAGCCAGGTCCAGGGCGCGAGCAGCACCGCGAGCAGGGTCGTTTCGAGCAAGAGCGAGTCCCACTGAAACCCAAAGAAAACCTGCCCGGCGGTCACCAGCGAGAGGTAGCAGGCCCACAGCAGCGCGAGGCAGAGCGCGGGGGCGATGCCGGCGAACAGCAGGGTGGAGAGGACAATTCCGGTGGCGCACAGCACGTGAAGAAACATTCCGCTGCCACCGAGCCAACACAGCGACGGGAGCTGCCACAACGCGCTGGGGCCGAGTTGCTCGCGGGCGGCTTGAAAATAGGCGTCCGCCGGTGCGATTCCATGCGATCCGATGAGTCCGGGCAGCTGCATCCAGTAGGATGCGAACGCGACAAGATGGATCAGGGCCAGTCCGCGCAGAAATACCCAAGCTGACAGGGCGAATTGTTCGCGTCCATCGGCGATGGCCCCGGGGGTTGAGTGCATCGCGACGTCCTCGTTGGCGTAGGGCCGGACAGCGCGGCCTACGGCTGAAACTCCGTCGTCATGACGCTGGCGGCGGTGAGCTTGCCCTGGGGCAGGATTCCGAGGTCCTCGAGCTGTTTGATTTGCGTGGCAAAGCGCTCGGGATCGAGTCGGCCGACCTGGCCGAGGCCTCCGCTGGCGCCGCGGCCGGTGACGAGTTTTTCGTCAATGATCATCTGGCGGGAAAATTTCATGAACTCGTCGGTGTTGTTCGGGTTCGCCTGCTTGAGCGCCGTGTGAGCCGGGGTTGGGTCGCCGGTGACGTAATCCTGCCAGCCGCGGACGTAGGCGCGCATGAAGGCCTTGAGTTCGACGGGATGCTCGCGGGCGAATTTGCGATTGGTAATGAGCACCGCATACGCGCGGAAACCGGCGTCCCAGGTCGAGAGGAAGCGCGGCATCTGGCCGCCGGCTTTCACGATGTGGTAGGGCTCGGCGATGAAGTAGCCCTGCTGGATGGCCTCCTTGTTGCCCATGAAGGCGGCGACGGAGAAATTTTGCGGGACCACGCTGACGGTGAGGCCGTATTTCTTTTGGAGAAACTTGAGAAAGGCCCACTCCGGCCGCGCGATGATGGACTTGCCCTGCAGGTCCTCAAATTTGTGGACGGGGCTGCCGGCATTGACGAGGAGCCCGGAAGGATCGTCTTGGAAGACGGCCGCGAACTGCAGGATGGGCAGTCCCTCGGCCTGCTGCAGGAGGGTGTTGGTGCTGTCGGCCTGGCCGATGTCCGCCTGGCCCGTGGCCACGCGCGGCATGACAAAGGCATTGGGACCGCCGGGCACGAGGGTGACGTCGAGTCCTTCGGCGCGGAAGAACCCGCGGGCGAGCGCCTGGTAGAGGCCACCGTGTTCCGGTTCGGCCACCCAATCGAGTTGGACGGTGATTTTTGTCAGGGATTGGTCGGCCGCACGCGTGGCGGTCGCGAGGACGAGGGTGCAAACGAGGAGGAGGAGCTTTTTCATGGTAAGATCAGTTGTCGGTGCGTTCGTAGGAATCGTGCCAGTGGTGCAGGCTCAGCCAGCTCAGGCTAAGCACAAACGCGACGAAGACAAAACCCAGCACGCAGGTGACCGCTGCCGTGGCGAACAGGGCAGGGTATTTTGCCTGGCTGGAGTAGATGATGGCTTGGAAACCGAGCCCACCGCCGTCGCCGGCGGAGCTGCCCGCGGTGTAGTCGCCGACCAGCGCGCCAATCGGTGCGAGCGTCGCGGCGATGCGCAGGCCAGTGAAGAAATACGGCAGGGCGGCCGGGGCGCGGAGGAGGAAGATTTCCTGCGGGCGGCTGGCGCGATACATGCGGAAGAGCTCGACGAGGTTGCGGTCCGTTGAGACCAGGCCCTGGGTCGTGTTCACGACCAACGGAAAGAAACAGATAAGAAACGTGATCACGACGACGCTCTTCAGGCCCGGTCCCACCCAGAGCACGAGGATGGGAGCGAAAATGATCACCGGGATCATCTGCAGCATCATCAGGTACGGATAGAAGCTGATGCGCACGAGCGACGACACGGACAGTGCAAGGGCGAACGCGGAGCTGACGAGCGTGGCGAACAGGAAACCCAGCAGCGCGCCCTCGGCGGTGTTCAGGGCGGCACGGCCCAGTTCCGCGCCGTTGGCCTGGAAGCTGGCAATGATCTCACCGGGTGTGGGCAGGAGAAAACGCATTTCCTCGGACATCGAGAAGCGCACCGCATACCAGATTGCGATGAAGAGCGCGCCGGTGACCGCGGGAAGGAGGAGGTTGAGGGTGCGCTTGGACATCAGGCGGGACGGCGATTGCGGGTGTAGCTATGAGCGTGAGCGAATGGAGGAAGGGCCACTCGCTCACGCTCGCAGCTACAAATAGGATGAGAAATCGGCGGGGCCACTCGCTCACGCTCGTAGCTACGGGAAAAAGAGGAAAGTGGCGGGGGCATCAGGCAGGGGTGGTTTCGACGGAACGGAGGAGTGCGGAAACCTGGGCGACAAGGTCGTGGTATTCGCGGGAAAGGCGGGTGGCTTCAGTGCGCGGATAGGCGAACGGAACAGCGATCTCCGTGTGGATTCGGCCGGGATTGGCGGACATCACGACGATGCGGTTGGAGAGAAACACGGCCTCGGCCACGGAATGCGTGACGAAAAAGGCGGTCCAAGCCTGGGATTGACGGATGGCGAGCAATTCCTCGTTGAGGTGCTCGCGGGTCATCTCGTCGAGGGCCCCGAACGGCTCGTCGAGCAGGAGAATTTTGGGCGCGAGCGACAGGGCGCGGGCAATGGAGACGCGCATCTTCTGGCCGCCGGAGAGTTGGCGCGGGTAGGCGCCGGACCGATCACCAAGGCGGACGAGGTCGAGGACGCGGTCACGTGCGGCGCGGCATTCGGCCGCTGTGACGCCGCGCAGTTTCAGGGGCACCTCGACATTGCGGGCGATCGTGAGCCACGGCAGCAGGGTGGGTTCCTGGAAAATGAACGCGAGTTCGGCGGCGGCCTGGTCAGGCGTGCGGCCGTCCACGTGCAGATGACCGCCGGTGACCGGGCTGAGCCCGGCGATCAGGCGCAGGAGGGTGGATTTACCGCAGCCGCTGGGGCCGATCAGGCTGATGAAATCGCCGGTGCGGGCGTCCAGCCTGAGGCCGTCGAGCACGAGTGGACCGTCGCCGTAGCGCTTGGAGACGTCGTGGATTTCAACGATGGGCGTCGCAGCCATTGGGGCGCGAACTTAGGCGCGACCGGAACGAGCGCAACCCCCACCTTCGTCCCGCCAAGGCGGGCCTGCGGCGGGCAAGGCTCACTTCAACTTGGCCAGCGCCTCGGTCAGCTGGGGGAAGTTGGGATCATCCTTGAGGCCGGCCTCGTAGTGCGCGCGGGCGCCAGCGGGATCGCCGAGTTTCTCCGCGATGTTGCCGAGTCGCCATTGGACGGCGGCATGGCCGGGCTCGCCCTTCCCGGGCGGAAGTTCGAGGCAGCGTTTCAGGGTCTGCTCGCCCCGCTCCAGGCGGAGGCCAGTCTGAGCGGCGGTGCGGCCGACGGAATAGAGAGAGAGGTAGTTGTCCGGGGACGTCTTGAGCACGTCTTCGAAGGTCCGAAACGCCTCGTCGTATTTCTTCTCCACGAGATAGAGCTGGCCGTAAACTTGGGCACCCATGAGGGGATCCCGCTTCTTGATCTCGGCGGCCTGCTCGTAGGCCTTGCTCAGGCCGCCGCCCGCGAAGGTCGGGGCCTCGCGGTAATAGGTGACCAGTCCGTTGCGGGCGAGGAGGTTGTTCGGGTCGAGGGCGACGGACTTCTCAAGGGCAGCCTGGCACTTCTGCGCGAGACCGATTTTGGAAAACAGGCCGGCCTTGCCTGCAGCGCTGCCGTAGGCGTCACCCAGGTCGAGGAAATATTCGGAGTTGGTCGGCGCGAGGGACGTGGCCTGTTCGAGCTGGCGCACGGCTTCGTCCGTGTCGGAACGGCGCTTGGCGATCATGCCGAGATAGTAATGCGCCTCGGCGTTGTTGGGATCCGCGGTGGTGATCTTCTCGAAGGCGGCCCGCGCGTCGGGGTATTGCTTGGCCTTGAAGAGCGCGATGGCGGCCTCGTTGGGCGTCCCGGCGGCGGCGAGGGCAAACGTGCAGGCGAAGAGGAGGATCAGGCGGCGGAGGGGCATGCAGCGGCGGGAAGTTCGCCGGGAAAACTTTCCCGGGCGACACAAAAAATCACTCGTACCGGAGGGCGTCGATCGGGTCCAGCAGCGAGGCCTTGCGGGCGGGGTAGAAGCCGGAGATGACCCCGACACCGGCGCTGCCGAGGAACGCGCAGACGACCACGACCGGAGAGACGAGGGTGGGCCAGTGGTTGACACGGGACAGCAGTTCGGAGGTGCCGATGCCGAGTAGGATGCCGAGCATCCCGCCGAACGCGCTGAGGACGACCGCCTCGGTGAGGAACTGCAGCTGGATTTCGCTGCCGTGCGCGCCGACGGCGAGGCGGATGCCGATCTCGCGGGTGCGTTCGGTGACCGAGACCAGCATGATGTTCATGATCCCGATGCCGCCAACGATGAGCGACACGCCGGCGATGGCGCCGAGGAGCAGGGTCATGGTCTTGGAGGTCGCGGTGGCGGCGATGGCGATTTCCTCCTGGTTGCGCACGGTGAAGTCGTCCGTCTGCTCCGTCGTGCGGTGCCGCTGGCGGAGCAGCTCGATGATGTCGTTTTGGGCCGCGGCAATGCCGTCGGCGCTGGCGGCCTGCGCGTTGATGGAGCGCAGCATGGTCTGCTTGGTCACGCGCTTCATGGCGCTGGTGTAGGGGACGATGACGAGGTCGTCCTGGTCCTGTCCCTGCACGGAGAGGCCCTTGGCGGACAGCACGCCAACGACCTTGAATGGCTGGTTGCGGATGCGAAGGGTCTGGCCGATGGGCGAGGAGTCGGGGTAGAGCTGGTTGACGATGGTCTGGCCGATGATGCAGACCTTGCCGACACTGCGCACGTCGGAGTCGGAAAACATGTTGCCGTCCGACAGTGGCCACTGGCGGATGCCCAGGTAATCGGCGCCCTCGCCGAGGACCTGGGTGGACCAGTTGAGGCCGTTGGCGAGGACTTGGGCGCCGGCCCGCACCTCGGGACTCACGGCGATGATGCTGGGCAGCTGGTGTGAAATGGCATCGGCGTCCTCGACGGTGAGTGTACCGGCACCGAAAGCGCCCGTCCGCGCGCCGCCTTGAGTCGTACTGCCGGAAAAAACGAGCAGCACATTCTCACCGAGGGCGGCGATCTGGGACTCGACCATGGACTTGGCGCCGTTGCCGATGCTGACCATGGCGATGACGGCCGCCACGCCGATGATAATGCCGAGCGCCGTCAGGACGGAGCGCATGGCATTGCGGCGGAGGGCGCGCAGGGAAACGGTGAAGGTGGAGCCGAGGTGCAAGGGGAACGGGGCCGGGGTGATGGGTTATGGGTGATGGGCCATGGGAAGGCGGGCGGTGGCAGGGGCTGGGTAGCTACGAGCGTGAGCGAGTGGAGGGAATGACCGCTCGCTCACGCTCGCAGCTACGGGATCGGAAGTGGCGGAGGTGGGTCAGTCGGTGAGTTTGGCGGCGGCTTCGGCGTCGCGGAGGCGCTGGAGCTCGGCGTCGGCGTAGAGGCGGTCGGTGACGGTGATGTCGCTCACCACGCGGCCGTCGCGCATGATGAGGTTGCGCTTGCAGAAGCGGGCGATGTCGAGCTCGTGCGTGACCATGACGATGGTGATGCCCTGGTCGTTGAGTTTTTGGAACACGCCCATGACCTCGACGGCGGTCTTGCTGTCGAGGTTGCCGGTGGGCTCGTCGGCGAGCAGGACCTGCGGGCTGTTCACGAGCGCGCGCGCGATGGCGACGCGCTGTTGCTGGCCGCCCGAGAGCTGACTGGGAAAATGATCCGCGCGATCGGCGAGGCCGACGATCTCCAGGCAGTGCTCGGCCCGGGTCTGCAGGTCGTGACCGGAGGCGCGGTGACGGCCATAGAGCATGGGCAGCTCCACGTTTTCCAAGGCAGTCGTCCGCGAGAGCAGGTTGAAACCTTGGAAGACGAAGCCGAGCTTCTCGTTGCGCAGGTCGGCCAGTTCGTTGCGGTCGAGGCCGGAGACATCGACGCCGTCCAGCAGGTAGCGCCCGCGCGTGGGGCGGTCGAGGCAGCCGAGTGTGTTCATGAGCGTGGACTTGCCGGAACCGCTGGCGCCCATGATCGCCATGAAATCGCCCGGGTTGAGGGTCAGGGAGACACCGCGCACGGCGTGGACCTGCACTTCGCCCGAGTCGTAGGTCTTGTGGATGTCCTCGAGCTGGACGACGGCGGGCATGCGGATCGGCGAGTCAGACTCGTCAGAAGCGGCGCGGGCCTTGCTGGCCGCCACCGAAAGGATTCGTGGCGGGTGCGCCCGGTTTGGCGCTCGACTGCACGACGGATGTGACCACCGCATCGCCTTCCTTGAGTCCGTCAACCACCT
>TBL_comb47_HYPODRAFT_10002994_pt1 | contig 20396 bp, 14 predicted proteins | sample TroBogypolimnion_40_FD_10682 | JGI IMG/M metagenome (IMG submission 10682) | reverse complement strand
CGGCAATCTTCCCGCCCACACCGCGCAGCGTCATTAGCTCTGCCCGCGCGGCGGCATACTCTTGCGTTCGGATTTTTTCCAGGTTGAAGTTGCCGGCAACAATTTCGTTTGCCGCCTGCCATAAACTCGGCGCGCGAAAACCCATTTTGCACGCCCGCAGTTCCGCTTCGGTGGCGGCGGCAATTTGTTGCGGCGACGGAAAAGCAAATTCTGTCTGGCCGGCAAAACCCGAAAGCGGCGAGCCAAATGTCTCGCACAGTCGCGCCACGATTTGCCGGATCTGCACAATCTGTTTGGTCGAAGATAGAATGAAGGAAGCGAGACATTCCCACGGGTCCTGCCGCAGCAATCGCAAGCCGGGGCAGGCAGCCACCGCTTGGCGCATCGGCGCATCATCGGGAAACGTGGCGAGGACGGCGGGGAAGTTGATTTCTGTCTGCAAAAATTCGCGGAGAAACGTCCAGTCCGCCACCGGCACGGCGCTGATAGCGTGAATTCCTGCGCGGGTCGGCGTCAGTCGCAGGCAGATGTCGCCAACAACCCCGTCCCACGCCGCGCCTTGTTTTCGCCAGCGGAACACTTGTCCGGAATCCAGCGTGGCATCCAGATCGTAATCGCGGACGGGCAAAAGGATTTCCGTCGCGGCCATTGTTATTTCAGGTGGTAGCAGCCGAAGAGTTGCACGCGCTGGAAAATTCGGTGATCGGGCAACGCGATTTCACGGACGCCCAGATTTGTGATGGATTCAAACTGCGCCGCTATGCGGTCGGGCACTGGTCGTGGCACGGGGATTTCCCGATATTGAATCGGTTCGTGATGCAGCCATTTGCCGAACCATCCCGCTTCCAGCGGATACGGCTCCAGTCGCAGCACGAAGAGCGCATTTTCGCCGCGCCGATGCGCGCGATAATTATAATCATCCCAGAAAAAGAACTGATTGATCGGCACATCGTTGTCCACGCAATAAACCAGCGGCGGGGCCGACTTCGCGGCGGCGCGGGCCGGCGCGGAATAGAACGAATACAATCCCGTCGTGCCGTAGTGATCCGCAATAATGAAGGCGTGCGGATCAAATTGCGCGCGTTCCGACTCGACGAGTTGCGCGGTCTCTTTCCAACCGCGCACGCGGTGCGAGGGATCTTTGTCGCCCGGCAATTTAGTAACGAGCACTTTCACCAAATCGCTGTCATACAAAAAGGCACTGGCAAGGAGGCCAATAATAAATCCGGCGGTCAGCCACGGTCGCACCTGCCACCGGCTGTCGCGGCCCACCAATACCAACAAACACAGCAGCGGCGGCACGGCGGCGGCAATCCAGTTTGGCTGCACGCGGGAGTGCAGCGAAAAAAGCCAGTGCCCCAGCAAAACCGGCGCGCTCAAGCACAGCAAATAGCACCACAACGGTTTTTCCGCGCGCCGTTTCCAAGCCAAAAACAGCGCGATCAGAATGCCAAGGAAAAAGACCGGATTCAGCAGCCCGCATTCCGCGCCGGTGAACTCGAAGAAATAATTCAGAGTGGGCCGCCACGGACTGTTCATGCCGGCGTCGCCCGCTACATGCTGCACGGTGATCCAGCCATGTTGTGCGTTCCAAATCAAAACCGGCAGCGTGCAAATAGCAAACACCAGCAACCCCAGCCATGGTCCCGCTTTCCGCAAATGAACCCGGGCGGACGGTTGCAGAATGAAGAAGATCGCCCAGCAAAGCACTTGCAACATCGCCGTGTATTTGCACAGAAATCCCAACCCCAGCGCCAAGCCCACCAGCAGCCAATCTTTCTTTGTGCCCGCCGGCGACATCGCCCGCCAACCGGCCACGATCGCCCACATCCAGCACAACACCAGCGGCGGATCAATCGTCATCAGGATGGAACCCACGGTGAGCAGCGGCACCGCGAAGGTGATGAGCAATAAAACAAACGCCGCCCGGCCGCCGGCTTCACGGGTCAGAAAACGCAGCACCAGCACACTTAAAATAGCCGCGAAGACCGGCGAAAAAAAACGCACGCCAAAATCCGTATCGCCGCCGAGCGCCGTACCAGCCCATTGGATGAGCGCAATACCCGGCGGTTTGCTGTAATAGGACAGCGCCAGATGCTTCGACCACAGCCATTGATACGCTTCATCTTGGCTCAAGCCGATGAGTCCGCTGCCGAGATAAAGCCATCGCCCCACCAACGCCAAAGCAATGACCAAGTAACCCAAGCGCAGCCATTCGATATCGTCTTGGGCCGGCGGCAACGGGGTTGTGGGCGCGGTTTTCTGCGGAGAACCAAACAGCGGCTGGTACCAGGCGGGAAAAAACTTTTGGCCGGCGCTGGCCCACAGCCATTGCACCGCCACGACCAACGCAATAGCGTAGCCGGTGCCCATGATGGCGCCCACGGTAATATCCGAAGGATAATGCACGCCGCAATAAACCCGCGAGAACGCCACTGCCGCCGCGAGCGGATATAAATATTTCCCGCTGCGCCGGTAAAAAAGAAACGCCACCGTGGCCAACGCAAACCAGTTCCCGGCATGAGCGGACGGCATGCTGCCGGAAGTGGTGCAGCCCAATCGCGCTACGGTGTCGGTCAAGGCCAGACACGGTCGCGGCCGGGCGACCGCGTCTTTGACCGAGCCAATAACCAGCGGGTCCCCGATGGCCACGACCAGTACCATTAGCAAAGCGCAGAGTTTCAGGCGGCGGGAGCCGAAGAGCAAAATGGCCGGCACCGCGATGAGCACGGCGGGCAACCACGGCACCCCGCGTCCGCTCAAGACCGGCATGAGCCAGTCGAAGAACGGATTGCTGAGCGCGCGGTTGATGAAATGAAACAGCGCGACGTCAAGCGATAGGAACCAATGCACAGAGGAAGCTTACCGGAAGCCGGCGGCGCGGAAAACCCAAAACACCGGTGCCGCCGATTCAACTGCGAAGCGGTAGCGTTTCCGGCGAAGGATTTGCACGATTACAAATTCTGGCCGCACGTCAGCCGCGTGGACAACGTCTTCGGCGACCGCAATCCGGTCTGCTCCTGCGCGGGGATGGAGCATTATTCTTAAATTCAAAAACGCAAAGCACACGCAAATAAAAGCGGCGGTCATTGACCGCCGCTTTTATTTTCCCGACTGGATTTCAAAATTGAAATTTGCCGTGTTTCGCCATCTTCCGGCGCCACCAGTTCCAAAAGATCATCTGGAAGATCGCCGGCCCGAAACACAGCAGCCAAAACACCGCGTTGGAATCGGGTCGCGTGATGTCCAGCCAGCGATGCCGCAGGAAAAAATCCCGCGCCACTGCATCATTGGCATGAGCTGCCATGGCCGATCCGCCCAGAGCAAAATCATGCGCGGCAACCATGCCGCCCAAGGCGGCGTGCCAGGCAACAGCGATGCCGCCGCCGGCAATCCATCCTATGGCCGCTCCTCCCATCGCCACCAACCCCAACGCCATGCCGCCGAACGCGAATAAGCCGATGCCGACACCGCCAATGGAAATAATGCCAAAACAAAGGCCGCCCGTGCAGATGCCACCCACCGCCACGCCGCCGCTGGCAAAAAGGATGCCATAGGCGATTTCGCCAAATGCGATCCAGCCGACCGCCGGCTGCGATTTTTCCCTGGGCCGTTTTCCGCCGCGACAATGCACCAGCGGCAGGCCCAAAAAAGTTGCACGACTGCGATACTCCCAAGGCTGGTAAAAGGTCGAACTACCATTCCGCCGGTCTAGTAAAATTTCGGGATGCAGCCGGTCTTCCTCCTGACGAATTTTGGTGAACTGATGACTGAACCGCCACGACATGACAAAGATAAAGGCGACGAAACCCAAAGTGACGACCAGTCCGAGGACGATGAACAACACAGCGTGAGTTCTCCAGACGGAGGCGTTGATGAAATTCAAGGGCACCAGACACAAGGCAAACATCAGCGCCGCCGCCAAGGTCATTTTGCTTTGGCGCATGAGATAGGCCCGTTCGCGCGGCGTCCGCGCGCTCCGGAGGCTTTGGCGCCAGCCGAGAATGCCGCATACGACCCCAAGCACTGGACCGATCAAGCAACTCAACGATGCCAGCACCATACCGGCGAGACTTTTTCCCGTCACCGCCGCACTGCCTTTGGCGGCGGCACCGAGGGTTGCTGCCTTGACCGTAGTGCCAAGCGTCAGCGGCAATGCCGCAAGCACGGCGAGCGTGAACGCTTGGCCCGGATTCGTCCGCGCCAGCGTGCCTTCCACAAACGCCACCACTTGCTCCTGCAATAATTTTCTTCCGCGCGACAGCCGTTGTTTCACCGCGTCCTCGCTCAATTCCAAATTGGCCGCCACCGCCTCCACCGATTGGTGTTCGCGGTAAAATAAAATCAGCGGCTCGCGATACGTTGCGGGCACGCGCTCGATGGCTCGCCACAAAATCGCCTCTTCCTCCCGGCTGATGGTAACATCCATCGGCGGCAAACCGGGCGAGGGCGCTTCCTGCGCGGCCTCCAGCGGCTCGGCGGCGTGGCTGGGTTCGCGGCCCTGTTTTTTCAGCGCGTCGAAGATGATATTGCGGGCGATACCGCACAACCACGAGCGCAACTTCTCCGGTTCGCGCAGGCCCGCCAGTTGTTTCCAGGCGGCGATAAAGGTCTCCTGCGCCAGATCCTCGCTCTGGTTCAAACTGCCGGTGCGGCTGTAGGCCAGCGAGCAGATGAGCGTTTGATAACGCGCCACGATCTGGCCAAAGGCCTCGCGGTTGCCGGTGAGGCTGTCCGCCACGAGGGCGGCGTCGCTGATGGTTTCCACAGAGTTCATCATATCACCATGTATGTCTGTCTTAAACAGAATGAGGTGACATAAATAAAATATCAACCAGAGCTACGGGGCAGAAGGAAGCTTCGCCCGGATGGCAGCCAATTCTGCGCACGGTTCGTCGGTGGCGTGCGCGAACTGGTTGACGCGGCTCGCTTGCTTCCTCTCCCCGCCCAGCGGGGAGAGTAGCCCTGCTGGGTATTGCACAACGGCAGATTTGCATAAATTACCCAATTAATTTGGCCAATCAGAAACGCGCTAAAGCGCTGAAATTGAATATAAAATCGGCAGGCGATTGGCTCAAAGTCAAACGGCTGGAGAAAAACCTCACACATGGCCGAGTTGCATCGAAAATGGGTATTACATCATCCTTGGTTTACGCATGGGAAAACAACACTCACCAGCCAGCCAACCATCAGTTGAACTTTTGGCATCGGTCTTGGATTTCGATGCCAAAGATTTTGAAAAGGGATTGGCGTCAGGTTTACTGAGCTAAAGTTTGGCATAGAGTGCTCGCAGGTAGAGCTGGGCCTGATGGAGTGAGGTGGCACCATGCCAATAGGAGCGCAGCCAGCGGATGAGTTTAAAAGTTGCCTGGGTGAAGCGCTGGAGCGTTTGATACACCAAGGGTAACGTCTGCCCGGTGATGGCTAATTCCGCCATTTGTTTTTCCTGCCGCTTTTGTTTTCGTGCCTTTTCCGCCGCATATTCAATGCCCTGTTGGCGATGCCCATCCTGCTGGAGCAACAGCAGGTTGTGCACGATTGCCACAAAGTGCGCCTGCATCTGCTTGGCGGTCGGCGAGGTGGCCCAGGACTTTTTCTCCTGCAACTTGGTCTTGGTTTCGTCGAACACCTTCTCGATCTCCCAGCGGGTTTTGTACAGCAGCACCAAGAGCCCGGGCTCCAACGTCATTTCCGACGTGAGATAGACATAGACCACGCCATCGCACGGATTGCAGAAAGTGATTTCGCGCACCTTGATGCCGCGCCGGTCGCGCACCAGCCGATCCCCGGTGACTCCTTGGTTGATCGGTTGGGTAGCATCAATGACGCGCGTCTGTTCGATTTCCAGGCACATGCCTTATTTACGCTGGGACAGAAAGTAAATGCCCTGGCCTTTGCGGTCCTGCCACAAGGGCAGATCCACTACCGCCTTGTCCCACACCCACAGCGCCTTGCGTCCTTTCTTGGCGCCTTGCCGCAGTCTGGCCACGCTCTGCCGCTTGAGCATGCGCAGGTCGTGTTCCTTCTTTCGGCCAACCTGATCGGCCAAGGCCAGGGGAAACAGGCTTTGGCTTTTCAGGTTGAGCGCAAAGAAGTGGCCCGGCGTACAGGTCAAACGTCGCCAGGGCGGCAAGTATCCACACGCTGGCGCAGCAACCCCTAACATTCGGCCACCATCGCCAACCGACGCTCGCTCGCCAGCGTCTCAAAATAGGGTCCTACCTGCAGTTCCCGACGCCAGTGCTTTTGGAAGGTCTGCAGAAAGTCCCGCCCGCTGCGCACCGCGGACACCACCCGATCCACACCTTTGGTCAGCCAGTCCCAATCCGTTTGCGCCGGACACTGCCGCACGGTGGTAGCTTGCTGATAGACCATATGCAATAGTGCAAGAAATTGGTTGCGCACGGCGGAGGTGCCCGCCAAAGTTGGAAGTTTAATAGCCATTAAAATAATTTTTGGCCACGAACCCCACAGCAAGCTTATTCGCAATATATCTGACCACCACGCCCTCTTGCCACCAAAAGAGTCCTTCCGCGCACCCAGCCTAACCAGACCTCACCAGCACCTTCCTCCGCTTAACAAAACCCATCCTCAGGCCTCATTTTCTTGCCATCGCATTACACCAATCTGAAAAGGTTTCAAACGTACCCTAAAATTTGCCATAGCTGCTTTTGGCTTTTAACCAAACTGCTGACGGGTCAGCTGTTGGGTATTGCACAGCGAACTGTAGTGGCTGTTTTTGACTTTCCATCACAGAGATTTAGCACCCGAAGGCTGATTCCAGTCAACGTCAAAACCTTGGGTGACCAGCTTCATTTGGGGCGCATCAAAGCCAAACTATGACAGCAAGAAGTGGCTCAAAAGCTGAAGGCTTCTACTCGGATGGTGCGAAAGTGGGAAAGAGGTCTTGCTTGCCCGACCGAGGATCATTGGCATGTTTTGGCACACCTTTTCGGGTTGGATTGTAAGTTTCTAAAAGGCTTAAGCCAAACGCCAGAGTAGCTTGTTGGGATTTACACAGATTTGAATGAAAACAAGGGTTCGATTCCCTTCACCCGCTCCAAATTCAATAGTGATTAATATAATAAGGGTAAAATAGGGTTTCAAATTTCTAAAAGAGTAAAAGTGAGAATGAGAATGGCTGTTTAGCCTGATTGTTGGTGCAAAACACATTTGTTTTGCAAGGATATTATACAACTCTAAATTATTGTCGGTGAGAATGCCGGTCGGCAAATATTGGGTTCCCGTTCGCAGTCTCGCTAAGTAGTTACGTGCCGCGCGCCAAGAATGAAACGCTGGCGCGGCTCATGGATGCGGGCAAGCTCCTGTTCGCCAAACTAGAATCCAAATCGTGGCAAGGTAACTGGCTGAAAGTTTCAACCCAAATTCACATGGGTGATTTTAAGCCCATTTTAATTGCGATGGAACGCTGCAAGGCGGAAACCAGTGTCAGTGGCAGAAGAATTTGTCGTACGTCTAATTTTACAACAAGATGCACGATTCTTGCAGAGGTCCCGATTACTAAATTATTTATCTTCTTGTGTTACGGAATTTATTCCGCAGAGAATTGGGCTGTTGAAATCCGACAACATGACAGAGGCGACGTTTTCACCCGAAGAAATCCAGTTCCGGCAGGCGTGGGCGTGGGCTGAAACTTTTCGTTACGCCGGCAACCATTCGCCATTCTACCGCGAACATTTCGCCTGCGCCGGAATTTCGGCGGGCGATAAATTTCCGCTGGCGGAAATCAGCCGCATTCCGGCGATTGACAAAACCGTCGTCTCCGAAAACGCGGAAAAAATCCTCTGCGTGCCGCGCGAAAAAATCGTGGACATCGTCACCACCAGCGGCTCGACTGGACAGCCGCTGGTCTGGCAGCTCACCGAAAACGACCTCGACCGACTCGCCCGTAACGAGCAGTTTTCCTTCGGCTGTGCTGGCTTCACCGCCGCCGACACTGTGCTGCTTGCCGTAGCGATGGACCGCTGTTTCATCGCCGGCATGGCGTATTTTCTCGGCCTGCGCAAACTCGGCTGCGCCGTCATCCGCGTCGGCCCGGCCACGCCGGCGATGCATCTGGACATGATCCGGCGCGCGCAGCCGACGGCGGTGGTCAGCGTGCCGTCGTTTTTGTCGCATCTCGCGGACAAAGCGGCGGAGGCGAAATTTGATCTCGCTGCGTCCGGCATTCGTAAGGCCGTATGCATCGGCGAACCGGTTCGCGAAAATGATTTTTCGCTGAACCGCGCCGGGCTGGCGCTGGAAAAAAGCTGGGGCGCAAAAGTTTTTTCCACCTTCGGCGTCACCGAACTCGCCGCGTCGCTTTGCGAATGTGAAGCTGGCCTCGGCGGCCACCTGCATCCCGAAATGCTTTTTCTCGAAGCGCTGGATGAAGCGGGCCGCGCCGTGCCGGACGGCGAGGTCGGCGAACTCACCGCCACGACTTTCGGCGTCGAGGCCATGCCGCTCATCCGCTACCGCACCGGCGATTTCGCGGCGATCCACCGCGCGCCGTGCCGCTGCGGGCGAAACACGCTGCGCATCGGGCCGATTGTCGGGCGCAAAAATCAAAAACTGAAACTCAAGGGCACGACCATTTTTCCCTCGACGTTGAAATCCGTGCTCGACGCCACGCCGGAAATTTCCAGCTACGCCATCATCGCGCGGCGGGAAAATAATTTGTCCGACGCCGTCGAGATAAAATTTTCAAGCCCGGCGGATCCGGCAAAAATCATTTCCACGCTGAAGGAAAAATTTCAGGGCGTGGTGAAAGTGTCGCCGCAAATCACCGCCGCCGCCGCCGCCGAAATCGAAAAGTTGCAACTGCCCGACGGCGCGCGGAAGCACCGTTATTTTCTGGATCTGCGCGACTGATATGCCCGGCGAACCGAACATCTGCGTGGTCATTCCGGTCTTCAACCACGGCCAGACGGTGGGCCGCGTCGTGCGCGAAGCCAAGGATTATTTTTCCGTGATCGTCGTCAACGACGGTTCCACCGACGACACTGAAAAAATTCTCGCGGCGGAAAATGGCATTTGCGTCATCACGCTGCCGCAGAACCAAGGCAAGGGTGCGGCGTTGCGCGCCGGCTTTGCAGAGGCCGAAAAAAGGGGCTTCACGCACGCCATCACGATTGACGCCGATGGCCAGCACGCGACGCGGGAATTGCCGGCGTTCGCCGCCGCCAGCCGGAAACAGCCGGACGTGTTCGTCATCGGTGTGCGCGATCTGGTGAAGGAAAATGCGCCGCGCGGTCGCCGCCTCACCAACGATATTTCGACTTTTTGGTTCAAGGTGGAAACCGGCGTCGCGCTCGCCGACACGCAATGCGGCTATCGCAGTTATCCGCTGAAAACAATTAACCAGCTCCGGCTCAAATCGCAGCGCTACGCTTACGAACTGGAAGTGATGGTCAAAGCCGCGTGGGCTGGCGTGCCACTCGTCGCGCAGCCGGTGTCCGCCGATTACGCGGCGGCAACCTCGCGACTCTCGCACTTTGATCCGTGGCGCGACATGGTGCGGATTTCGTTTATGCACTCGCGGCTTTCGATTCAGAGCTTTTGCGTGCCGGCGCTGCTGCGGAAAATTTCCGCCACCGGCGAACTGCATCATTTGCCGCGCGGCCGGCGCGTGCAGACGATTTTGCGCCTGCTGTTTTCGGAATACACGGACTCGCCGGCCCAGCTCGCCTTCGCGGTGGGGCTGGGATTTTTTTGCGGCATCGCGCCCATCTGGGGTTTTCAAATGATCGCCGCCGCCGCGCTCGCGCACCGGTTCCGGCTGAACAAAGCCATCGCGGTGACGGCCAGCAACATTTCTTTTCCGTTGGCCACGCCGTTTGTTTTAGCGGGCGGGCTGCTGTTCGGCCATTTTCTGCTCACCGGCGCGCTGCTGCCGCTCAACGCCACGACGCTGCTGAAGGAAATTCCTTTGCGCTTCGCCGAGTGGTTTTTTGGCAGCATCGCGCTGGGAATTGTGGTCGGTCTCGCCGGCACAATGCTCACCTGGCTCATCAGCCGGCTGTTCACCGGCAAAAATAATTCACCGGCATGACCGAGCGTTTCGTCCAACTGCATCTTTTCCTCGCACGCCATCGCTTCGTCGTTTTGCTGCTGTGCGCCGCGTTTGTCGTCGCGGCCATCTTCATGGGACGCAAGCTGAAGTTGAACAAAGATTTCACGGACGTTTTGCCGATGTCCGCGCCGGCGATTGCGGAACAGGTCGAGGCGCTCAAACACATTCGCCAGGCCGACCGGATTTACATTGATGTTGCCACCACCACGACGAATGCCGAACAGCTCGCCGCCGCCGCCACGCAGATGACCGCCGCGCTGCGCGAGCTGCCGCAGCTCGCCGAACTGCGCGGCGAAATTGATCTTACCGACATGGGCGCGGCCTACCAGCAGTTGCAGGCGCAACTGCCGTCGCTGATGAATTCCAACGAACTTCGCGCACTCGAATCGCGGCTGACCGAAACCAATCTGGAAGCCCGGCTCGCGTGGCTGAAAAAATCCATGATGCAGCCGCAGGGCCTGATGTTCAAAGATGTCGCGCAAACCGATCCCGCCGGCATCAGCGATACTGTCTCCGTGCGATTGCGCGCCTTGCAGGCCGGCGTGGGCGATGCGCGCATCGTCGTCGGACGCATCACCAGCGCGGACGGCTGCCATGTGCTGATCAACGCCACGCCGGAATTTCGTTCATCCGAAACCAGCAAAAGCGCCGCGCTCATCGCCGCTGTATTGAACGCCGCCCGCTCGGTTGAAAATAATTTTCCCGCCGGCGCGGTGAAGAGTTCCGTCGCCGGCGCGCATCGGGCGGCGCTCGACAACGCCACGATGATTCAAGCCGACACCACGCGGACGAGCATTATCGCCACCATCGCCATCGCCGGGCTGATGATTGCCGCCTACCGCCGCCGCTGGCTCGCGCTGCTTGGATTATTGCCAACCATTTTCGGCGCGCTCGGAGGCATCGCCGTTTTTTTTCTGACGGGCGATCTTGTTTCCGCCGTCGCGCTCGGCTGCGGCAGCATGTTGATTGGTGTGACGGTGGACTACGGCATTTACGTCATTTACCACCTGGACGATTCGCCGCCCGCCAACCGCGAACAGCTTGCCCGCGCCGTGGTCCGGCTGCTGCCGGCGCTCACATTTGGCGCGCTGACCACGATGGCCGCATTTTTCGTGATGTTCGTTTCGCCCGTCTCCGGCCACCGGCAGCTTGGCTTGTTCGGTGCCGTCGGCGTTGGTCTCGCCGCGCTGTTTGCGATGGTCATTTTGCCGCTGTTCATTCCGGTAAAGACTTTTGCCGGCGCGCGTCCACTGCCGCTGACCGCGCTGATGGGAAATATTTTCGCCTGGCGTTCGCGGAATGAAAAATTCGTCCTGCCGGCGATGATTTTGTTCAGTGTGGTTTGCGCCGCCGGCGTTGCGCGGGTGAAATTCGACGGCGACCTGGCGCGGCTCAACGGCATCACCGCCGGCACGCAGCGCGATGAAGAAAACATCCGCGAAAGCTGGGGCAAGGCGCTTTCGCTTACGACCATCGTTGTCGGTGGCGCGACGCGCGAGGAGGTTTTGCAAAAAAACGAACTGGTTTGCGCCGCGCTGGAAAAATTGCGCGCGGCGAAAACCGTCGAAACATTTTCGTCTGTCGCCCCGCTGCTGCCGTCCAGCCAGACGCGACAGGCGAATTTGCGCGACTGGAAAATTTTTTGGACGCCGTCGCGCCAGACGGAATTGAGCAATTCGCTCGCGTCAGCGGCGGCAAAACTGGGTTTTCGCAACGAGTCATTCCAGCCGTTTTTGCAAAAAATCTCGTCGCCTGATTTGTCGGCAACCACAGGCACCAATTCCGCGCTGGGCCGGCTGACGGCGGATTTTTGGAACGAACGCGACGGTCGGTTTTATCTCACGACGCTGGTGAAAGCCGGCGACATCGCGAGTTTCCGCCAGTTGCGCGCGGCGGTGCAAGCGGCGGTGCCCGAGGCGCGGCTGCTGAACAAAACCGCGCTGGCGGACGAAATCACGCGCGTCGCGCGGCGGGCGTTGCCGGCATTCGGCATGTTGGTGGCGGCGCTGAATGCGTTTCTGATCTTTCTACTGCTGGGCCGGATCGAGCTGGTGCTGGTCACGCTGCTGCCAATGGCGGTGGGAATTTTCTGGACGCTGGGAACGCTGGGGCTGTGCGGCCTGCCGATTGACGTGGCGAATTTTGTGTTCGTCATTTTCGTTGTCGGCGTGGGCGGCGATTACAGTTTGTTCCTTGTATTAAGTGAACTGGAGCCGTTGCGGGGCCATCCGGAACGCACGGCGGCCACCGGCGGTGCGGTGACGATCTGTGCGCTGACGGCGCTGCTCGGCACCGGCGTGCTAGTGCTGGCGCATCATCCGGCGCTGTTTTCGGTGGGGCTGACGGCGCTGCTCGGCATCAGTTTCAGCCTGCTGGCGACACTGTTTCTCGTGCCGCTGTCCGTGCGCTGGCTGGCGAAACAAAATTCCCGCCAACCAAACATTTCCAATCCCACACCGGCACAGATGCGTCGCGCGGTCGGCCGGCTCTATCGGTTTCAAGGGCCGTATGTTTCGCAATTTGTTTTTTGGAAAATGAAAACCGATCCGCTGTTTTGCGCGGTGGAAAAAGTTGTTCCGGCGCGCGGAGAAATTCTGGATGTCGGCTGCGGGTTCGGAATGTTGGCGCACTGGCTTACGTTGTTCACGCCGGAGCGGCGCGTGCGCGGTGTGGATTTTGATACCGACAAAATCCGCGTGGCGCAGACCACGTCGCGGGCGAATCCGCAGGTGGCGTTCGAGCAGCGCGACATTTTGGAATGGCCAGAATTTCCCGCGTGCGACTGCGCTTTGCTGTGCGACGTGCTGCATTATTTTCCGCATGAAATCAAGGCAGCGATGCTGCGAAAAATATTTGCCGCGCTGCGTCCGGGCGGCTGCTTGATCCTCCGCGATGCGTTAGCCAAGGAAGATTCGGTCCACCGCGCCGTGATTCGTTCCGAAAAAAACGCTGTTTTTCTTGGTCAGAATCGGACGCATCACGGCCTGCATTTTGAAGACGAAAAAAACCACCTCGCATTGCTGCGCGAGGCGGGTTTTGAATTAATTGAAATTAGGAAGGACGCCGGTTTGGGATCAAACGCGTTGGTTATAGCAACCAAGCCGACTTAAACTTCACTAACATATTAACGATGGTCATCAGGGGCAAGTTGCTGGAGTTTGTCATGTCTTTTTCCAGAGATAAACTCTTCTTGAATTTCTTTGACATGATCCTCTTTAGCTTGTATATCTGCTGTTGGGGAAGTGGCCTCGACCCAACGGTTTTTCCGAGTCCATTTTGCAACCAACTGCCGTGTTTTTTCATCCTGATGAAGCAGCTTGAGTTTGAAACTGGCAATCCAAACGCCGTAACCACCCTGCACCTTAAGATCGTAGGTTTGATCGGGAAGCAAATGCGCTTCAACACAACCGGTTTCCTCAACAGAGGTATTTATGAAATAATGCACACCCGGCTCGCAAACATAGGCTATCGAATGTCCATTCCCAAGATCTGCAATGAATTTCGAATCGCACCAAATTTTGGTATAAAGTTTCCAACCTATAGATGTTGTGGGACGATGAATGCATACAAGCGTTTTGCCGGTCGGCGGGGATGTCGGAGAGCCAACTGCCGCAGCCATATACTTGCTGGTCCTGGTCATTGGGGCACAACCGCTAAACAGTATGCCAGCGAGAACGAAGGAACATAACAATAAGATTTTGAACTTGAAGTTCGTGGTTTTCATATAATTGATCTTGTTGAATACAGTTAAGGAACAACTGAACCGGTTTAATCAACGGTTTGATTCGGCACTCAAAGGCCGGCTCATCAATCTGAATTACTCGACTGAAGTCGAGGCTATTTTAGCGGAAGGCTTTAGTCAATCACCCAATCACCAAAAATTATGGATGGTTTGGACTTGAAGCGCGCCGTATTGCCGTTAAGGATTTGGCGTGTGCCGTAATGAAAATCACCTTTGTCTATCCACGTTTTGAAAAGTTCCTGCGCAGCGTGCCAGAACTGGACGCGGGCTTGATTGATTATTTTCTCGGTGATTACACTACGCCGCCGTCGCTCGGCATTCCGCTGCTCGCGGCGCTCACGCCGAAGGAATTTGAAATTGAATTGGTTGACGACAACAGCGGACAGCCGGTGGATTTTAACGCCGACACCGATCTCGTCGCCATCAATTGTTTCACGCCGCAGGCCACGCGGGCGTTTGAAATCGCGGACGGTTTTCGCGCGCGCGGGAAAAAAATCATCATGGGCGGAATTTTTCCCTCGACCATGCCGGACGAATGTCTCAAACATGCCGATTCGGTGAACGTCGGCGAAGGCGAACCGAGCTGGCCGAAAATTCTCGCTGACCTCAAGGCTGGAAAATTGCAACGCCGCTACGACGGCGGCTGTTCGATGGACGCCGCGAAAATTCCCGCCGCCAAGCGTGAAATTTTTTACCGCAACGAACATTACGACTGGGACGAGGATTTGATCCAGGTGATGCGCGGCTGTCTTTACAACTGTCCGATGTGCCCACTGCCGCAGCAGATGGGCGACCGAATCCGGTTCCGCCCGATTGAAAATGTTGTGGCCGAGATGCGCACGCTCAAGCATGAGAATGTCTACCTCGCCGACGACATGCTCTTCTTTCCGCACCGACACGTCCGCGAATATTCGTTGAAATTGTTTGAGGCACTGGCACCGCTGGGCAAAAAATATTTCGTCAACTCCACGATGGGGTTGAACATGGAGCCGGCGTTTTTCGACGTGGCCGCGCACGCCGGCGTGAAAAACTTCTACTGCACGATGAACGTCGAGCCGGTGTCCATCCGCGCGTTGCAAGGCGGCAAGCGCGAGCGGCAAATCCTGATTGACCTCGTGAAAGCCACGCAGGACCGCGACATCCGCTTCTTCGCGTCCGTCGGCATGGGCCGCGATTGGGACGACTTGGGTTTTGTGGATCGCACGCTGGATTTGCTCGCGGCGGCGAACATCCATACTGCGGAATTTTTTATTTTCACGCCGTTTCCCGGCTCGCCGCACTGGGAGCGGATGTTGAGCCAGAAACGAATTTTTGATTTTCAATGGTCGCGCTACAATGGTTCGCATGTCGTCGCCACGCCGCAGAACATGACGGCAGACCAGCTTCGCGAACAATTTATCCGCATCTGGCGCGAATTTTTTCAAATGCAAAAAATCCGACACGCCGCCTCGCTCGAACCTTCGACGTGGCAGGATGGTATTCAAGTGCTGGGCAAGCCCCTCCAGCGCCAGGGCACGCGCGACGAGGCCGCCGTCACCGGCATCGGCCTGCTCAGTCCCATCGGCCACGACGCGGCGACCATCACCGCCGCGCTGCGTGCCGGCCAGCACGGCATCGCGCCGGTCACGCGTTTTGACGCGAGCCATTTTCGCGCAAACCTGTTTGGTGAAATAAAGAATTTCAACGCCGCCGACTGGTTCCCGCCCGCCGAAATTGCCGAATACGAAGATTTATATTTGCGTTATGCCATCGTGGCTGCGCGCCGCGCCTTGGAAGACGCCGGCCTGGCGCCGAAGAACGGCGAAATCCGCCGGAACATCGCCATCGTCCTCGGCACCTGCAACGGCGGCCTCGCCTCCGCCGAGGCGGAATACGCCTGGAAGCACGGACACAGTTCGCGGCCGTTCGACGAGGTGATGAACTTGCAGGCGCAACATTACGGTTTTGGCAAGGCGCTGGCGAGCGCACTGAAAATCGGCGGCGAAATGTGGGTCGTCACCACCGCCTGTTCCTCGACCACCCTGGCGCTCGGCCTCGCGCAGACGCTCATCAATCGCGGCTATTACGACACCGTGCTGGTCGGTGGCTCGGACGCGCTGTGCGTGGCAAACGTCTCGGGCTTCGACGCGATCAAGGCGACTTCCACCACGCGCATGTCGCCGTTCTCCGTGCCGCCGGGCTTGAACATCGGTGAAGCCGCGTGTTTCTGGGTGGTTGAAGATTTGGAAAAAGCCATTTTGCGCCAGGCGCATTGTCGTGGCCGGCTCATCGGTCACGCGACGACTTCCGATGCCTATCATCCGACCACGCCCGATCCGCGTGGCAGCGGCGTGGCCCGCACCTTGACAAATGCGCTCGCCGATTCCGGGTTGGCCGTCACCGACCTCGGCTGTGTCAACGCCCACGGCAGCGGCACCGAGGCTAACGACAAGGCGGAAACGAAAGGCATCGCCAAATTTCTTGGCGGACACAATCTGCCGGTCGTCTCGACGAAATCATTTTTCGGCCACTGCATGGGCGCGACCGGAATTCTCGAAACCACCTGCCAGTTGCTGGCGATGAATGAAAATTTTATTCCGCCGACGCTCAACTTCACGGAACCGCGGCCTGGCTGCACTTTGGATCATGTTCCAAATTTCCCGCGAGAAAAAAAATACGACGCCTTCATTTCCGCCAATTACGCCTTCGGCGGCAACAACGCGGCGGCGGTGGTTTGCAAATGGGACGCCGCTATTCCGCCGCGCCAAAAGAAATCCGAGCGCGTCGTCATCACCGGCGTCGGCGTGGTCACGTCGCTCGGTTTGGGTATGGCGGCGACGCTGGAGCAACTGCGGCGCGGCACCGTGGGCATTGCGCCCGTCACGAATTTTCCGCTGACCGGCCAGACCTCGCGGCTCGCCGGGCAAGTGGCGAATTTCTCCGCCGGGCAAGTGGACCGGCGGCTGGATTTTTCCGTGTTGAACCCGATCAGCAAGTTCGCCGTTTCCGCCGCGCGGCTGGCGCTGGAAAATGCCGGGTTGAAAATCACGCCCGCCAATGGGGACGACATCGGCGTGGTCATGGGCGTCTGCAACGGCCCGTCCGAAATGGGCCACATGGACAGCGTGTTCACCAGCGAAAACTTTGCGGCGAACATCCCGAGCTTTTCCAACATCACGCCCAATTCCACCGCCGGCTGGGTTTCGATGCAGCTTTATCTCAAAGGCGTGAACTCGTCATTCTGCGCCGGGCCGCACGCCGGGCTGCAAGGCCTTGCCTATGCCTTCGATGCGCTCGCGGAAAAGCGCGCCCGCGCCATTCTTGCCGGCGCGGCGGACGAGGTTTACGGCCAGACGTTTTACAATTATGACGGCATGGACTTTTTGTTTTCCGGCGAAGAGGAAAACAACTATCGCCTCCGGCTGGAGGCCGACAAACGCAAAGTTCTCGGCGAAGGCTCGGCGATGTTCGTCATGGAAACCGCCGAGTCGGCGACGGCGCGCGGCGCGAAAATCCTGGCCGAGTTTGTAAGCTATGGCATGAGCATGGACGCCGAAGGTTTTCTCGCGGCGAATCTCGGCACCGACGGCCTCAAACACGCCGTGCAGCTTGCGTTGACGCGCGCCGGCATCGCGCCGGAACAAATCGGCCTGCTCGTCTGGGCGCCGCAGGGCAACCGTCAGGATGAAAAAGTTCTCAAAGTTGGCGCGGAAATTTTCGGTGAACGCTTCGCGCAACTGTCGCTGGTCACCACGACGTTCAACACCGGCTACATCGAATCTGCCTCGATTCTCGTGAGCCTTGCGTCCACGCTGGCCGCACTTGATGTTGGCACAGAACTTTGGCCGCAGCGCACTGGCCTGGCGGAACTGGACAATCGTCCGCTGACCGCATCGCCGGAATTCATCTTGGCGCTCGCCAGCTCGGATGTCGGCTACAACTTCGCCGTCGTCCTGCGGCGCGGATGACCCAGCCGGTCAGCGATGGTTCAAAAAAAGAAGTTTAAGCCAGTTTCGGTTTGATAATCGCGCGTTTAACGGCAAAAATTACCGCTCACCGGAACCAACGGAAAACAGTTTAATGTCAGAAATTATTAATCAGACCATTGCGCGGCGGCGGCAGGTAATTGATACCTTCAAGCAGGAATTAATTCGCCGCCTGAATTTGCCCTACGTCCCGGAAGATTTGCACGAGGATGTTTCGCTGCTTGGCTCCGGCCTCGGCTTGGACTCGCTCGACGCGCTGGAAATTGTCCTGTGCGTGGAGACGTGCTTCAAAATAAAAATTCCAGACGAAAACATTTCTGTGCTGCGCTCCATCAACACCGTCGTGGATTTTGTGATCGAACAGCAGGACGCGAAAGGAGGCCAGCCGTGAGAACTTCCCCGCTCAAAGACAAGCTGGCCGCCGCCGGTGCCGTTTTCCGTGAACGCCACGGCGTCGAGGTCGTTTCGCATTTTGGAAATCTTCAGGCCGAGTGCGGCGCGGTGCGCGAAGCGGCGGCGCTGGCGGATTTTTCCTTCGTCCGCATTTTCACGCTGCCGGAGACGCCGGGCATTGATTTTCTCGACGCGCTGCTCGCCGGCAACGTTCCGAAAATTCGCTTTGGCCGCGTGCTGCACACCTTTCTGGCCGACAAGTCGGGCAAGCTGGCGGCGGATTGTTTTGTGGCGAACAACGATCAGGAATTTGTTTTCATCTGCGAAAGCATTTTGCACGACGCCGAACTGGATACACTGCTCGCTTCCAATGGCGGTGAATCGTCGGCGAAAGATTTGACAGCGGATCACGTCGTCCTGAGCCTCGACGGTTTTAAGTCGTGGGAAATCGTGAAGAAGATTTTCGGCGCGGATGTCATCGGCCTGCCGTATCTCTCGATTGAAAATTACCAGTTCGCTGGCGAACCAATCCGTTTCATCCGCGCGGGCAAGACTTCCGAATTTGGCTATCTGCTCATCGCGCCGTTGAAAATTGCGGCGCAGTTGTTCGACACGCTCAAGGCGGAAGTCGAGGAACGCGGTGGTCGGCTCGTCGGCGCGGATGCCCATGACGCGCTGCGGCTCGAAGGCCGGTTCTTCAACATTTTCCGCGAAGGCGAACGCGTGCGTGATCCGCTCCCGCTCGGCCTGCAATGGATGATTGATTTGGAAAAGGAAAATTTCAGCGGCAGCGCGGCCATCAAGGAGCGGCGGGCCGCAGGCTTGAAACAAAAAATCATCGGCCTCGAGGCGGACGCCGGCTGCACGACTTTGAAAACTGGCGCAAAAATATTCCACGAAGGTCAGGCTGTCGGCGAAGTTGTGACCGACTGCGTTTCGTATGTGCTGGCCCAGCCGCTCGCGTTGGGTTTGCTCCCGCTGGACATTGCTTTTTCCGGTTTGGAATTCCGCCTCGGCTCCGCAGACGGCGCGGTGGTGCGCTCGATTTCCATGCCGCCGATCATGCCGAAGAGCCTGACGGTGAAGCTCGACGAAATGTAATTTCAGCGGCGTATGTTGAAACCATCGCCACACGCCAAAGGCCGGCTCATCAAGCGCAAGCTGGCGATTCAGCCGGCGTTTCACGAGACGGACATGATGGGCGTGATCCACAACTCAAATTATTTTCTGTGGTTCGAGCGCGGGCGTTTGGAGATCATGCTGGAAGTGCTGCCGGTCGAGGAGGCGATGAAACTCGGCGTGTTCATGCCCGTCGTAGAAAATATCTGCCACTACCGCAAGCCGGTGAAATTCGGGATGCCGCTGCTGCTGTTTACCACGCACAATCTCCAGCCGAACTACGAAGGCCGGCTGGTGTTCAGCCATTATCTCATCCACGAAAAGCTGCACACGGCGATGGCGTTCGGCCAGACGGCGATGACGCTCGTGGACGCGGCGACGAACAAACTCGTCAAGGAATGGCCCGCCGAAATCTGGCGGCGCTATCAGGCGTTGAAATAAATTCTCAATTCTGAGCTTGAGCCTAAATTAAATGGCCGGATTATTGAATACCATGAAAACCTTGCCCACCCTCTTCGGGTTCGCCTTCGTGACTTTGCTGATGGCGCTTCACCCGCTAAAGGTCAACGCCCAAGGCGCGATCGCTTCGGGCGAAAACCGGGACGGCATTACCACGGCCAACCATTCGGACACATGGACGTTCACCGCCAACACCAACGACAACGTGACGCTGACGATGGCCAAGCTGACTGGTATTTCTGATTTCTATCCGCAGTTCAAAATTTACGCTCCCGACGGAACCTTGTTGGATTCGCGCAATGACAATTTGTCGGCGTATAGCGCCATTCGCGTGACACAGTCCGGCATCTTCACGGTGATTGCCAATAGCTACTACAGCGATGGCACTGGCACCTACCGGCTGCGACTCGCCAAAGTGCCTGGTGCTTTTGTCATCCCTGTGGGTGATGAGGGCGGTCCGTTGACCAACGGAGCCAGCCATGACGGCACGATTGATTTGGGCGATTTGGATATTTGGACATTCACCGCCAACACCAACGACAACGTGACGTTGACGATGGCCAAACTGACCGGTATTGCTGATTTCTACCCGCAATTCAAAGTTTATGCTCCCGACGGAACCTTGTTGGATTCGCGCAATGAC
>TBL_comb47_HYPODRAFT_10002992_pt1 | contig 20397 bp, 23 predicted proteins | sample TroBogypolimnion_40_FD_10682 | JGI IMG/M metagenome (IMG submission 10682) | reverse complement strand
TGGGGCGTTGTAAATGCATTAATACGGAGACGTGGCCGAGCTGGTCGAAGGCACTCCCCTGCTAAGGGAGCATCGGGGCTAAAACTCTGATCGGAGGTTCGAATCCTCTCGTCTCCGCCAAATACGTATATAGAATAAGCCCTAACGGGCTTTTTTCTTTTCTACCTACCCAATTAAATACCCAAAAGAAAACGAGCTATTCCTCAAACCTTTCTCTGGTTAGAGGTAAATTTTCCAACTTGTCCATTGGGGCAATTGTGGCTGTTCTTCTATGACGTTCCTCATCGACTGAGGCGGTTTCAAAGTCTCGCACCCTCTGAAGTTCTAACTCCTTAGACTCAGCCAGTTTGGATGCAGGAATGACTGTGCCATCCTTAATTAGGCGCTCTAGCTGGAATTGCTTAAAGGTCTGGGTCTTTACCTTCCCAGCGTACGCCACATCCCCAAGGCCGTGTTTATCTTTGCTCATACTATTAATTTACAGCAAGGGGGTGTACACCTTGTGATTTTGGATAGCCCTGATTTAGCGACCCCCACCCCCAAAACCCATAGGAAAGGATTGTTACCCTCTACTAACACTGGAATTTGGACGTTAGATAAGCAATTTTTAGGAAAAAGGCCCCTTATGTTTTTAAATCAAAAGCCGCCGGGGGATATATAAATATTTCTGCAAAAAATTGACCTACACTGGTACTCAGAAAGTTAGATTAATTATTTCGAAGATGCAACTCAAACCTAAATCCTAACAACATGAAAATAATTATTATTTTCTTTATCTCAATGCTCTCAATTGCCGCTCATGCAGGGGTGCCATCTTGTGAAGATTACGGGCGGTCCGAAGAGGATTGTTATAGAAGTTCGGGACCCTTCGATGAATTCATAGGCGGCGCTTTACTAATTGCTTTTGGCCTATATGTTGTTTATAAATTCTTTACATCCGACTCTTTTAGACGAGGTTTTATTGCTTACGCATGTTTTTTTACAATAACGCTTGGAATAAGTTTTTATCTTCTGAAGAGCTATGGCAAATGGGCAGCGATGCCATTTTTACTGCTAATAGTATTCAAGATGGATTGGGTATTAAACCAATGGTATAAATTATTTGGTGCCTTCGAAGAGGATAAGCTTCCGCCTGAAAAAAGCCTTAGTAAAATCAACCCCCCAGCCTCACAGCTAAAGAAAGTTGACTTACCCCCAGTAAAGCCCGCTAAGGAGTTGCAACAAAGCACCTCTACAAAAATGCCGGCGTTTGGTAAGGTTGAAAAACGAACGACCCCCTTTAAATGTACTTCCTGCAATAGTTTCAGCCCACTAAATGCTTGGACCGAAAGCTCTGCTGGAGAAAGTTTCAAAAAATGTCCTAAGTGTGGAGCCCATACACAGGTAAAAGCACATACACAGATAGATATTGTGCGAGAGAAATCTATTAAGGCTGAAGAGGTTGTGGAGGCTGGTCCAGTCAAGATGAACCCGAGGGATAAAAATAAAGACCTAAAAGAATATTTTGACTCCCTCAAAGTTGTTTGCCCAAACCCAACTGAGTGGATGGCTTTAGCCGATATCATCGGAAGCAATATGGGGGGGCATCATGCGAACCCTCTAATTCTTGCAGGGTGGAATTTTACTGACGATGAGCAAAAGCGTAACAGGGTTCGCCATCAAATAGACTATGCGGAAACACTGGGTAAGGCTACCTTTGAGAAGTTTGAAGACTATTTCCGCTCCATCCCTAAATCTGGTTGGTATCGTTAATGACAAGAGTTTCTTCCTACGAAATGTATGAGTGTGATAAGTGTGGTCAGATACATGTAAAACCCAAATACTCTTCAGTTAGTGTGTACGTGCCATGGGATTTAAGTATCGACGACGATTTTCTACTTACCTGCGTTAAGTGTGCAGATAAAAAAGCATTTTCAAGGTTTAAATACTTGGGGGTTTTAGAGAAGCCAGAGCAACCACTACCCGCATGGTTGACCGGCCGTAAGGTGGGTTTATGGGAACGTATAAAGGCTGAGTTTGATGGGGGAGGCTTGCCTAAGCCGTATGAACCACCTTATCCACATTTAAAGCAATGAATAATCCTAATGACAACAATCAAGCTTTGATTGGTTCAGAAACCCGAAACAGTGTTTTGAAAAAAATCATGATGCTAAAGAGTTGGATAGCAGAGAACCTAACGGTCTCGTTGACTACCACTGAATATAACTACGTAGCTAAGGCGCTTCTTGATGAGGCTGGTGTTCCTTATTCGAATAGGGATTTATTTGACCTTCAGCTTTGGGCCGAGAAAGTTCCAGTATTCCCGGGAAAGCTAGACAGGGAGCAATCCGACTTCGATGCTCAGATTGAAAGTTTTATGAATAAGGTGGGATTAAATTGGGATTATTGGGGCCACAAGAGGGTTGCAGGAACTATTAATTCATGAGCGGTCTAATAGACATCAATTTCGATTTCCGTAGGGATACGCCCGAGGGAAAAGACCCCGATACTTTTAGTCGTACATTGCGCACTTACCATAAGTATCTTTGGAGTAGGCCGCTCCCAAATGGCACTCTATTTACCTTGGACGATACTAAGCCAGGGGTATATCTATATCACCAGTCGGATCTCGGTGAATTTTTCCTATCAAGTGATTCAGCCATAAATTCATTTTCAAAATGGAAGCGAATGACTCACATTATTAATCTGCTAAATAGAGATGAGTTAGAGGAATTTAGAAGACTAGGTTACAGCATGGGTGGCATGATCATTTTCCCGTCCAATAGAGTCGATGGACAACATACGATTAACATGGCACGTGGCGTTAATAAGTTAATCAGCGATCGAATTGATCTTACACTCGAATGCATAAGGCGCCATTACAACGGCGAGTCCAGCCCTTTAGCAGAAACGCTTGCTCTCTATGCAGGGTTTTTTTCCTTATTTGGGAGCTTTCAAAGCTATGTTCAGTTTTTCTTATTGCAAGACTTGGTGAATGAGACTTTTTCAACGGTTAAGTTTTTTATACCTTTTGATGACTTTAAAACACCGGCTATACCCGTAACCCTGACTGAATATTTAGCTTACAAAAACAAAGCAATCATATTCATTAGTGCTCGTAATCAAAGGATCCTTAAAGTCTGATAAATCCCATTATTTATATTGTTTCGCCGCTTCTATTAAAGTTTGCGTAATCTTTTTCCTAAGGGATGCTGGCCCTAAGACCTCAACTTCTGACCCATGCTTAAGAATATCCATAATTAACTCGGGATCTTGGTTGTAATCAAATTCTAGAATGTAGTTTCCCTCTTTATCAAACGATCCAAGTTGTTGTCCGTGCCATTGTTCTGCAGCAACCCAGCGTGCTCGCTCGGGCGTAAAGCGTAGTTTTGCTCTTTGCGTAGCCTTCCCTGAAAAAATGCCATAACTCTCAGCAAAGTTTTCATGGAGTGTTTTTTCGGCTATATCATCAGCCTTTGTATTAAGTAATACTGCAGAACGAATCCCGTCTACAGAAAAACTTCTAAGTGCCTTGCGAAGATGGCAATATGCATCTAGATACCAGTTGTCACGGTAGTAAATAAGGCGCTGCGGTGAGATTTCCCGGTCCGTTATCTCATTTGTTCCTCTTGAGTAGTATGTAATTTGAAGTCGTTGCCGCTTAAGTAGGGCGCCTCCAATATCTGGGAAGTAGTTTTTAGTATTTTTACGGGCAGCTAGTCCAAAGACTTTAAGGCGCTTGCGTAGTTCTTTAGCTGGCGTGTCGGCTTGCCCTAGAATGCCGTCGATTAAGTTGCTCATCGGCTCTATATGTGGACCAATGAGGCCGCCTTGATCTAAGGATGAGAGTAGATGCTGCATTAAAACGAGAGCAGTAGCCTCCTTCTCAGAAAACCAAAGTCCTGGGAGCTCAATCTTTTCTCCAGCCAAAGGTTTGTCAAAACGATAGCCGCCCATAGAGCGATCGTAAACAATGTTGGCATTCATCCGACTACGCAAATACTCTAAATCACGTTTAAAAGTTGCAAGAGAGATTTCAAGTTCGGATAGGAAGGACTGAATTGGCACGCATTGCCTAGCTTGAATCATGTACTTAATGCGGTGCAAGCGTTCTACATCACTCATGTCTAGCCCCTAGAGGTTCAGTTGACACTGTTAAGTATATAGCTCATTTTATGAGCTTCCAGTTAATTATTCTGATCTCACCTTAATGGGAGTGTGACATGATCAAATTTATTGGACTATTTTTTATGTTTTTAAGTTGGGCTTCCCAGTCTGCGGGCGGCTTTGACATTAAGTTATGTTTTTGGTTCTTATTTGGATTGTTTTTAGTTTGCAGCAAAGGTATTTTCGATCACATATCTTTTGTAGAGCGAGAAAAGGTGCGCGCCAAATATCGCAGAAGGTAGTTCTTTTAGATATTGTTCATAAAGCTACTTTTAATATATTGAGGATCAGAAGCTTCATAAGTTGAGCCACAGACCTTTTTGATCATGCTCATCCCTACAGATCCAGACTTCACTTTAATAGGAGTAAAAATATCTTCTAGTGGCTCTTCTACTAGCGAACCACCGGCGAAGTGATCTGCCAGAAGGTACATTTTATTTATTAAGATAGTCTGATTAAAACAGTCGATAGTTTCCCTATAGACAATAGATCTATATTTAGAGGCCTCAGCATTAAAGTCAGATGTTTGAGTTTTAAAATAGTTCCGCATTGAAATAATTTCTACTGTTGAGTCAATATTTTTTTCTATTTTTGTCGGGTCTAGATACTCAGTAAAATTTTCCGAGTAGGAAACCTTTTTCCACTCTGCAGCAAATAGACTGGGTTTTTTGACATAGACAACATCTGGGTCAATAGGGTTAATTGCTTGTAATGCTGAATAAGCCGCATAAGGAATGGCAAGCATGCCCATAATTGAAATATACACATATTTTTTCATGATATTTTCTAGTGAACTGGCTCTTCAGTTGGTTTTTCACCTTCAAACAATTTGTGAACTAAGTACTCTTTTTTGCTGGTAGCAAGCATTAAATAGTTATCAAAGTGATCAGGCTTGTTATCTTTGTTTTCGCCATGTAAAAAACACATGCTGTAAGTTAGGTTATCCGCATCATCACCATGCACTAAGTAAGTTTCTGATTCATCGTGATCTACGACCCGTAGGCCTCGGATAAAATCTGGTTTATCTTGATCCGCCCAATTAATGTCAAGCCTATCGACATCGAACCGCTTACTACGGTATACATTCCAAATATTGAAACGATAGCCTTCTATGTAGGTGTAATCTCTCATCCCGAACCCCCTTATTTATTTTTTACTTGGCGTGTAGCCAATACGGTTCCCGTTGTTATCAAAATAGTTGGTTACGCCACTTGGCGCCTTAACTTCATAGCCAACGCGATTCCCTGTGTTGTCGTACACCCCATTGCTCGAGCTTGCGTTATATGGGCTGTTATCCATGTTGTATGGACTATTACGCATGTTGTAAGGTGAATTTTCCATGTTGTATGGGCTGTTTTGCATGTTGTATGGACTGTTATCCAGATTTGTAACTTGAGCCCAGATGGGGGTCGATACTGTAAATGCGACCGTCAAAAATAAGCATTTCATGGTTGCCTCGTCATTTAGTGGGAGACACCAGATTAATGGCTATAAGGCTCACTAAATGAGCTAGTAATCTACGAAACTTGTTTAATGTGACTATTTAGGGAGGGTAATCTCATGCAAACCTATGTTTTTGCGAAGAATTAGTAAGTTATTATTAAATTAAGGACTAAATTTGCATTGGACTGCGGTGCTAACTGACTTAAACCTTAAAACTGACTACCGCTCTGATCGTGATGATGCGGTTGAGGATTTCTACGCCCCTTCTATTTCTCAGTCGGTTAAATATTCAAGGGCAGTGGGATATTTCAGATCTTCGATATTCCTCATTACCGGTGAATCTATTGTAGATTTTGTTAAACGAGGCGGCTCAATAAGATTAATATGCTCACCGTCTATGGCGGCAGAAGATATTAGAGCTATCGAATTGGGGCATGAAACTTTAGAGTCAGGGGCCTTGAAATCTATAGCAACTGATATTGATCTAATGATTGGAAGCGCAGGAAGCACTTATTCAGTTACTGTATTGGCGACACTAATAAAAATAAAAGCCCTAGAAATAAAAATTGCAATTAGGACAAGCGGCTCCGGCATCTACCATGAAAAAATTGGCATATTTGAAGATAGGATGAGTAATAAGGTTAGTTTTATTGGGTCCTCGAACGAGACGCTGAGTGCGTGGCACTTCGCTGGGAATTTTGAATCAGTTGAAGTTTTCTGTTCTTGGAAAGGGGAGCGAGAATCTGAGCGTGTAGAGCGACATGAGCGAGACTTCGAGTCACTCTGGGCTGGAAATGCATCTGGTATTAAGACCATTAACTTTCCTGATGCCCTACAGCGAAATATTCTTACTATTGCTGCTGATGATATTGACTCAATAGACATTTCAAAATTCAAGCGAAAGAAAAAAAGGAAGATTGATAATCCACTTCCTCACCAAAAAAACGCAATTGAAATTTGGAAATCAAACAATTTTAGAGGCGTTCTGGAGCATGCTACTGGCAGCGGGAAAACTGTGACTGCTTTAGCTGCCATTGATGAGCATTTGAAAACGGGCGGGGCTGTGCTCATATTGGTACCCAGTCGCTTGCTGCTTGAGCAATGGGAAAAAGAGGTTAATGATGAAATAGAAGATGTTGTTTGTCTTTTAGCTGGGGCAGGTAACGCTAGCTGGAAGAAGGGCGGGAGATTGAGTGCTCTCACTGCGGGGCTAGCTGATGACAAGCGAGTTGTTATAGCAACAATGAAAACAGCGTCATCCGAAGAATTCCTTGAGCAGATAACTGATGGATCCAGGTTAATGATAGTGGCTGACGAGGTGCACCAAATAGGGAGTCCTGAAAATTCGAAAGCGCTTAGTATTGATGCTAATAAGCGATTGGGACTGTCAGCTACACCAAGGAGGTATGGAGACGCAGAGGGCACCCAAAAAATTTATGATTATTTTGGCCCAGTCTTGCCACCCATAATTACACTCTATGACGCAATTCAATCAGGCCGCCTCATTAATTATGAATATTTCCCGCATCCTATTAATTTGAGTGCTGAGGAATCCGAGGCCTGGAGAGACATATCAAAGGAAATTAGGCGGGAGATAGCAATTTCGAATAGTGAGGATGCTCCATTCCGACTTTCATCAAGGGCTAAGATGTTATTAATACAACGCTCCAGAATTGCAAAGAAATCGAGCGTAAAAATTACCTTGGCTGCGAAGGTTATTGAAGAAGAGTATATGCCCGGCGATAAATGGCTTATTTACTGTGAAGATAAAGATCAACTAAACAAAGTATCCGATGCATTGCGTGTCCGTGGTTTTAACCCTCTTGAGTATTACTCGGATATGCGCGGTGATCATAAAGAAACCTTGAAGGTATTTGAATCATTAGGCGGTATATTGGTTTCAATTAAATGCTTGGATGAAGGCGTTGATATTCCATCAATCTCTCATGCCTTAATTCTCGCATCCAGCCAAAATCCTCGGCAATTTATTCAAAGAAGAGGCAGGGTGCTTAGGTCCCACCCATCTAAGGTGCTTGCAAAAATTCATGATGCAATCGTAGTTCCAACCTCTCTCGAGGATGAGCCAGACCAGTTTGCCTTGCTTCAAAGTGAGCTTGTAAGAGCGTATGAATTTTCTCAGCATGCCATTAATAAATCTGCGGGGTTCGAGCTTGAATTAATAGCGCGCAAGTTAGGTATAAACTTAAATAATAATGCCGAAGACGGTATTGAGGAGGATGAGGATGAGTGAGAAGGATATGGCCTTGAAAGCATTTTTAGAGGCGGCACACCAACATGCCCCAGATTTGCCGGATGCTTTACTTGAGAAAGTTTATGAAATCCAAAAACAGTATCAGTACTCTGATGCCGATGATAGAGATATCCCCCTAAAGGAGATGGAAAAAATTGTTTTATCCCATCTTGAGCAGGGAAAAAAATGATGAAATTTGTAGAATTAACTGTCAAAAACTTTATGCCCTACAAAGGCGTTCAGAGTATTAAATTTCCTCAAAATCCTAATCAAAATATTCTTATTATTTTTGGGGATAACATGCGGGGCAAAACAAGCCTTTTGAACGCATTAAGATGGGGCTTGTATGGTGAGATTTTTACACGCCATAAGGCTCCAATCGGACTCGACAAGATCTTGAATTGGGAGTCAGCTAGTGAGGGTGATTATGAGTTTTCCGTTGAGCTCAAGTTTGAGGCTGATGGACATAAATACGATCTAACTAGACTTGCAAAAAAGAAGGCTGGTATAGCTAGACCGGAGACCTCAAATGATTTTGAGGTAGAAAGTTTTCTCAAGAAGGACGGAAGCGTGATGTCTGGACATCAGGTTGCCCCCGAAATTAATTTATACGCCCCAGAGCAAGTATCTAGATTCTTTTTATTCGACGGTGAATTATTGCAGGAATATGAGATGCTTTTGGATGAGGGTAGTGATACGGGCGAAGCTATTAAAGAGTCGATTGAGCAAGTGCTAGGAGTGCCCGCTCTAACCAATGGCCGTGATGAATGTTTAACACTTCTCAAAGGTGCGGAAAGGCAACAAAACCGAGATCTGGCCAAATACAAGGATATGACCAAAACTGCTCAAAGACAGAGAGAGTTGCAAGAGCTTGATGATTCGAAGGGTAGGGATATTGAAGCAGCTAAAGAGCATTTAAAAAAGGTTAGGGAGGACAAGAGCCATCTTGATGATGAAATCGAAGAACTTAATAAATTATCCGTAACAGCATTTGAATTTAGTGATAAGCAGTCGAGAATTAAATCGATTCTTGCTGACCAAAAGGTGATTGAAGAGGAAATACTTCAACTGGCATCAATAGCCTGGAAAGATATTTTGAAGTCCAGATTGGCTCCAGCCTATGAAGTCTTGCTAAAAGACTATGAAAGTAAGTCAAAGTCTTTATCTCAGACTGGGGCTTATAAATTTGAGGTTGATCAAATTAATAAAGTTCTTCATTTATCTTTGTGCCCTACTTGCGGTCAGAATGTGGATGCGTCTCATAAGCATAAGTATGAGGGGCGATTACAGGAATTAGAACGTGAACTGGCAAGATCTGAGAATAACCAAACTGAAATTTCAAAGTTGCATCGTCAAATTACCGCCATTAAGAACTTGTTGGACACGTCTGTTTCAGGACAAATTGCTGAGAAAAGTAAGCGAAAGAATGCAAGTGCTGTTGAATTAACCAAGCTCGAAAATGCTGTTGATAGGCTTAGACAGGATCTGGCTGGCAAGGAACCAGATGAAGTTGCGAAGAAAAGGCGTAATCACAATGAGCTTATAAAAGCCGAAGGAAATCTTGAGAGAAGTATCAAGGAGCTTGATATCGAGCGACTAAAAATTAGAAAGGGTATTGAAGAGTTATCCAAGGAGATTGCGCAAAATCCAAATGTGAAAGACTCCATTTCAACCCGTTTGGTATCTGTTTATAAGTCACTTGGACAATCCTTTAGCCTAAGTATTGATACTTTGCGTGATAGATTAAAGGAGGAAGTTCAGGCTAAAGCATCTGAGGCCTTCCTAAATTTGACAACTCAAAAAGAATATTCGGGGCTACGAATTAATAATAACTACGGCCTCACAATTCTCGACGATAAAGGCAATGCAGTACCAATCAGAAGTGCTGGTGCGGAGCAAATTGTTGCCCTTTCTCTAATAGATGCTCTCGGTAGAACGGGGAGAAGTTCGGGTCCCGTTGTTATGGATACACCATTTGGACGGTTGGATCCAAAACATAGAGAGAATATCTTGAATTACATTCCTAAAACTGCTAGCCAACTAGTTTTATTGGTTCACGAGGGTGAGATTAATAGGGACGTTGATTTGAAATCTATTGCGCAGAGAATTGGTGCGGAGTATGAAATCGTAGAAAAAAGTAGCAGAGTTTCTAAAATTGAGAAATTATCATGAGCGAACAAATAGTAGAGCCTACCAGCATTGGCCTAAGCGAGAGAAATCACTCTTGGCTTGCGAGATTCAAGGAGGAGAAGGTTTTCTCTGAGATGATAGATGCTTACAGGTTCGCATTTTCATATGCCCTATCGAGGGGTGTAACTCCAGATGAAATTAAAGAGAATAGAAAAACTACATTCAGCGTGTCTACATTTGATCCGGATAAGGATATTTATGAGACGCTCCAATGCCTAATTCCAAACATCAACGGACCAGTCTATCGAATGGCTGAACGTTTGGCCGATTGGGGTATGACTGAATTAGTTAAAGAATATCAGTCAGGGAAGTTAAATCTTGTGCGAATAATTGAGCAATCTTCAAAGGCCGCATAGTTGCTGTACTTAAGATTATTTCTCATTCACCCAGATGAGGGTGGGGATATCAAGGTTCAGATTTCTTCTGAATATGAGGAGTTTAAGCGTCTTTGGGATGACTTAATTTCTCATGGGAATAAAACAGCATTAGTTCATATCGGCTTTACTCGCCTCGATAACGAAGAAATAATACAAGTTTTTAGACGAAATCCAGGAAAGATCCTTTTTACTGCATCGGCAGTGAGCATTCTTTCTACTTTGCTTGATGTTAAAACATCATTCGTTGAGAAATTATTTAATGAAAATTTTTATCTATTGGGCGAGGGTAGTCCGAGGAATTTAAATATAGACAACACACTGTCAGCTATTGCTGAGATGCCTAACTATCCAGATTGGCTAATTAAAGGCAATTCCTTCAATTGGTTTAGAAATTTAGAGGAAAGTCGCCCAGATTTGACTTCATTGGCAAGTCAATCTGGAATTAGGGATGACTTAAGTTATCAAGCGTATGAATCGAGATTGCCATCAGATATTCGTGTTGAGCTTGCTTATGCTAGATCTTTATTCATCATGGATGTTGTGATGCTTTCACGCATAAAGGATTTGCCTCGGATTCTCCCCCCTTGGACGTTGCATAATTCCATCGATATCTTTAATTTTTCAGTTCGTACGCGAAAGCGTATGGAAATTCAACATATAAATAAAATTTCTGATTTTGCATTGCATAGCGAAGAGGAGTTACTAAAAATTCCAGGCGTTGGTAGAAATGTTATAAATGAAATTAAAAAAGCCCTTTCTGATTACGCCTCTTTGATATTGGCTAGTAAAACTGCATTGTTGGCAAGCATCAATAGTGAGGATGGTGGCGTGTTTGCAGCGGTTTCAAGGCTTAGCAGGTCCGAGGTCGACACTGGTCTATTGAATACCCGCATTAAAGTTGACGACCAGGAGCAAGATGCCCTTTTGCCCGCACCGCAGTCCGGGACTCTTCTAGAAATATTTAATGTGTTGCTGTCGTCGCTCAAAGATTCTCAGAGAACTGTCATTGAGCTAAGAAGTGGACTTACTGAGCCTCCTAGAACTTTACAAGAGGTAGCCGGAATAATAGGGACAACAAGAGAAAGAGTCCGTCAGATTCAAAAGAAGGCTTCTCAGCAAATGGTTAGGCAAACCAATTTAGGTTCGAAAATCAAAGAGCGTCTTGATGATGTTCGAAAGGGCATGGTTGTTCCGCTTAAGGTAAATAGTTTATCAAACTATGACTCTTGGTTCGAGGATTGCGGCAAAAACCCACACGTCTTTGAATTTATTCTTGATATGTATAACTACGAAGATAAAAATAAAGATACTGGGTATTTAGTCAGCGGATATAAAGATCTGGGCATCATTTTAAAGAGTGATGTTGATACCTTAGGACAATCAATAAAAGACATAATTGATTTTATTAAGGGTAATGTTAACAAGGGAGTAACTAAAACCCAAATTAAAGAAAAGATTGAAAATGTCGCATCTATAGATGCGCCAGAACTTGTGGATTTTATATTTTATGAGGTATCCGAACATGCAAAATTTGTTGCTGATGGTAATGGCAATGAATTATTGATTTACTACGGCCAGGGAATTGAGTCTCAGATTGTCGAAGTTTTGGCCAAATCAGATACGCCAATGCACGTTGCAAAAATTGCCGAGCAAATTCGAGAAAAATTTAATCCAATGATCGAAGTTGAATCTGTTCGTAACAACTGTCTTTCTTGCGCTTTTCTATTTGCTCGAAGTACCTATGGACTACAAAAGCACCTTCTATTTAACCAGTCTGAAATTGATGGTATCTCTGAACAGGCTAAGGCTCTTATGGAAGCGCTTCCTGAGTCTCGTCAATGGCGAAGCAATGAAATATTGGATGAACTTCCAGAGTTAGAGCAAGAATATGGCGTTCGGTTGAACCAGTACACCCTGGCGATGATTCTCGATTTGGGTCGAAAGCTTACTACTCATGGAAAGATGCTTTTCTCTTTATCTGGTGATCTCGATGAGGGGAGGGCAAAAAGGGTTGATTTTCTCGCTCTTGTAGAGTCAATTCTAGAGAAATCCGAAAAACCCCTCAGCCGTGCTGAGATTTATGCTTTAGTAAGTAAGGATCGTGGTTTGAGTCCTAGCGCTCAAATTTTTCCAGTCGGTAGGATTGTCTCTTTTGGCAGGGGTGTTTGGGGTCTATTAGACAAGCATCTAGGTTTGACTGATGTTGATTTTGAAGTCATTGTTGCCGAGTTATCAAATATTTATAAAAAGGTGAAGCAAGGGCTGGATTATGAGGAACTGGAATCTAGGTTGTCTGAGGATACCAAAGCCTGGCAATTTAGAAATACCCCAGAAATACTTTTTTCTTTGGCCACAAAATCTAAAAAATTTAAAATTTCAGATATTTTCTTGTATCCAGCCAACTGGCCCGAGCCATTTAGAACTACTCAAAGGATAGCGCTCGAGCTGGCTTTTGATGCTATTCCTGCTGAGGGCATAACTTTGTCGGAAATTTTAAATAACGCATCTTTAAAATATGGACACCCAATTACTCGTGAGGCTGCTTACGGTGCCATGCGTGAAATGGGGGCATTCCATGATGAGGCCACGAGTCGTTGGATAAAAAAATAAAATAATGAAAGATTTATGCCTGTAAATAGAGTAAATAACCCAGAATTCACTAGCGCCTATTTGGCCAAGGTAGAAAAACAGGCCATTAAAAATGGTTTTGGTAGCGTTGATGCATACCTTAAATCCCTAGTTAAAAAGGATGGAGAAAAGCATAGGCCTAAAGAGAATGCATTCAAGAGGGCTAAGCTAAATAGGCTTAAAAATATATACAAGACTTCAAAGGGGCAAATATTGCATGGGGACTCATTAGACTGGTTACACAGCCCTAAGAATGCGAATTCAGTTGACCTATTGATGACATCCCCGCCATTTGGCTTGATAACAAAAAAAGCCTATGGCAACGAAAATTCGGAAGATTATTGCGCTTGGTTCCGACAATTTGCAGAAGGGTTTAGTAAGGCGTTAAAAGATGATGGAAGTTTGGTTATTGATATATCTGGGAGCTGGATAAAAGGCCATCCCGTTAGATCTCTCTATCATTTTGATTTGCTCCAAATGCTGTGTAAGGAATATGGGTTTTACCTTTGTCAGGAACATTACTGGTGGAATCCGGGCACGATGCCTTCCCCAGCGGCATGGGTTACTATTGAGCGCAGTCGGGTTAAAGATGCGGTAAATTGTATTTGGTGGCTTTCAAAGTCCCCTAGACCTAAAGCATCGAATCTAGAAATACTTAATCCATACTCTACGAAAATGGAGGCTGTACTTAAGAACGGAATAAAAAGTGGAACACGACCTTCCGGACATCAGGTAACGCAGAATTTTAATAAGGACAATGGTGGGGCAATTCCGTCGAATTTATTGGCGATTGCTAATACCGAATCAAACGGAGTCTATTTTGATTTTTGCAAGCGATATGAAATACCAATTCATCCCGCTAGATTTCCCCAATCTCTCCCCGAATACTTTATTAAGTTCTTAACTAAGAAGGGTGATCTGGTGGTAGATCCCTTTGGCGGATCATCTATAACTGGTTATGTAGCAGAAAAACTTGGCCGTAAATGGCGGTCGATCGAAATGAAGCATGAGTACGCATTCGGTGGGATTGGTAGGTTTATGGATAAAAAGCCCTACAAATCCTTGGTTACCAAGTATGCTATTCATAGTCCATGCAGCGTTATTATCAAAGAAAAATAACTTTTTATATTTTCATCCCCATTCAATCTGAGCCTTTTTTAGTTCGCAGTGTTCTGAGTATGGCCAGTGCCAGTTGATCTGGGTCTGTTAGGTCTAACCGCGCATACCCCGATGGGGTTCGGCCTTGAGTTTTAAGTTCTTTATAGAACATATTGCAGTGGTTCCCAAGGTCCGTCAGATATCTGAACATTACACTTTTTTCGTTACGCTCAGCTTTGGCTTCTAGGGTTTCTTCACCATTTCTATACTGTGGATGGTTTGCACCTCGTAATACATTCTTGGATTTGTGGGCACCGTGCATTCGACATGCGTTACACCCATAAGCCGCTGGATTTTTGCAGCGGGCTTTGGTGCGCTTTGTCATAACTTGGCATTGTTTAGCGCCGTTTAATAGGCTTGGTAAGGGCATAAGTAAAGTTCTTTACACTAATTTACATAGGGTGCAGGGGGTCATTCAGGCGGGGTTTTTTTATTTAGCGCTAGACCTATGCAAAGGGTATCCAGCAGCGTAATTACTTTCGTGGGTTTCGTAGGTATACCCCCACCATATTTTCTATATATGGACATACAAAAACCTGCATAAAACATAGTAGGGGGCACCCCACAAAACCCACGAAACTCAAGCATCACAGATACTCCTCTGAAATCCTTGGGTTTATTTTGTAAACCGTTGTCTTTCTTCCGGCTGATTCTGATAAATGTTCACTTAACCATCCATGCTCAACTAACGCGGTTACTGCAAGATAGACTTTGTCTTTAGTCGATAAATTAGCCCACCCCCTATGCAACAAGCTACGCTGAGTAAAACCATCTTTCAGCTTGCGCTCTAATAACTTTCTAGCTAACGCTCTGGTCGGCGCTGAATCAAGACCATGAACAGATCCATAAGTGCGCTTGGCGTGTGATTTTAGGTATTTAGCAAACTGCAGCGCTGTCCTAAATGCATGCTCGCTTACTGGCCCAGTACTTCCGTTTATCAGATGGAACAATAGAGCAAGCCCCGGGATCAAACTACGATATTTTGCAAAGTGTCCATGCTCAGAAGGGTCTAAAGAACCAGTTCTCAACATATTCTCGTTATCTTGGTACCAGTTATTAAATAGCGCCTGAGCTTGTTTATTAAAATGAAGTAGCTGTACTCCAGAATGGTTTTGTGCCGCTCCTGGTACTAGTTTGGTATGAAGAAGCTTTAGCGAAACAATCGCTTGGTGCATTTGAGCAAGAGCATCTTTGTTGGCGGGGCGATCAATAAGTTCAAATTGCTCGGGTAGATCTGGCCAAACTAATAATTGGAAACGCTGTAGTAAGCCATCATTCTTAGAGCTACCACTTTGCGCAAAGCGCACGTAGGACTTGATTCGATCGGGTTGGAATCCACCAAAAACAGCCAATTGGTAACGTGTTAAGGTGACCGATTCTCTAGTAATTCTGTCAAACGTGTAGCTTCCCTGACCACCCCACCCCGATAGGTAAAAGCCTCTTGCTGCCTCTTGCCCTGCAGTATCTAAAGATTGGAGCAGTCCTGATAGTTCATCTGCTAAAGCCAATATTCCACTTGGGTTATGTGCCAGTATCTCGCCCAACGCTTGGTAAGTAACGTCATTAACGATGAACCTTGATTTAACCGGTTTAGATGGTTCAATTGGAAAAGTGGTTGACTTGCCGGCTTTAAAATTTGCCATAGCTTTATCAAATTGAGTTTTATCTTGCTGGTACTGGGCACAGTCCTGTTTGTATTGCGTAGCAGCCATTTCCTCTAAATGATGAAGTGGTTTTAATGAGGCTATTAAGGCTGGAGTTTTCATGCTACCGGGTGAGCCAACAATTCCACCCCAAAAACCAGCATGCACAACCCATGATTCGTCGTGCTCCTTGGGAAGAATTCCAACTGTATTGCCCAGCGCAGTGCCAGCACCAACAATTGCAGGGATAGCAACATAATCAAGTGGGCAGCTTAGCCGCTCAGCAATATCAACGCACCCAGCACGCAATGCTTCTGGCAGCCAATCCGGGTTTAGATCAAGTACTGGGCGTAATTCTCCGGGGAGTTTTTGTGGCTCTATCCAGCCATCAAGATTTACTATCGGTGGCGGCGGAATATCAAAGTCAAACCGCTTTGCGGGATTAACCCACCCTTGACGCTGAGCTTCAGCAAACACGTACCTGTAATCAATGGTTGTAGGTTGTAGCGAGTCCCACGTAGTTGATGCATTAAATGGGTCATACTTGTTAGAGGTTGTTGACCATTCCATCCATAGGCCACGACCGATATCACCTAGGCATTTTAGAGCTAGCCCTGCCTTGACCCAATCTTCACGAATATCAGACCTTAAGTGAAGTAGGGCGCTACGTAAATTCTGGATATCCGCTGACGACAGAGTAACTGGCGCTGCTGAACTGTTCCCCAGAGGTGCAGCGCTACTGCTAACGTTATGATTGCGTTCTGTTACCAACCCCTTCCACACCTTCAATAAATTGGCTGGGATTGCTGGTATGTGGCGCCAGTTTCCTTTTCCGGCCCATCTGTATTCAGTACCAGTTTCAGGATGGATGGAGGGCGGAATTAAATCCTGAACAGTTTTTCCATTGGCAGAGGCACATCGAAATTCTAAAACCATGACTTTTGTATCAGGGTCAGTGATTTGGCATGTTTCCATAAGGCCACCATCAAAAGGTAGTCTATATAACAGCTTCCCTCGGTTCATGCGGCCTGAATCCACTTGTACCGCATCTTGTGCATCTAGAAGTGCTTGTAAATCCACACCACGTTTTGCCAAATAGGTGCTAGCAAGCCCAAAGTCATCAATGTCTAGGGCTGCGGTGGCTGATGGTGAGCAATAAAGGTGGGCTATCCCAACATTTCCATGGATCGTCGTGGCGCGTATTGGGTCTGTAACTACGTTCTCTGGATCGTTCCACCCCTTAGTTTTAGGACCTTTTTCCCCTTTCGGAATTGGGACTAGCGCATAGCCATGCTCTACATAATTTGCAAGAAGGTTCATAGAATTTCTCCGGCAAATTCTCGATCCATGTCAGAAGGTCGAATTTGGGGATATGCTTTTGCCAAACCTATTCCTAAATACGTATTGTCACCATCAATGGCCATTATGTAGACCGGCATGACGCGGAATTCAAACGCTTGCTCTTCGATTTTTTTTGCCATTTCAAAATCAACAACTGTCATTCTTGCGTTTATTTCAATTTCAATTAAACGACTTTGCTGCAAAGAACTATTGCTTACAGAATCAAACTCTTGAAATAGAGATGGGTTTGGGCTATTGACTGATCTTGCTGGATCGGACATGAAATTAGTTCCAATGACCCTTAATTGATTCGATGCATCCCTGCCAAAAATAATCCCAACGGTATTGCCCGCTCCAGATGGGGGAGGCGACGCCCAAATAGAAGGCATGCCACCATCAGATCTTAGGGGAAATAGTTTGCAGTAGTGATCGAGTGCCTTATATAAATCATCGTATAGTCTATTTGCACATAACCATGTAAAAAGTGGAAGCGGTTGCGAAGGCCAGTGAAGGTCTGGATTTTTAGCAATGCTCATTTCAAGACCGAAAACACTGTTATCCCCGAAAGACTTCCATGTGGGATGTGCAAGTTGCGTAGACTGCTTATGAAGGCTTTTGCTTAATTTCTTATTTCTAGTTAACATCTGTTTAGATTCCTTATTAATTGTCGATTGGTGGGGGGTTGGAGCTAGATTTGGGGTGCCTCCCTGTCTAGCTCGTTTTGTTTTTGTCATAATGCTTCTGCCTTGTAGTTCATTGGGTCCTTTTCCCACTCAAGCAAATCACTATTTTTCCAAGCGGTAACGCCGGCGGATAGTTTTAGTGGTTTTGGAAATGTGCCTTCTTTGGCTTTTCGCCATACTGTAGCGGGAGAAAAACCAAATCTCTGGCACACACTAGTTAAGCGTTCATATTGATGTTTGTTTTCTTGCATAAATACTCCTAATCAAAGTTACATAAAAATGCATGATGCACATTGCATTACGCATAATTAATGATATGGATTTACTGCAAGAATTGAATGCACAGATTGGGTACTCTAGCGGTAGAGGCCCAATATATTCCGGGGTGCTAGAGGTAGCGCCCCCTATGAAAAATCATGGCAATGATTTCAGATGCTTTTGATAGGTAGCAAACTTGATGGGTGGAAACTTATCAACCAACTCCCAGGCAGCAGATTTTTTACGCCCCCGACCTTGCCACTTGGTTTGATTGGCTGTGTAATATTCAATTGCTTTTTTTATCGTAGCGGTACTTTCTTGGTTTTTCTTTTCACCACCCTTTTTACCAGTGCTCTGCATAATCGTTTTAAGAGTTCTAGCTTTCTCATTAATTGAGCTTTCGGCCAGATTAATTGCATCTACATACCGGCCCGCTGCTAGACGATTAAATAATTTCTGTGTCGTTGATAGGCGAGCATCATCAACATCCCAAGACAAGGCCATGTGCCTAGTATCTTCAGAGATTTGCTTTTTGACTGTAGCGCTAGCGTTTTCTTTTCCAAGTTGGGCAATACGTGCAGCAACTATCATGTCCCAAGTGCTTTTACCTAGCGTTTTAGCATCCCCTGGACCACCTTTGAAATCGTCAAAGTCCTCGAATATCTTTTGGACCAATTCATCACCAGATAGCTGCTGGTTCTTTTTTATATTCTTTCGGCTTAGGCTCATTTTTGCTCCTTATTGGCATTAGTTTTTGTTAAAAATATAGACCATTCCTGCATTAATTGACGTCGCTTTTCAAATAAGTCTCCCCGACGATAGTGGCCTTCTGTACCGCCCACTGCATGACCTAAAGCCATCTCTGATACGAAATTTTGGTGGTTAGTTTTATCTGCTGCCCAATCCTTAAAGGTGCTCCTGAACCCATGCGGCACGGCTTTATCTTTAAGTTCTCCACGCGCTAGCATGCCCCTCATGATTTCCGATAACGCCATATCACTTAACGCCTTTTTGGTTGGACTTGGAAATACATAGATAGACCCACCATCCTCTTTTTGTTTTTTCTGTAACTCTTTGAGTAGTTTTAACGTCTGTGGTGATAGTGGTACTCGATGCTCTTGTTTGGTTTTTGTGTGTTCAGCTGGAATTGTCCAGACCTTATCTTCAAAATCAATATCCACCCAACGTGCTTCTCGAACAGAACCAGAGCGAACCGCTGTGTGAATCAAGAACTCCAATGCCTTTGCACCATTGCTAGGCTTTTTCCGCAATTCAACCATAAAACTCCCAATCTGGGTGTAAGGGACTGCAGGGTGATGTTGGATAGTTTTAATCTTTTTCGGTGAAGGGAGCAGGGTATCTAAGTAGCCTTCCCATGTTGCTGGGTTAAGCGTTGTTCTGTATTCATTTACGATTGCATAGTCAAATACAGCTTTCATACGCTGCTGGACTCTTGTGGCCGTTTCGGTTCGAACCTCCCAGAATTTGCCAAGTGATTTTTTAGTCTTTGGGTCCTTAATCTCTTGCTCCAGCACATCCAATATGTTGCGTCTGGTGATATCCGAGACTAGCAGTTGCCCAATAACAGGGTAGACATAGGTATTTAATGTTGTTCGCCACTGCTTGGCATGTTTTTCATTCTTATATTCGGCTGCCTTGGCTTTCATATAAGCCTCTGCACAATCAATAAAGGATTTAGCCCTTCCTGCCTGTATAGCTAACTCGCTCTTAGCTCTTTTCTTTGTGCTGATTGGATTGGCCCCAGACTTCACTTCGGATAACTTAAGCTTTGCCTCTACTCTGGCTTCTGCAAGGCTTGTTTGTGGATATGGTCCAAGACCAATATTAAGCCGCTTAACTCCAGATCTAACTCTGAGTAGCCAGCTCTTAGCCTTCCCGTTGTTGCTTATCTGAAGTATCAGGCCGGCCACACCCCCAACAAAGTGCATTCCATCAGCATTTAAGCGCTTGACTTCAATAGCAGATAATTCTTTAGCAATCTTTGGCATATCCAAATACCCACCCAAAATAATAAGATTAGATTATATCGAGTAAGACGAAATGATGCTTAAAAAATCATTTATATGATATAAAACAGATACTTATCTTATATTAAGTTATCTCAGGTTATATCAAGTTATATCAATAATGGCGGTTCTCGTCTCCGCCAGTATTTATATGAATAAAGGGGCTACTAGCCCCTTTATTTATTTTCCCTGTACTGTATTAGATAGCCGCCTAACGACTGATTCCATCTGCGGCCTTCAAATATCCTTGGA
>TBL_comb47_HYPODRAFT_10002991_pt1 | contig 20400 bp, 11 predicted proteins | sample TroBogypolimnion_40_FD_10682 | JGI IMG/M metagenome (IMG submission 10682) | reverse complement strand
AAATCAATTTGTGGGCGCAGGCCGGAAGTGTAGTGCTCCTTACCGGGGTAATTGCATGGACATCCTTTTTGGTTTTGGTCCATGAGCTGCTGCTTGGCCAGATGATGGCCATTGTCTCCATTGCCGGTAGCCTGGTCACCTCCGTGATCAATACCGCCATGGCCAACATCCAGTTTCAGGAGGCCAAAATAGCCTTCGAACGGATGTACGAATTCTCAGCGGCTGAGCCGGAATACGAGGCAGAAGAAACGGTTGTTCAGGAGTCAGTGGATATCCAAACCCTCGAATTGAAAGAGCTCAATTTCAGGTTTCCTGGTAAGGGCCTGTTGCTGAAGGGGATTAATATGAATTTTGAAAGAGGCAAGGCTGTTACCATCTTTGGCGAAATAGGGTGCGGCAAGAGTACGCTGATGGCCGTACTCCAAAGGTTTTATCCCTTCGAATCTGGCGAAATCCGCATCAATGGCGAAGATTGGGCCAAAATGCCGGTTCCCGAATGGAGGAGCCACATCGCGGTGGTTTCGCAGCATGTCAGGCTTTTCAACGGCACTATTTTGGAGAACATTTCCCTGGAGGAAAAAGCTGATGTGCAGGGGGTAGTCAATTTCTGTGTCGAAACGGGCCTCGATCCTTTTATTCAGGAATTTCAGCAGGGATATGCCACCATCATCCACGAGAACAGCACCAACCTCTCTGGCGGGCAGCAACAGCTGATCGCCCTGGCCCGTGCCCTTTACCGCAAGCCGCAGGTTTTATTGCTCGATGAAGCCACTGCTGCGATGGACCGCCGTTCGGAACAGTTTGTCCTGAAACTACTGCATCAGAAAAAGAAAGAGATGATGGTCGTTTTCGTGACGCACAGGGTGCAGCTGGCTCGCCATACCGACTTTATCTATGTGATCGAAAACAGGCAAATTGCTGCTTCCGGCATCCACGAAGCTGTCGTGCAAAGCAACAGTTTGTACCGCGAGGCATTTGAGGAGCTTGTGCTGTTTAATAGCCGGGACTGAATTTTGAAGATGAAAAGTTTCTGAAAGTGGAGTCTCTCAAACTGGTAATGATCGGTCACTGTTGGCTTTGCTGATCAAAAATAAGCTATAATAATTAGACACAGCGGAATCGAATGAGCTTCGAAAAGTGATTAAAAAGCGCACACTTTTTTGATTTTTCTCCGTACTAGTACTGATTTTTTACTCAACTCTTCATTTTTTACCAAATAACGGGGAACCTTTTTATCAATTAGAGTATTAATTGTAACAGGTTTTGGACCAGCCTTCAAAAGCAGGTTTTTACACCCAAATTACCCGAACCTAATTTTAGTAATAACAGAATTTAATCCGATTAAAATGAGAAATCTCAACAGCCTAAAGTTGTTCGTTCTGGTTGCCTTTGTATTCGTTGCAATGGGAGCATTTGCCCAAGCAGATTCCTTTGATGCCGATGTGCTAAAAATGCTGCAAATCAATGGATCGCATGGCACCACAGATGTAATGTTCGGCCAGATCGTGGCTCAGCTCAAGTCCGCTAAACCAGAAGTGACAGATGCCAAGTGGGCCGCTCTTAAAAAGGATGTGTTTGATGTGGAGATGGCCGATCTTCAGAAAATGCTTGTCCCTGTCTATAAGAGCCATTTTACGCCAGAAGAGGTGAAAAGCCATCATTGCCTTCTATGAAACTCCGGTAGGTAAAAAGCTGGCAGAACAGAGTCCGCTGATTACCGGGGAAGCCATGCAGATCACCCAGCAGTGGGGGATGAGCCTCTATGGGAAAATTCAGGCCTACTTGAATTAAGGTTGGATCAAAAATATGGACAGGCTTCATCCAGGGATTATTACTACCTGCCAGGAAGACTGATTCCACTCCATTCAAGAGCTCAACAGAACTATTTGGGACCAACAGGCTATGGAAAAATTGAGTTTGGAAGAGATGGCTTCAACCCTGGGCGGTAAAGCCGGAGGAAATGCAAATTGTGCAAGATGCTCCATTTTTTTTCTCGCGGGGTACGGTCTGGTCGTAACCATGTTCGAATGGTTAGGCGACGGGCCGGCAGTGAAACAGAATCGGCTCTAGTCAGGCCGGTTCCGGCAAGAAAATTGTTCTACTGAAGCAGGAGGCAATATCGTTTATTCCGGTCAGGCAACTCTAGGTCGATGCATCATGAACGGATGATTTGCTGAATGCCAAAGTAAAGTGGTTTAACTTGCAGAGTCCCGGAAACTGGCAAGATTTTCGGGACTTACCACTGCTTCCCGGGGATATTGCAAACTATTTTCCTTCCATTCAAGCATCACAATTACAGTGTACAGAAAATATTTACCTTGATTTATTCTGTTTAACTGACAAAAAAAATAAATGAACAGCAATTGATTAACTCGGCCAATGCCCGATTTTTCTTGTCAATGGCGGGTTACCTTTCGAATGTTACCTGTATTAATGGAAGTTGGCCGACACAGATTGTCCTCTTCAATATTTTAATTGTTGTCGTGCATTTTGACAGATCTTACCAATACTGAACATTGTTTCATCATCCGCTCTTCGAAATTACCAGCGAAATAGGTTTGATCCGGATTGGTTTTCCCGGTAAGGCAGCATAACGTAAAAAGAAGGGGCAAAGGATGGTTCCTTCACATTAAATGACAGATTTATGATGATTCTTCTAAAAACATTGAGCGACAACGTAGCTCTGTTCAATGACAATGGCCTCTATTTTCTGGATCAGGAGAAAGCCCTGCAAATGGAGAAGCTTTTTTTCGCTTCGGGTTTGATGCTTCTGGCAGGAATTGGCATCTACTTGCAGCCTTCCTCTGTCATCGGCTACTATACCATTTTGTGGACTATCTTGTGTACTACCTGGGTTGGCTATTTTGTTGGAAATTTCTTACGGAATAACTATCCTGACAGGATTTTCTACCGCGACATCGAAAAAGTGTCCGTTGTTTTCAAAATGGACCATTACGAATTATCCATTTATTCAGTCGAATGTGGCAAACCCGTTCGGTTGGCAACGAGAGAGTCGTTGAGGAGGCTGTGTTTAACTTATTCCTTGAAAAAGGGATTAGACTAAGATAATCGGAGTGAGTCAGCTTTTATTGCAGGCGAACGATTTCACTACTTAAGTCAGGAGGTTCTATTGTTTAATCGACCATTTATACTCGTTATGATGCGAAAGTATTTCTACCTGATTTCAATTGTAAGTTCTGTTCTGCTGTTGACCTTACTTTTGCCTTTGCCATCCGGAGAGAGACTCTGTTACCTTGGACTCATTTCCTTGTTCTATCTGGTATTCTTCGTCCTGTTTTTGAGAAGAAAAAGATCGGAGGAGGGTTGATGGTTTGATTTCTTCGGACGGATGACAGCTCCTGTACGAGGAGCGGTGAATCGTATGATGACTGCAAAAGGCTCCGGTAAGCCTGGATTTGGCATCCTCCATTTTCACGGTACTTATTGAACCTTGTGACCAGCTAATGGAGTTTTGAGAAATTTCGGACGAGCAGAGCGATACTTTCGTGGATTCTTGCATGCACTGCCAAAAGAAGGAATATAAGGGGTCAAATTGGAAGAAAGGTTGTAATGACAGGTGATTTATCCATACTCATCCTAGTCAGCATTGCTGAATAAAAAATGGTAATTTTGGTGAGAAGTAACCTTCAACCGTAAATTGAATTTATTGGTGAATTAATTTTATAAATAAGGGAAACCTGATGTCTCAAGATCAGGAATTATCAACCTAAAGCAAATCGAAATGAAAAGAAGAAACTATTTCTTACGTGTATTGAGCCTTTTGCTCTTCTCCGTTATGGCCCTGTCGTATGGAGCAAAAGCGCAGCCGGTTGCACCGGATCCAGCCGTCCGTATCGGAAAACTACCGAACGGAATGACTTACTACATTCGTCACAACGAAGAGCCCAAAGAGCGCGCCAGTTTCTACATCATTCAGAATGTCGGCGCCCTGCTCGAGAATGACAACCAAAATGGTCTGGCCCATTTTCTGGAGCACATGTCGTTTAATGGGACCCAAAACTTTCCAGACAAGGGTATTATCAGTTCCCTGGAAAAACACGGAGTGGCTTTTGGTCGAAATATCAACGCCTATACCGCTTTCACGGAGACCGTTTATAACCTGAGCGACGTGCCGGTCACCGCACCAGGTCTGGTGGACTCCTGTCTGTTGGTTTTGCACGACTGGTCGCATTATCTCACCCTTTCTGACAAGGAGATCGATCTGGAACGCGGTGTGATCGTAGAGGAGTGGCGTACACGTCGTACGGCCGATTTCAGGATGCAGAAGGGCTATTTCCCGGTTCTGTTCAAGGATTCCAAATATGCAGTTCGGGATGTCATCGGTGATTCAGCCATTATCAAACATTTCGATCATGAAACGCTTCGGAATTTTTACCACGACTGGTATCGGACAGATCTTCAGGCCATAGCTATTGTAGGCGATGTCAATGTGGACCAGGTTGAGGCGACCATCAAGGCCAAATTTTCCAATATACCAGCCGTACAAAACGAACTTCCCCGCACAGATTTTGAGATTCCTTTTCACAAGGAGACCCGTTTCGTTCAGGTGAAGGACAAGGAATCCTCCCAATATGTCGTCAATATTTACATCAAGCATCCGGCGGTAAAGCCTGCTGAGAAAAATCTTGCCTACTACCGCGATCAATATGTGACAGAGCTTTTCAATACGATGATGCACGAACGCATCACGGAACTGCTCCAGAAGGGCGTACCTCCTTTTATTGGAGGGAGCATCAGTTATGGGGGCTTTGTCAGGGGTTATGATGTGATGGCCATCTCTGCCACAGCCAAGCCCGATCAGGGCGATCTGGCACTGAAGGCCATTTATACGGAAGCGCAGCGGGTATTGCGTTTTGGTTTTACGCCAGGAGAACTCGACAGGGCAAAAAAGAATACGCTGACCCAGATTGAGAACAGGTGGAAAGAACGGGACAAGATAAAAAATGATGCATTCGTTTCTGATATAAAGGGACACTTTTTGACCAATGAGCCATTGACCTCGATCGACTTCGACTGGCAGGCAGTTCAGAAAATGTTCCCGGGTATCACACTGGATGAAGTTTCGGCAAAAGCCAAACAATGGATTGTCCCTGAAAACAGGGTGATTATCGTGATGGGGCCCGAAAAGGAGGGTGTTAAACTGGTCTCTGAAAATGAAGCTACTGCCATTTTGAAAGCGGTTGAGGCCTCTGACATCAAGCCATATGAAGATACCAAAGTATCTACAACCTTGATATCAGGTGAATTGAAAGGATCACCCATTGTCAAGACAACCCAGTTGCCCCAGTTCAAAGCCGTTGAATGGACACTGGCCAATCATGCAAAGGTTATCTATCGTATGGCAGATTACGAAAAGGACAACATCCAGATCAGGGGATTCAGTCCAGGCGGAAGTTCACTGCTGCCTGAAAATGAACTCTCCAATGCCATGATGATGCCTCAGTTTATGGGTTTGTTCGGAGTGGGCGACTTTGATGCTACCACCTTGAAAAAGATGCTGACGGGTAAAAATGCCAGTTTGAATGTGGGACTTTCCGATTTGCGCGAAACGGTAATTGGTTCGGCTGCCCCAAAGGATTTTGAAACCACGATGCAGTTGCTCTATCTTCAGTTTGAGAAACCAAGGTTTGACAAGGAGGCATTCAATACCATGAAAAGCAGGTTTGCAGCCTTTGTGGCAAACATGTCAAACAATCCGCAAAAAGTTATGAGTGATTCCATGCAGTTGATCCTGACCGATCACAACAAACGGACGAAGCTGATTACGCCGGCACTGATTCAGGAACTTTCCGTCGAACAGATGCAGAAAATCTACAAGGAAAGATTCTCCAACGCGGGAGATTTCACCTTCATGATTGTTGGAAATATGGAGGAAGCGGCAGTCAAACCACTCGTGGAAAAATACATTGGATCCTTGTCTGATCACGGCAGGAAGGAGAACTGGAAAGACAACAACGTCACTTGTCCAAAGGGCAAGACCGTGCGTGAAATTGCCATCCCCATGCAGATCAACAAGGCGACTGTCTCCGTCAATTTCAACAAGTCGGCTGCCTATGAGCCAAAAACAAATTTAATCATCGACATCCTGAAAGGAGTGCTCAGACTGAGATACACAGAAGAGATCCGTGAAAAGGAGGGCGGCACCTATGGTGTAAATGTGATGTCATCCAATGACCATTATCCAAAGGCAGAAAAGAGCCTTCAAATGCAGTTTGATGCCGAACCTGAAAGGGCTGCACACCTCAAGTCTATCATCTACAGTGAGATTGATAAAATCATTGCCAATGGTCCAACGGCGGAGGACCTTGACAAGGTAGTCAAGAATCTTTTGAAGGATCGCGAACAGAACAAACTGCACAACAACTACTGGATGGGCACGCTTGTTGAGTTTTATCAGAATAAAATCAATCAGGATGCTCCTGAGAATTTTGAGAAAATTTTGGCAAGCATCACAAGGGAAGATGTCAAAAAATTTGCTGCGGAATTCTTTAAGAAGGCAGATGTAGTAGATATGGTCTTTGTCCCTGCAAAGAAGTAGTTCTACCTCAAGACGAATTAAAAAAGCACCTGAGCGATCAGGTGCTTTTTTATTATCCTGGAGCTAAATCTGGAACGGAATTATGTCCAATTATCAATTCCCGAATTGCCACCTTGAAAGGTGCATTTTCCTGCTTTTTTCTGCTTAGGGGTAAAATAAAAAACCCCTGTAAATGTGGTATTTACGGGGGTTTGCTTTGACTTGCTTCTTGAAAAAGTGGAGCTGAGGGGAGTCGAACCCCTGTCCAAACGAGGAAGCAATACGCTTTCTCCATGCTTAGCCTTGATTTGGTTTTCGAATGACGGCTGGCTCAAGGCCACCGACCGTCATCTTAACTCCTGTTGTTTTACCAGGGAAGCGGAGTAATCCCCTGACTATTCCCGATTTATCTGCACCTCCGGATCGGGCCGCTTCAGGACATGGCACCCGGGAGATGTCTCGCTCCAGTATCTAATACCGGATTAGCAGATCAACCTTGGGTTGATTAAGCGGCAAGAGCGTAGTTATCTGCGCCAACTAATTGTTTGAGCCTTAAGATTTACGGGCCAAAACTCAATGCCCGGCATGCTTACATACCTCTTCTGCCCGCTGTCAAAACCGGTCAGCCCCATGGGGGAGGCAAATGTACAAAAAAACAGTGATGAAGTGAGGGAAAGTTTTAAGTACTTAGAGTACTTAGAGTACTTGGAGTACTTAGAGTTTGAAGCACCTGGAGTTAGGTGCATTTGATGAGCTATAATTTAACTTCAGGTAATCCAGAAAGTTGAATCGAACCATATAAAGAGATGTCATCAGAGTCCAAACACGCTAGGTACTCCAAGTATTTGAAGTATGCTAAGTACTTAATTGACTTACCTCAACAATTTTTCAGTCCTTCGATCGTCGCAGCAGGATCGGAGGCGCTGAATACATAGTTGCCAGCAACCAAAACATCTGCCCCTGTTAAAAAAAGTTGTCTTCCCGTGTCCAGATTAACTCCACCATCAACTTCGATCAGTGTTTCAGGAGAGAGGGTATTTACCATCTGACGCAGGGTCGCCAGCCTCTTGTAACTTCCCTGAATGAATTTTTGTCCGCCAAAGCCCGGATTTACCGTCATCAGTAAAATCAGGTCCAATTGTGGCATCATGTCAATAAGCATCTGTACGGGAGTGTGCGGATTGATGGCCACACCTGCTTTCATCCCGAGTTCGCGAATGGCTCCAATGGTTCTATGGAGATGGGGGCAGGTTTCAAAATGGACCGTCAGAATATCTGCCCCGGCATCTTTAAACCTTTCCAGGTAACGGTCCGGATCTGAAATCATCAGGTGAACATCCAATGGTTTTTCGGCGATCTTTTTAATTTGCTCGATTACAGGTAGTCCAAATGAGATATTTGGGACAAAATGTCCATCCATGATGTCACAGTGAATCCAGTCGGCTGAACTCTGGTTTATCATCTGAATATCATCACCAAGTTTCAGGAAATTGGCAGCCAAAAGTGAGGGTGCAATCAATCTTTTCACAACAGTGCTTGTTTATGGAAGCAAATATAACCTGTTTTGTGCAGATGTCAGCCCAGGAATGGTTTTAAAATAGACAAAAACTGGATGTTCTTTAATTTCTTGATACCATTGTCCTTGATTTGCCTCACGCGCTCCCGCGTCAGCCCAAATCTGCGGCCAATGTCATCCAGCGCCATGGCCTGTTTGCCGTTTAGTCCGTAGAAGGAGGACAGTATGGCGGCTTCCCGTGCATCCAGTTTGCTCAGCAGCCTTTCAATCTCAGTTTTTAGGGAGGATTCCAGCAATTCGTTATCCGGACTGGGTGTTAATTCATTGCAAAAATGATCGTACTGGCTGTTTTCATTCTCTTCGTCATCATACAAAGGGGCATCCAGGGAAATGTTGTATCCTCCGGTTTGCAGGGATTGTTCTACCAACAGGAGATTCATCTGCAAAATATCTGCAATCTCATCGGGGGTTGGATCCCTTTGATATTTCTGTTCCAATTTGGAGAAAGCCCTATTGATCCTGCTGATGTTATCCACTTTGTTTTGTGGTAATTTTACCAATCGTGCCTGTTCTGCCAGGGCCTGCAAGATGGATTGCCTGACCCACCATACAGCATAGGAGATGAACTTGAAACCCCTGGTTACATCAAAACGAGAGGCAGCCTTCATCAAACCCAGATTTCCTTCGTTGATCAGATCGGAAAGAGAAAGCCCCTGATTCTGATACTGTTTTGCGACAGAAATGACGAATCTCAGGTTCGACTTGACGAGTGTGGCCAGGGCAACAGGATTCCCTTCTTTTATTTGCTGAGACAAATAAATCTCCTCTTCACTGTTTAGCAACCGAATCTTGCCTATTTCGAGCAGATACCGGTCCAGGGAGGGAGCCTCCCTGTTTGTAATTTGTTTGATGATCTTGAGTTGTCTCATAAATTTCCTATTTTTTTTTGCGCCGGCAATGAAACAAGAAACCCACTGTTTACAGTCTGAATGTTCGTGAATTGTGAACTGAGACTATAACAATATTACATTAAAAAACGGAGATTCAAAAATAAATAGCCGGTTATTTTCGTCAGTCAATCAGTAATTTAACGACTTTTTTCAAGCTTGCAAGAGATGCTGGGAACCGATAAAAATATTTAGTTAACCATTCGTTTTTGATTGGTCGCAGACACAACCAACAAGTCATTTTATTATGTTTTATATTTATTTTTGAATCTTAAGTTCAGGATGGAATATCGGGAAGAACCTGGACTTAATTTTTTATGGATTTGACCTATTTCAGTAAAGAGGAATCCATTTTCCGGTAATTTCAGGGCGAAAAGAGTTTTATTTTCTCTTTTTAGTAGATAGATTGGGACTGAAAAGCATAAATTTATTTTAGACAATCACTTTTTTTGTGAATTGAAATCAAATAACTACATTTGTGCCGGATTTAGATTGGCGATCTGACACAATATCTACAAATATCCCTGTTATTTCTTCCTAAGTTATTTATATTAGTATTAAAATCTTGAACATTGTGTTGCTCCTTGCAACATCTGTTTTGATCACAAATCAGCAAAAAACATGTACGACATCCTGGAACTGAGCAAGAAACTCTTGCCGGAATTGCGCGAAATTGGTAAAGAATTGAATATCAAGCGCATCGAGTCTTTTAAAAAGCAAGATCTCATTTACATAATCCTTGATACGCAGGCGATCAGAGATTCTGTAATTAAAGCGCCTGAAAAGAAGGCTCCAATAGAAAATAGGCCGACTCCAAAAGTCCCCAAAGAAAAGGTTGAAATCAAGGCGCCAACCGAAAAAAAGATCATCAAAATAGTTAAAAAATCACTGGATACTCAGTCGGCCGAAGTTGTGGCAAATCCTGCAGAGGGAAACGATATTGTCACGCCAATTGTTGATAACGATCTGTTTAGCAGTCAGTCAAATGCAGAGATTGAAGGCCCGGCACCCGTAGAGAAACCGTTGCATCACAAGGGGGATAAAGCCCGCAAGGAGCCTGTCGTTCAGAAGGAACGCAGACCAAGGGTACTTCGTAGTGAATCAGCTATATTATCTGTCAGTTCTGTAAATGTTGCCTCTGAAGAAGGAGAAGAAGCAATTGAAAACGAAGTTGGCAAGCCGGAATCCGAAGTTCTGGAGGCGAGGACTGAGGAGAAAAGAGCTCCTATCATCAAAAATATTCAGAAAAAGGAGTTTTCCACGAATCAGCCAAATATGGCTTATCCTCCTAAAAATGGGAATGGTCAGCCATCCCAGCCAAAGCAACCCGAGGCGAAAGAGGCGGAAAAATCATATGATTTTGAAGGAGTTATCAACCAGACCGGTGTGCTGGAGATCATGCAGGAGGGATATGGATTCCTTCGTTCCTCCGATTACAACTATCTTACTTCTCCCGACGACATCTATGTGTCCCAGTCACAAATCAAGCTTTTTGGTTTAAAAACAGGAGACACGGTGCACGGCATTATCCGTCCACCGAAAGAGGGTGAAAAATATTTCCCATTGGTGAAAGTCGTGGAAATCAACGGCCGGAGTCCCGAATACATTCGCGACAGGGTGCCTTTCGAACACCTTACCCCACTGTTCCCAGACGAAAAATTCAATCTTGCAGGGAAATTCAGCAGCATCTCTTCCAGGGTAGTTGATATGTTTGCCCCTATCGGGAAGGGCCAGCGAGGATTGATTGTAGCGCAGCCAAAGACCGGTAAAACGATGTTGCTGAAAGACATTGCGAATGCCATTGCAGCGAACCATCCGGAGGTTTACATGATCATCCTGTTGATTGATGAACGTCCGGAAGAGGTAACCGATATGGCCAGAAGCGTGAATGCAGAGGTAATCTCCTCTACTTTTGATGAACCTGCAGAGCGCCACGTTCGAATCGCCAACATGGTACTAGAAAAAGCCAAAAGGCTTGTAGAGTGTGGCCACGATGTAGTGATCCTTCTGGACTCCATCACCCGTCTGGCACGTGCCTACAATACAGTTGCACCTGCTTCCGGTAAAGTCCTTTCCGGTGGGGTGGATGCCAATGCCCTTCACAAACCAAAACGCTTCTTCGGTGCCGCACGCAACATTGAAGAAGGTGGATCTCTGACTATCCTGGCAACTGCCCTCACAGATACCGGTTCGAAAATGGATGATGTGATCTTTGAAGAGTTCAAGGGGACCGGTAACATGGAATTGCAACTCGACCGCAAACTGTCGAATCGCCGTGTATTCCCATCTGTGGATATTCTGGCCTCCAGTACCCGCCGGGAAGACTTGCTGCTTGAGAAGGCCATGCTGGATAAGATCTGGGTGCTCCGTAATTTCCTCAATGGCATGAATGCAGTCGAAGCCATGGAGTTTGTTCGTGACCGCCTCTCAAAGACCAATTCCAACGAAGAGTTCATCATCTCGATGAATTCCAATTAGGAAGTGTACTAAATTGACCAAAGTGAGCTAAAGTGCCTAAAGTTGGAGAATCTCCGGACTTTAGGCACTTTTCCCATTCAACAAGAGGGTTGAATGGGAATAATTGTATTTCATTTGATGTGTATCATGATTCAATCTGACATTTCAAATCATTATCAATGTCCAAATACTTTGGTCATTTTAGTTCACTTTAGTCACTTTGGTTCACTGCTATTTTTAAGAAGTATAAATAACACTCATTCCTGAAAATTGTCACATAGAGATTACACTATCTTCTGAATTCTGCTTATTTTTGTTGCCTATTCAATGTAAAGGTGGAATATTTTTTCGAAGCACATAAACTTTTGGTTGGGGCCGGTGATGTAAGAATCATCAGGGAACTTCACCATGAGATAGACTGGAGTGCCAGGGTAATTGGCATCAAAGGGTTTCGCGGAGTCGGGAAAACTACCTTCCTCCTCAACTTCATTCGTGAGAAATTTGGGGATTCGAGGGATTGTCTTTATGTGAATCTCAACGACTTTTACTTTTCCAAACGAAGGATTTTCTCCTTTGCCGACGAGTTTTACAAACGTGGGGGCAAGGTACTGGTGCTTGATCAGATACACAAGTATCCCGATTGGTCGAATGAGTTGCGTCAGTGCTACGATGAACTTCCGGGGCTGCAACTGATCTTTAGCAGTTCACCTGTGCTCCGCATCTTCGAAGGCAACGATGACATGAGGGAGATTGCAAAGATTTATCATCTCGAGGGTCTCTCCTTCAGGGAGTTTCTCAATTACAAAACTGGCAGCAATTTTGGAAAACTGTCGCTGACAGACATCCTTGCAAGTCACAAGGAGATCGTTCCCGACATCATCAGGGATGTTCGTCCACTGGCCTATTTCCCTGAGTACCTGAAAAGCGGCTACTATCCCTATTTCATCAAGAATCCCGAATTCTACGGTGAGAGTCTGCTGAGGCACGTCAACCTTGCCTTGGAAATTGATGTCACCTATCTCAATCAGATTGAATTAAAATACCTGCCGAAGCTGAGGAAATTGTTGCAACTCATCGGAGCCCAGATGCCATTTTCGCCCAACGTAAGTAAAATTAGTGCGGATATTGAGACATCAAGGACAACTGTCCTGAATTACCTGCGTTACCTTAAAAATGCGAAGCTGATTAATCTTCTCTTCGAAAATGGAAACAACGGTCAACTTCAGAAACCGGAGGTGGTTTACCTTCAGAATACCAATTTGCTCCACATCATCGCACCAGATAACATCAACAACAAAAACCTGCGAACTACCTTCTTTTACAACCAGGTTGGTTACCAGCACAGTGTCAAATCTGCCAAGGGATCCGATTTTCGGGTCAACAACCAATATGAATTTGTGGTGGGAGGGAAATATACGCAGGCAGAGGGTGAAAATATTTTTGCCGCTGCCGACATGATTGAAATGGGAGAGGGCAACGTGATCCCGCTCTGGTTGTTCGGATTTCTGTATTAGCAAGGGGAATAGCGCTTGGGGTAAAGGATAATTAAAATGAAGAAGTAAGATATTGAAGGTGGCTCAGGAACTTTAGTCAATTTAGATCACTTTAGTTCAATTTAGTCATTTGATTGATAAGATTTAAAATATAGATAAAAGACAATTAATTTATTAATGCAAACAAAATGACAAAAGAGAAGAAGTTTATCACCTGTGATGGTAATTATGCGGCCTCTTACATCAGCTACATGTTTAGCGAAGTAGCCTGTATTTATCCGATCACGCCATCTTCCACCATGGCCGAGGTGGTCGACGAATGGGCAGCCAATGGTCGCAAGAACATTTTTGGACAAAAGATGCGCATCACGGAGATGCAGAGTGAAGGTGGCGCGGCCGGTGCCGTTCACGGATCCCTGCAGTCGGGTGCCCTCACCACAACTTACACGGCTTCACAGGGTCTGTTGCTGATGATCCCCAATATGTACAAGATTGCAGGTGAATTGTTGCCTACAGTTTTCCACGTAAGTGCACGCGCACTTGCCGGACATGCCCTCTCTATCTTTGGTGACCACAGTGACGTGTATGCCTGTCGCCAGACAGGATTTGCCATGCTGGCATCCGGATCTGTTCAGGAAACCATGGATCTCAGTGGTGTATCCCATCTGGCCACGCTGAAGACCCGCGTTCCATTCCTGAACTTCTTTGATGGTTTCCGTACCTCCCACGAAATTCAGAAAATTGAAGCGATGGATCAGGACAAGATCGCAGCACTCATCGATCAGGATGCGTTGGCCGAATTCCGCAACCGTGCCTTGAATCCCGAGCATCCTGTCACCCGCGGAACAGCGCAGAACCCCGACATCTTCTTCCAGGCCAAAGAGGCCAGCAATCCTTTCTACGATGCTGTTCCGGATCTAGTAGAAGCTTATATGCAGGAGGTTACCAAGATTACGGGAAGAGAATATCACCCGTTTACCTATTATGGAGCGAAAGATGCGGAGAATGTGATCGTGGCCATGGGTTCAGTTACGGAAACCATCCGCGAGGTCATAGATTACCTGAATGCGCAGGGTCACAAATATGGTCTTGTAAGCGTTCATCTTTATCGGCCGTTTGCTGCCAAATATTTCTTCAACGTGATGCCTTCCACTGTGAAGAAAATCTCGGTGCTTGACCGCACCAAGGAACCTGGAGCCAATGGAGAGCCCCTCTACCTGGACATTCGTGATGCCTTCTACGGCAAGGAAAATTGCCCCGTGATCGTTGGTGGCCGCTATGGTCTTGGTTCAAAAGATGTGACCCCATCACAGATCATCGCCGTATACAAAAACATGGAGATGAAGGAGCCGAAAGGCAAATTCACCATCGGTATCGTCGACGACGTGACCTTTACCTCACTGCCGCTGCTTCCTGAAATCAAAGTTTCGGCAGACGATATCTACGAAGCCAAGTTTTATGGATTGGGATCGGACGGAACCGTTGGCGCCAATAAAAATTCCATCAAAATCATCGGTTCTGCAACCGACAAATATTGCCAGGCCTATTTCGCCTATGATTCCAAGAAATCAGGAGGCTTCACGGCTTCTCACCTGCGTTTCGGCGACAGTCCGATTCGTTCGACCTATTTGATTACCACTCCCGACTTCGTGGCATGCCACGTGCAGGCCTACATCCATCTTTACGATGTGTTGAAAGGTCTGAAAAAAGGAGGTTCTTTCCTGCTGAATACCATCTGGGAAGAGGAAGAAGTGAAGAGACGTCTGCCAAACTCCATGAAGAAATTCCTGGCGGAGAATGAAATCAAATTTTACACCATCAACGGAACAAAACTCGCCGTCGACCTTGGTCTGGGCAACCGCACCAACACCATCATGCAGGCTGCCTTCTTCAAAATTACCAACGTCATTCCATTCGAAATGGCCGTCGACCAGATGAAAAAGGCCATCGTGAAATCTTATGGAATGAAAGGCGAGCGAATCGTCAACATGAACTTCTCGGCAGTCGATGCAGGGGGAAACAACGTGGTTAAAATCGAAGTTCCAAAGGAATGGGCGTCACTCACTGCTGAAGTCGAAGTGGAGGATACCGATCGTCCGGATTTCATCCGCAGGGCGGTGGATGTGATCAATGCCCAGAAGGGTGACGATCTTCCAGTTTCTATTTTCAAGGGAATCGAAGACGGAACTTTCCCTGCCGGAACGACTGCTTTCGAAAAACGCGGCATCGCCGTGGATGTTCCGGAATGGGTGGAGGACAATTGTATCCAATGCAACCAGTGTTCCTATGTATGCCCCCACGCTGCGATCCGTCCTTTCCTGATCAGCGAGGAAGAAATGGCCAAATTGCCTGAAGGAACTACAGGTGTGAAAGCCAATGGCAAACAATATGCCGGACTTCAATTCCGTATCCAGGTCTCTCCATACGACTGTACCGGTTGCGGAAACTGTGCCGATGTCTGTCCTTCCAAGGAGAAAGCATTGATCATGAAACCACTCGAATCCCAGATTGGACAGGTCCCACGTTGGAATGCCATCGACAAACATGTCACTTACAAGGACAAGCTGGCCGACAAGGACAAGAATATCAAGAATTCCCAGTTTGCACAGCCCCTCTTCGAATTCTCAGGTGCCTGCGCAGGTTGCGGGGAAACACCTTACATCAAGCTGATTACCCAGCTTTTTGGAGAGCGGATGATGGTGGCCAATGCTACAGGTTGCTCCTCTATCTATGGTGGTTCAGCTCCGGCAACCTCCTATACCAGCAACAAGGAGAGCGGACACGGACCAGCATGGGCCAACTCCCTCTTCGAAGACAATGCCGAGTATGGTTTTGGTATGGCGGAAGGTGTTGCCTTCAGTCGTGACCGCATTGCAGACATCATGAAATCTGCCATAGAAGCAGGTGTAAGTGCCGCTGAAACGGAAGCCTTCAACGAATGGCTTGAAAACAGGGAAGATGCAGCTGGTTCTGAGGCCGCTACCGTGAAGGTGCTGGCTGCATTGACAGGCAAAAACGAGAAATATGCCATGGAGCTGGTTTCCCTGAAACAATACATGATCAAGAAATCTGTCTGGATCTTTGGTGGCGACGGTTGGGCCTATGACATCGGTTATGGTGGTCTGGACCACGTTTTGGCTGCAGGGGAGAATGTAAATATCCTGGTATTGGATACGGAAGTTTATTCCAACACCGGCGGACAGGCCTCCAAATCCACTCCGATCGGAGCCGTGGCTAAATTTGCAGCTGCAGGAAAGCGCATTCGCAAGAAAGACCTTGGTGTGATCGCCATGAGCTATGGTTATGTATACGTGGCACAAGTAGCCATGGGCGCCAATCAGGCCCAGTATCTGAAAACCATTCGCGAGGCGGAAGCCTATCCGGGACCATCCCTGATCATCGCCTACTCACCTTGTATTGCACACGGGTTGCGTTCCATGGGTCGCACCCAGGAAGAGGAAAAACTGGCGGTCGAATGCGGCTACTGGCACCTCTACAGATACAATCCACAGATGGAAGACGAAGGCAAGAACCCTTTCCAGCTCGACTCCAAAGAGCCCGACTGGAGCAAGTTCCAGGATTATCTGAATGGAGAGGTTCGATATACAGCCCTGAAGAAATCCTTCCCCAAAGAGGCCGACGAACTGTTCAAGGCCGCTCAGGACAATGCACAATGGCGGTACCGTTCTTACCAAAGGATGAACCGTTCTGATTGGAATGTAGTTGCTGAGTAGTAGCAGAACTACATTCTAGGGAAAGGCACTGAGAAATCGGTGCCTTTTTTTGTGGACTGGGAAGACCAGGTGGACTGTGAAGACTGGAAGGACCGGTAGGACTAGGTTGTTTGCAAAGATAAAGAGACCGGTCCCTGAGCAATGCCGAGGGGGGAAGACGTACAGGAGGCTAAATGGTCCAATTTCCTGGAGATTGTATCAATGTAAAAATCTGTGCCTGAAGAATATTGTATTTTTCGTCCAAATTAAGTTGGGTAGCTTCATCCAAATAACCAAATGAATTGGCAAAGGTTAGCCAAACCTGCTAAATTGCATCTGAGGAATCAACTACCTTGAATGTAGCGATTTTTAACTATAATTCCAAATGCCTCCCCCTTCTTCCTCCTCTTCCACGTCTTTCAAGTCCTCCAAGTCCAGCCAGTCTTCCTGATAAAATTGCTATCTTTGCAAAAAAGCAGGCCGTTCTGTCGCCCCGTGAAAGCGGGGAGGAAAGTCCGGGCAACATAGGGCACCATGTTTCCTAACGGGAAGGCGGGCGAAAGTCTGCAGTCGTGTAACAGAGAATGACCGTCCCGGTTTCGGCCGGAACAAGGGTGAAAAGGTGGGGTAAGAGCCTACCGGTGGCTGTGGCAACACAGCCAGCCGTACATCTCATGGGTTGTAAGGCCAAATATACTGCAAGTCCGAAAGGAAGGGGGCTGCCCGCTCCCGAAAGGTTCTTCGGAACCATCCTTGCAGGGGGTAGGCTGCATGAGGCGGTTGGTGACATCCGTCCCAGATCAATGACAGAATGCAAAACAGAACCCGGCTTACAGGCCTGCGTTTTTTTTTACTTTTTCTCTGATTTTGCGTAGGTAAAGATATGATAATGAAGTTTAACCTATGCCTTGTTTTTTTGATGGCCCTCTCTTCCGGACTTATGGCCCAGGAGGAGCGTGGAGTCTTGGCGGTCAATNCCTCTTTGGCCTCTTACACTTCCTCCGGGAAGGATCTCCCTTTTTGGCTAAAGTCCAATCAGGATGGTGTCTTTTCTTCCGCATACAACCTCACCCAGCTTCTGAGAACAGGCTTCAGCCGTTCCTTCGGCAATTCAGTCAAGGGCCTGGATTATACTTTTGGTGCCGAAGTTGTGGCTGGTTATGGAGATAAACTATATTACCAACCGAATCAATACTGGATTGGTGTAAAATATGACTGGGTCACGCTGAAATTCGGCGCAGAGGCGGATCCTGTTCGATTCGGCGGCCTCTCCTCGACCAACGGCAACATGGATGCTTCGAACAATGCCCGCCCGCTCCCGAGGATCTCCCTGGCCACCAACGATTATGTCTCTTTCCCTTTCAACAGGGGGTTCTTTAGCTGGAAGGCCCTCTATTCAGAAGGTATGATATTGGACAACAGCTACATTCAAAATGCTCACCTGCACCATAAATCCTTTTCAGGGAAAGTTGAACTACCCTGGAAATTGGATATCTCCTTCGGACTTGACCACTATGTCTTTTGGGGCGGAACTTCCCCTTCCGGGGGCCGGTTGCCAGGATGGAAGGACTATTTCCGTTACATCTTGTCCCTAAGGGCGGGCAGCGATTTCCCGCCGGGTGATCAAAGCAATGCTGCAGGCAGCCAGTTGTTTTTGTATAACCTGGAAGTGCACAAAGTTTTCAACGAAAAGCAGGTTACCTTCTACTGGAATCATCCGTTTCAGAACCGGTCAGGAATGAAGTTGGCCAACATTGCCGATGGCTTGTGGGGCATTCACTTTTCGATGGGAAATGATCCTCGCATGGTGAGTGAATTCGTTTACGAATGGATGAATACGCTCAGTCAAGAGAACATCGCAACATCCGGCCAGATTTACAGCGGTGAAAGTTATTTCAACAATTCGGTGTACCAGTCCGGGTTTACCCATTTCGCTCAAATGATGGGATCTCCGATTTTTGTTCCAACCCTCAATGATTCAGGTGCGTCTGTTGGATTTGAGGATACCAGGATGTGGATGCACCATCTTGGCGCAAAAGGCTTTCTGGGTAAAAGTCTCCGGTGGAAGGTGCTGCTGACCTATTCCGGTAATTTTGGGACCGGCGGTTATTCCTTGTCGACTCCTGTCAAAGAATTCTCTTCCCTGGAAGAGTTGATTTATGTGCCAAAGAACTCTCCGCTCGAATTCAATCTTGCAGTGGCCAACGATCTGGGCCAACGGTTTGAAAACAGGACAGGCTTCACCGTGGGATTAAACTGGAGACCCTCCGAAGAAACCAGGAAACGCGGAGAGTGGGTAATCAGAAAAAGGCGCTATTTTTGACATTCTTTGAAACAGCTGCATCTCCAATTTTCAATTTCATCGCATAAAATTAGCATGGCATCCGAAAAATATAGATCTTACCGCATAACCGACTTCAATTATGAACTGCCTGATTCGGCGGTAGCCAAATATCCATTGCCGCAGCGCGACCAGTCAAAGTTGTTGTTGTGGAAGCAGGGAGAGATAAAGGATTGCCATTTTTCCGATCTGCCCGGATTGCTGCCGGAGCAGTCCATGCTGGTTTTCAACAATACCAGGGTCATCAGGGCGCGTCTCCATTTTTTGAAACCAACGGGTGCATCCATCGAGGTATTCTGTCTGGAGCCAACCAAGCCCCATGATTATGTCCATTCCTTTGCCCAGACTACCTCCTGCAGGTGGAAATGCATAGTAGGCAATAAAAAAAGGTGGAAAGGGGAGACATTGACCCTCTCCGTCGGCCTAGCAGGAGAGATAGTTTTCTTGTCGGCACTCCTGTTGGGGGAACTGGAAGGTGGGTATGAAATAGAATTTTCCTGGGACCAGGCCAAATTTAACTTTGCCGAGATACTGGAGGCAGCAGGGAGCATTCCGATTCCGCCCTACCTGCATCGATCTTCCGAGGAGATTGACCTGACGGTCTACCAGACGGTTTATGCCCGGATCAAAGGTTCCGTTGCAGCCCCAACGGCCGGATTGCATTTTACGGATCGGGTTTTCAGGGACCTTGGCGATCGGCACGTTACCTGCGAAGAGTTGACCCTGCACGTTGGTGCTGGAACATTTCAGCCAGTCAAGAGCGAAACCATCGGGGAGCACCTGATGCATACCGAATACTTCTCCGTGAATCTGGATTTGTTAAACAAGCTGATTGATCATCCAAAGGAGGTGCTGGCAGTTGGAACAACCTCCGTCAGGACCCTGGAGAGCCTCTACTGGATTGGTTGCAAAATCCTTGGAAACCCCCAAATTGAGGTCGAAAGACTCGGCGTGACACAATGGGAGCCTTATGAGGTAAATGTGGCTGAAATCGACGCAGGAAAGGCACTGAAAGCCATATTGAACTGGTTGGAGGTCAGGAAGAGGTCAAATTTGGAAACTACCACGCAGATCATGATCATTCCAGGCTATCGTTTCCGGATCATCGATGGTTTGGTTACCAACTTTCATCAGCCGCAGAGCACGCTGTTGCTCCTCATTTCTGCCATCCTCGGAGAGGACTGGAAACGGGTCTATGCCCACGCGCTGGAAAATAACTACCGGTTTTTGAGCTATGGAGATGCAAATCTTTATTGGATCCGAAAAAGTGAAAAATGAAAAGTGAAGAACTGAAAGTTGAGAGTGGCACCGGTAGAGGCGTTGCATGCAACGTCTGATGTGATTTTTTTGACCACAATGTTATAGATTGCAGAAATGTGGGCCGCGCAGAGGTAA